>ERZ834798.980-NODE-980-length-28869-cov-4.326300_pt1 | contig 28869 bp, 29 predicted proteins | sample MGYA00519689_ERZ834798 | MGnify/ENA primary metagenome ERZ834798 (study PRJEB31850, sample SAMEA3708761) | human gut metagenome | biome: human gut; feature: human-associated habitat; material: faeces | place: China | collected 2014 ...
ATGAATTCGAGGGGGTAGCGAAATCCTTTAACCGGATGGCGGAACGGCTTACGGAATACCGGAAAAGTACGTTGGCGGATATTATCCAAGGAAAGAAATATATAGAGGCTATCGTGAATAGTATCACGGAGCCAATCATAGGCTTGGATCGGGATCGTAAGATTCTTTTCGCCAATAACGAGGCTTTGACGATCTTGAATCTCAAGCGGGAAAACGTGATCGGAAAGTCTGCCTCGGAATTATCCTTACGGAACGATTTGCTTCGCAGGTTAGTTCGGGAACTGATCCAGCCGGGCGAGAAAAAAGAGCCGCTTAAAATTTACGCGGATAATAAGGAAAGTTATTTTCAAGTGCAATATATACCGATCCGTGTGTCGGAGAATGGCGAGGCGGAGGAGTATGTGGGCGATGTGATCTTATTGAAGAACATCACGGAGTTTAAGGAGTTGGATTCCGCTAAGACCACTTTTATCTCGACGATCTCCCATGAATTGAAAACTCCGATATCGGCGATCATGATGAGCCTGAAATTGTTGGAGGATGCCCGTGTGGGAGCCATGAACGACGAGCAAAAAGCACTGGCGGAAAGTATCAAGGAAAGTAGTAATCGATTACTGGAAATAACCAGTGAGCTATTGAAAATGACGCAGGTGGAGGCTGGCAAGCTACAATTGAATCCGAAAATAACCAAACCGATCGAATTGATCGAGTATGCGATAAAGGCGAACCAAGTGCAAGCTGATCGCTTCAATTGCCATATAGAGGTGGAATACCCGGAGAAGATTTCCAAGCTTTTCGTGGATAGCGAGAAAATCGCATGGGTCTTGACGAATCTATTGTCGAACGCAATTCATTATACCCCGGAGAATGGCCGTATCATAATCGGTGCCCGCCAGCAAGATCATAGCGTGGAGATCTATGTGCAAGATTTCGGTAAGGGTATTGATCCCCGATATCATCAAAGTATATTCGATCGCTATTTCCGTGTGCCGGGAACGAAGGTACAAGGGAGTGGTCTAGGGCTGGCTATCAGTAAAGACTTCGTGGAAGCTCATGGAGGAACACTTTCTGTTGATAGCGCGGTTGGAAAAGGAAGTACTTTTGTTATAAAATTCAATGTATAAGAGGGTAAAAAAAGAGGGTGTTAATTACCCTCTTTTATAATATCGCTTCCTCCGGAAGTGGATGTATCCGATCTTGCCGAACCTTTGTAATGTACATCACTACCTCCGCTTGCCGAAGCCTTGATATAATCGGTTACGTGTGTATAAATATCGGAACCACCACTGGCGGAACATTCCAACTGGTTTAAGATAAGATCATAAGCCTTGATATCGGAGCCACCTGAGGCGGAATATTCGCCGTTCTCCGCTTTTCCCGTAAGCTTGAGATCGCTACCTCCGCTGGCACGGCCTCGTATTATTCGGGTAGTAAGATCGTTGATGATGATATCGCTACCGCTGGTCGCCTCAATTATGCAATTGGATACGTTGATTGGCTGCTCCATTTTCACGTCGCTACCCCTTGTCGCTATAATTTCCAGATCATCTCCGGATAAAGCGCTTCTCAGGACAAAATCCATACAACCGGACATTTGGATTTTTTTCAGCTTCTTGGAAGTGCCCTCTATTTTAAATCGGGTAGGGCTTAATTGTGTACCATTCTCTGTGGAGATTGAAAGTTCTTCGTTTTTTACTTGAACGTTTATATAAGGATATAAGTTCTCGTCGATCGTGATTCGTAAGGACGCTGATTCTCCTTGCGTATATCCGAAAACGTACGACGGATTTCCCCCACGGCTGAATAGGCTGAACCAACTGTCGCTATACCCCATGGCGGTTGAGCCGACTTTTATCGCTGAATAGTCTCTGACGGAGATTTCTTTCGTGATAATATCCCCATTTCCTTTTACTTTCTTCGCCTCGATAGACATTGCGCAAAAAGCGATCAACGCAAATAAGGCCATCATTCTTGTTCTCATATGAAGTGTAATTAATTTATACTCTTTTCTTATAAGACGAATGGAGTTGAAAAAACGTTACATCTAAAATGAAAAAAAAGAAGCTATCATTGACTTTTTTTGTGATAGCTTCTTTTTCTTACCCTAATAACAGGGAGGTAGATTAATTACTTTTAGGTTTTTCAACCATATGTTCTACTCTGTCTTTGACGTATTCGACTTGATTTTTACCCGTGTCTACCACGTCCTTTACTTTTTTCTTCGCCTTATCTGTAAGACCGTGGAGTTCGTTCTCCAGACATTCGAACTGTCCTTGATCTTCCATCCTGCGAAGTACGTAACCAACAACTACACCTACGGCTAAACCGAATAATACATTTTTCATAACTACTACTTTTTATGAGTTAAAACATTATTTTTTGTAATTATGAAACAGCAAGTCAACCAATAAGGTTGGTGTTTATTTGTTATTTTTCAGTAAATCCCTAATCTCGGTAAGTAATTGGATATCCGCAGGGGGAGCGACCGGAGCTTTCGGGGCTTCTTCCTTCTTCTTGCTTAAAGCATTAACGCCTTTGACAAGTAAAAAGACGGCGAAAGCAATGATTATAAAATCCAGTGTCACTTGTATGAAATTTCCGTAGTTAATGGAGACCGCCGGAGAGATCACCTTGTCTCCCTCCATTACAGCGTGCTTCAAGGTGATTTTTAAATCCGTGAAATTGACGCCACCTACAAGTAAACCTACCGCCGGCATGATCAGATCCGCTACGATAGAAGATACGATCTTTCCAAAGGCACCACCGATAATGATACCTACCGCCATGTCCACTACGTTACCTCGCATGGCGAACTGCTTAAACTCTTGTAATATTTTTTTCATAAAACAACGCTTTTTATATTATAACAACAAAATTAGCCATAAGTTGAATATTTTCAATGCTTATAGCGAAATTTGAAGAAATTATTTTTGATTTTCATGTTTTTGTTTGACCCATTTGAGCATTGATGTGTTATATCCTCTTTCTTTGGCCTTAGTCAATAAAAAGAGAATAGCCTCTTCTGGGAGTGTAGGCGTACGACTAAGTAGCCATAAATAGTCTGAGGTATTACTGCCTACGAGAGCGTATGAGTAATTATCCTCGTCAATTTCCATAATGTTGTACTCGGCGTAGAACCGCATAAAGAAACACACTTTTAATTTACTAGGACACGTAGGATCTGTTATTTTGGCTATACCTTTCGCTCGTTTGAAGGAACCGGAAAAATTACCCCAATATCCGCTGTTAACAACTTCTATATCTCCATTCGGGAGAAATGAGTATTCCACGGTAGCCCCTACGAGATTATGCTCAAAGCGATGATCAAAGCGTGCTATTTCAAACCATTTCCCCATATAGCGGTGTAAATCCAAAGTCTGGACGGTTTCTTTGTTTATAATGTGTTGAGTGCAAGATAAATTACACTGCATTATAAGACAGATGAGGCCTATTAGTTTAAATCGCATAGGTTTTTATTTTTATCTCATAATAAACATAGAGAGCCTCTAAAAAGTTTGAAAACGTTCATATTTTAGGATTTTTATTTTTTCGACAATCTGTGCTTTAACTTTTAATTTGAAATTTCTATCCAGTCTGAAGTGAGAAATTCGTAGTTGTGGCATTTCCGGACGATAGATTTAGATCCACGTTTTTATATGTTTTTTTGTATTGAAAATTTGCGTGTTTGTTTTCAGTTGGAATTTAAAATAGAGAGATATGGATGAGAAAGATTTGGTGGAAGGGATGCGAGAGTATATAAGTCTGTTACAAAAGGAAGGACGGTATTCCTCGGCGAAAAGTTATCAGGATGCGATGAACTCTTTTATACGGTATAGCGGGACGGATCGTATCCCATATACATATATAAATAAGGATACTCTTCGCCGGTACGAGGCTTATTTGTTGGAGAAAGGCTGCATGCGTAATACGGTCTCCACGTATATCCGCCGTTTGCGTTGTATCTATAACAAGGCGGTGGAGAATGGCGAGGCGGCGTTTATCCCTTCATTATTCAAGGGGGTTTTTACGGGTGTGGAAAGCCAGCGCAAGAAATCCTTGCCTCTGGGTGATTTGAATCGCCTGATGACTGTCCCGGTAAAAGGAGAGAAGTTGAGGAAGACACAGCTGACGCTTTGCTTGATGTTTCAATATGGGGGGATGTCGTTCGTTGATTTCGCCCATTTGAATAGGGGTAATATCAAGAACGGCATATTGGATTACAATCGCCAGAAGACCGGGACCTCTATGCGGTTGGAGGTCTTGGATACGGCGGAAGCTATGTATAAGGAGCTGGCAGGTGAGAGGGCGGGAGGCTCCGGCTATTTATTTCCCTTTTTAAGTGGGACGAAGAACGGCCATGAGGAATATCTCGAGTACAATGCGGCCTTGTCCCGGTTTAACCGGAACTTGAAGACGTTGAAGGAGGTTGCCGGAATAGTCTCGGATGTGACTTCTTACACGATCCGTCATTCCTTTGCCATGTCATTGAAGGAACAAAATGTCCCCATAGAGATGATCAGCGAGTTATTAGGCCATAAATCCATCAAGACAACCCAGATTTATCTGAGAAGTTTCTCGTTGGAGAAAATGACGGTGGTAAACAAGTCTTGCTTTGAGAATGTATATAATTATATGCCAGAGGTGGGATGAGGCTACTTGGGGAGTAGCGTTCATTTCACGGTGCAAATGTAGCAAAAAATAGCAAATAACAAGCAATCATTAGTTTTAGTTTGTGCTCCGGCCTTGATTCTCCTTAAATCTTCGTTCTTATTCCTAGTGTATAGACATGGCAATAGAGACGAAATGATCTCGTATTTCCTACATCATCACGTCCCTTCTAAAAATCGAACATACATTCCTGTAGAGACGGGGCGTACCCCGTCTCATCCCCTCCAAATGGTAACTTAAAGCTACTATCAGACAGTGGGAGACGGGGCGTGCCCCGTCTCTACAACCGGGTGATAACCGTTCTCGCACCTTTTAGGCTACTCCCCAAGTAGCCTAAGATTTCGAGAGATGGTAATTTTCAGTAATGCCACATTTAAAAATATAAAGTACTGTTTATCAAGATGATATAAAAGATTCTTGGTAGGGCTCTGAATTGCCGTGGGGTCTGTTTTCGGGCCATGGGATAACCTCTAGAAAAGATAATCATAGAGATGGATATATTGACAGGCAAGTGCTCGGATAGGTTCATGGCGCATGTTCTGAAGCGACGTGACCAGGAGGCCGTCCGCTGGTACGTGCTCACGCTCCCTACCGCCGGTGGCGGGCGTGACAGGATCAGTCCCTCGAAGGGGCTGGACGCTGAGCTTTCCCGCCGTGAGCGTCGTGGGGAGGCCTTGTTCGAGTATTTCTCCCCCTCGTATGTCGAGGCGAGGAAGGTGGGCGGCAAGATGGTCAACACGAAACGGCCCCTGCTGTACAACTACGTGTTCGTCCACGCCTCGGAGGACGAGATCTTCCGCCTGAAGCGTACGCTTCCCCTGTATAATTTCCTCCCCCGGGTTTCCTCCGGCGGGCGGTCTTATTTCCCGTACCTCTCGGATCGTGAGATGGATACCTTGCGTTGGGTCGCGGCTTCTTACTCCAACGAGCTTCCGGTGTACGTGCCAGATAGCGGCCGCTTGTTGAAAGGCGACCGTGTGCGTATCACCTCCGGCCCTTTTACCGACATGGAGGCGGAGGTGGTGGTGCAGCCGGGCGGTGGCCATAAGGACGTGATGGTGCGTATCCTCGACTGTCTGTGGGTCCCCTTGTTCGAGGTGAGAGCGGGGGAGTACGAGTTGATCGAGCTGAACACGGGGGGCAAGCACGTGTATACCCATTTGGACAACGACCGTCTGTCGGAGGGCTTGCACGATGCCTTGGGCCGTTACCATGCCTCTGGCGTGGTAGTGGATGAGGATGCCCGTCTGGCCCGTGAGGTCCTGCGTGGCTACGCCTCTCTCCGTGGTGAGACCGACGTGATCCGTTGCAAGCTTTACTCTTTGCTCCTTCCTGCCTATCTGCTTTTGGGCGAGTCGGATGAGTTCGATCGTTTGCTCTCCACGATGCGCAGCATGCTCCCGGTGATAAAAGCGGGGCAATCCCGTGCCTTGTTGCTGGTCACGCTGTACGGCTGTACGGACAGCAGCCTCTACCAGCGCATGGCGCACGAGCTGGTTGACCCTTGGATGGAGGAGGCCTCGCCCAAGAGGAGCAAGTCCGTGTTGATACGTCGTTTACGTGATTACGACCGTTGGTTCGGGCACGGGAACGGCGATGAATAAAAGATATGAGAGAAGAGAGAGAGACATGCGGCGTCCCTTCGGGCATCCGGCTGATGAACCTGTTGCGTGAGCGTTTGACAGAGATCATGGATCGTGAGCGTGCGAACCGAAACTCAATACACCTGTATTGCACGGGTCCCTACTGGGTAGCGTTCGAGCGTTCGGCCTACCAGCTGCATCGTGCGTTCCCGGATAGCGAGACCACTCCGTTGCGCCTGTTCGCCTACCCGTTCCCGATCGTGATGGTGTCCGTTACGGATCGCTCGCTCCGCTCATATACTCGCAAGCATATCTTGAGAAGAGACGGGTCGGATTACAAGCTATTGACCGTCCCCGGGTTTCCCTTGGCGGACTACCGTGAATGGCACGCCAGTGAGGTGGTGGGCTTGCCCCGGTTAAGCGAGAATTAGATAAGGGCAGAAAAGAAACGGTCGGATCCCCCGGATGGCAATGGCCGTCTCTAGCGGCTAGGAGACCCCTTGGCTTTGGCCGATAGGCTGACCCCGCTTTAACATATACCACTCCGGCCGTCCGGTGGTCCGGCCCTTTTATAATTGAGAATTGAAAATTGAGAATTAAAGAGATGATAATAGCGGTAGATTTCGACGGTACGATCGTCGAGCACAAGTATCCGGCGATCGGGCGTGAGCTTCCTTTCGCCATCGAGACGTTGAGGAAATTGCAATCGGATCGGCATAAGCTGATCCTTTGGACGGTCCGTGAGGGAGTGCTCTTGGAGGAGGCGCTGGCCTTCTGCCGCGAGCGCGGGCTGGAGTTCTACGCGGTGAACCGTGACTACCCGGAGGAGGAGAGAGACCGGAACAACCACTTCTCCCGCAAGCTGAAGGCGGACGTTTTCATCGACGACCGCAATCTCGGCGGCCTCCCGGACTGGGGCACGATCTACGAGATGGTGACCAAGGGACTGAGCTATGAGGACTTGACGCGTAAATACGAGTCGGAATACGAGCCGGAGAAACCCAAAGGTTTCCTGTCCCGCCTTTTCCGTTAAGTCCGTGTCATCCGTGTTTAAAGAAATAAAAACGATAACAAAATAATATGAAGATCAAAAGACTACTGTTCCTATTCTCGCTGCCCCTTTTGCTGGCGGCGTGTACGTCTTACAAGAACGTGCCCTACCTCCAGAACCCGGAGGCGGTGAACGATCTCGAGGGGACGCTTCCCCTGTATGACGCCAAGATCATGCCCAAGGACCTGTTGAGCATCACGGTCAACACGACGGACCCTCAGGCGGCGGCCCCGTTCAACCTGACGGTGCAGACCCCGTTGAACGCGGCCCTGACGAACATCAACACGACGACGCAACCCACGTTGCAGCAATACCTCGTGAACAACTCCGGCGAGATCGACTTCCCTGTGATCGGTACGCTGAGGGTCGGCGGCTTGACGAAGAACGAGGCGGAGAGCCTGATCCGTGAGAGATTGAGGCCTTACTTGAAGGAGGCGCCCATCGTGACGGTGCGCATGGCGAACTACAAGATCTCGGTCTTGGGCGAGGTGGCCCGTCCGGGCAGCTTCACGATCGGCAACGAGAAGGTGAACGTTCTGGAGGCGTTGGCGATGGCCGGCGACATGACGATCTACGGCTTACGTGACAACGTGAAGCTGATCCGCGAGGACGAGAGCGGGAAGCGCGAGATCATCAACCTTGACCTGAACAACGCCGGTATCGTGACCTCCCCGTATTATTATTTGAAACAGAACGACATCCTTTATGTCACGCCGAACGAGACGAAGGCGAAGAACTCCGATATCGGAAACAGCACGACGTTGTGGGTGAGCTCGATCTCGATCTTGGTCTCGATCGCCGGCCTGTTGGTGAACATACTTAAATAATTGAAAATAGAGAATTGAGAATTGAAAATTTAGAGAGATGGTGGACGATGGTATAAATACAAGCAATAATAATAATAACAATAACAATCCGGAGGGGGAGGATCGTGAGATCAATCTTTACGCCGTGTTTTTCAAGTATATGGTTTATTGGCCTTGGTTCGTGGCGAGCGTGCTGGCCTGTTGTATCGGCATGTACGTGTTCCTGCGTTACCAGACGCCGGTGTATAACGTCACGTCGTCGGTGCTGATCAAGGAGGACGAGAAGAAGGGGGCTAACGCCGCCAGCGGCCTTGCCGCCATACAGGACCTCGGCATGCTCTCGATGACGAGCAACTTCGACAACGAGGTCGAGATCCTGAGGTCCCGCACGTTGATCAAGAAGGTGGTGAACGACATGGGCCTGTATATCGACATGGAGGAGTCGAACGCCTTGGGCTTCAACCCCCCGTTATACAAGAACTCCCCCGTTAACGTGTTCATCACCCCCGAGGAGGCGGACCGTCTGGTGGCCCCCGTCGAGCTGCGCATGCGCTACACGAAGGAGGGTCAGCTAACGGTGAGAGCGGAGTACAAGATCGACAAGGAGGGTGACGAGGAGACGATGGAGCAGGGCTTCGACAGGCTCCCCGCCATATTGCCCACCCCCGTGGGGGTTTTCAGTTTCACGGGCATGGATTCCATACCGGAGTTGGAGGGCGGGGAGATCGAGCTGGTGGCCCACGTCCATACGCCCACGTCCACTGCCGAGGCTTACGGCAAGGAGTTGAGCGTGACACCCTCGTCCAAGACGACGACGATCGCCAAGGTATCCTTGAGGAACACGGTGAGGCGACGAGGCGTTGATTTCATCAATCGCTTGGTGTCGTTCTACAACCAGGACGCCAACGACGAGAAGAACGAGGTGGCGCAGAAGACGGCTGAGTTCATCGAGGAGCGCATCGGCATCATCAACGGCGAGCTGGGCACTACGGAGAGCGAGCTCGCTGCCTTCAAGCAACGCTCCGGCCTGACGAATTTGACGAGCGACGCCCAGATGGCTTTGCAGGAAAGCTCGAGGTATGAGCAACAACGTACGGAGAACGCCACGCAGATCAACTTGGTGCAGTATCTCCGCAATTATATCGACGATCCTGCGAACATGGACGAGGTGATCCCTGCCAACGTGGGCCTGCGGGATCAAAACCTCACCTCTGTCATCGACCAGTACAACACGATGATCATCGAGCGCAAGCGCCTGTTGCGCACCTCTTCGGACAGCAACCCGGCCATCATCAACATGAACGCCGGCATCGAGGCTATGCGCCGCAACGTGAGGACGACGGTGAACAGTGTCTTGAAGGGTCTCCAGATCGCCAAGGCGGACATCGACCGTCAGGCGAGCAAGTTCGAGAGCCGCATCAGCGACGCCCCGAGGCAGGAGAAGGAGTTCATGACGATCTCCCGCCAGCAGGAGATCAAGGCCACGTTGTACGTCATGCTGTTGCAGAAGCGTGAGGAGAACGCCATCACGCTGGCTGCCACGGCGAACAACGGCCGCATCATCGAGGAGCCGCTCGCCGATGAGCGTCCTGTCGCCCCGAAGAGGATGGTCTTCATGCTTGCGGCGTTGATCTTGGGCCTGGCGATCCCGGTGGGCATTGTCTACCTTCATGACCTGTTGAAATACAAGATCGAGAACCGTGAGGACGTTGAGGCGATCACGGGCGTGGCTATTTTGGCGGAGCTCCCGTTGGTCAAGAAGACGGGTGAGGGCTCGATCGTGGTGCGTGAGAACAAGAACGACCTGATGGAGGAGATGTTCCGGGGGTTGCGCACGAACCTCTTGTTCATGCTAGGCAAGGACGAGCGTGTGATCCTTTTCAGCTCCACGCAACCGGGCGAGGGCAAGTCTTTCGTCGCTGGCAACTTGGCGGTGAGCTTGGCTTACTTGGGCAAGAGGGTGGTGGTGGTCGGCATGGACATCCGCAAGCCGGGCCTGAACAAGGTGTTCAATATCTCCCGTAAGATGGAGGGCATCACGAACTACCTTAGCGACCCTGATCACGTGGAGTTGTTCGACATGGTCCAGCGATCCGATATCAGCCCTAACCTCGATATCCTCCCGGGCGGTCCCATCCCCCCGAACCCGACTGAGCTGGTCGCCCGTGACGTGCTGGAGAAGGCTATCGCCCGGTTGAAGGAACGCTACGACTATGTCATCTTGGATACGGCCCCTATCGGCATGGTTACGGACACGGCGATCATCGGCCGTGTGGCCGACATGTGCGTGTACGTCTGCCGTGCGGACGTGACACCGAAGGCCGGTTTCAGCTACATCAACGTGTTGCGGCGTGAGCGAAAGTTCCCGAAGCTCGCGACGGTGATCAATGGCTTGGACATGACGAAGCGCAAGAACAGCTACGGCTACGGTTACGGGAAGAAATACGGCTACGGCAAGGGATACGGTTATGGCTACGGCTATGGTTACGGTTTCGAGGCCGGTGACAAGAAGAAATAACTAATACGCAAATCATGCAAATAACATTACTACTACTGTCGGGCTTCCTTTTCTCCGTGCTGTTCGGGATGGTGATCATCCCGAGGATCTTGGTGATCTCCCACAAGAAACGGTTATATGATGTCCCGGATTCCCGTAAGGTACATACGACGCCGGTCCCCCGTCTGGGCGGCCTGTCGTTTTTTCCGGTGATCCTGATGTCCATGTTCCTTGTGATAGGCTTCCGCCTGTACTTTTGGGATATGGACTCATCGAGCCTGTCGTTCAACATGCTTTATGAGTATCTCTTTCTGTTCGTGGGCATGACGTTACTCTATCTAGTGGGTGTCTGCGACGATCTAGTGGGTGTTGGCTACCGTTACAAGTTCGCCGTCCAGATCGTGTCGGCGTTATTATTGGTACTGTCCGGTAATTGGTTCGGTTCCTTGGGAGGCTTGTTCGGTGTGTACTCGGTTCCCGCTTGGGTGGGGATCCCCGTCACGGTCTTTATCGTGGTGTATATCACGAACGCCATTAACTTGATAGACGGTATCGATGGCTTGGCCTCCGGTTTGTGCAGTATCGCCCTGTCGGTCTTGAGCGTGATCTTCTTTATCCGCATGCAATATGTTTACGCCTTGTTGGCCATCTGTACGCTGGGAGTCCTCATGCCTTTTTGGTGTTACAACGTCTTTGGCAACGCAAACCGTGGCCATAAGCTCTTTATGGGTGATGCGGGTAGTCTTACGCTGGGCTACGTGATCAGTTTTCTGATCATCCATCTGTGCGTGTCGAATCAAGTCTTACCGGAGTTACCAAATCCCTATATGGTGATCGCTTTCTCCACGGTCTTGGTCCCTTTACTCGATGTGATCCGTGTGGTGCTTCATCGCCTTCGTAATCATCGTAACCCGTTCTTGCCCGATAAGAATCATTTCCATCACAAGCTGCTTCGTACGGGTATGCGTGTACGGATGGTGATGGTGACGATTCTGTGCGTATCGATCTTCTTCATAACGTTGAACTTGCTGTTGGCCAAGCGTATGAATATTACATACCTCTTGTTCTTGAACCTCTTCCTGTGGTCTCTTCTCCATCTGTCAATCAACAGGCTTATCTCCGGAGAGAGAGGGAGGAAGCGTCCGGTAAGAAATTCTGACAGCTCTTTGCCTGTTTTCTTGTAAGGATGACAAATAAAGCTTATATTTGGCTCATTAAAGCATCGCTTATGAAGACAAAGACCGAATATATACGATTGCTGCGTCAGTATATGACGGAGAATGCCTCCAAATACGGTATTTCCCGTATGGGGATATTTGGCTCTGTTGCCCGTGGAGAGAACACGGAGCAGAGTGATATCGATGTTTACGTGGAGGGAAATCTCCATGGTTTCTTTGCGTTGTCTGGAATAAAGGCTGATTTAGAAGAGCTCTTGGGATGTCCAGTTGACATTGTCCGTCTGCGGGAAAGAATGGATACCTTTTTTAAGGATCGCATATTAAGTGAAGGAATCTATGTTTGAACGACTAATAGCTTATCATATACTCGAATTGCTGAAAAAATCGTTGGAGGAAATCATCCAGCGAAGCGAGAGGATACGGTTTGCGGATGACTTCCTCTCCTCGAATGAGGGAGTGATCTTGCTGGACAGCATTTGCATGAAATTATCGGCTGTCGGCGAGAGCGTAAAGAATTTGGATAAGATAACTAAGCGAGAGTTTCTCTCTAATTACCCTGAGATACCTTGGAAGAATGTGATGGGAGTCAGGGATGTTATCGTACATCATTACTTCGAGGTGGATGCGGAAGAAATTTTTCGTATCTGTAAAGAGGATGTTCCACCTCTTTTGGATACGATTAATAGGATGCTTCTCGATCTTCATCAGTAAATTATAGTTCCCTATACTCCTCCCTTGCGTCAAAGCAGGGGCAAGCCTTACGGATATAGGGGCTAAGTTGGTAATGTCCTAGGATGCGTGCCTCCGGGTAATCCCTTCGTAATTGCCGTAGCAGATCCATCAAGGTACAGCGCTGGGCGTAGGTCCGGGTATCGGCTGGACGGCCTTGTTCGTCGAGTCCTCCCTCGTAACATATACCGATACTTTTGTCGTTCCATCCGGCTGCGTGCGCCCCGATCTGATTGACCGGCCGGCAGCGGTGTAATTCCCCGTCCCGTGTGATATAGAAATGATAGCCGATATCGGCGAATCCCCGTGCCTTGTGCGATGAACGGAGCGCCTCCACAGGAAAATCCCTGTCATATCGTGTGGCCGAGCAATGAATTACAAGGAGTCTGACCTCCCTGTAATTCTGGTAGAAACAATAAGCCTTACCCATGATAATTGAAAATTAGAGAATACAGGATTGGATGCCAAGTGCCCCTGCGATGGCGGTAGCTACGGCGATGATCACTTTGATAATGGTACTCCATACGGACTTTTTCATGAATTATGAATTTTAAATTATGAGTTATGAATTAGGAATCCCGGCTGATATAAGAGGAAAGCTTCGCTTTCCTTCGGACGGCCTCAGCGGACGGGCGTCAAGCGAAGAGACCGTAGCGAGCGTGAGGAGCATCCCTGTCTGAGCGAAGCGAGTTGGGATGCGACAGCGAGCGTAGGTCTCGAAGTAGCCCGTCAGCGTCAGCCTTGACCTTTTGGTTACTTTTGGGTCAAGCCAAAAGTGACACATCAGATCTCATCAGGCGACTCAGAATCGGAACCGCCCCCTTCCTCCACCGGCGTCCCGAGTATCGTCACCTTGAGCAACGAAGTCTTCTCGCCCAGCAGCGAGTACCGTCGTGCCCCGTTCAGTATGGTATAGGAAGGCGAGAATCCCGGCACGATAGTCCGTATATGCGTAGCCTTGACCTCGGGGGCGGTCGCTACCCCCTTCTCCGTGACGAAGCGGTTATAGACGGTTCCGAACCCCAGCAGCTCCACCTTGTAGCCTTTCTGGAGGTTCTTGATGACATACCGCTGGTAGCGGTCCAACACGTTCAATACGTCACCCTTCGTGAGCGACGACTCCTCGGCGATCTGGTCGGCCGCGTCTTGCGTGGACAGGGTACCGAAATAATAGGGAACCGGCTTGTACACCTCCTGCTTGGGATCCGTCTTGGGGATAAAAAACTTTCGTGCTTGAAATGCTTGTGGCATGGTAATTGAAAATTAAAAGTTGATAATAGAAAATTAATTGTTTGTTGATCAACATTACAAAGATAGGTTCCGCTGTAAGGGGCGGTGATGCCGGGTGATACCTTAGGGAATGAATAATGAATAATTAACAATGAATAATGGTAGCCAATGGCCGCCGGACTACGCTGCCCATCGTAAGCCCCTTTGGATAGGCATTGTAAGCCTCTTTGAATGGGCATTATAAGGAGCCTTGGATGGGCGTTCTAGTTGATAGTTGACAAGTGGCAGTTAATTCACCGCCGTGCGCAACTGTCACTTGTCACCTGTCAACTAATTTACGGTTCTCCGAGGTAGTGGATGATCAACCCCACCTGTCGTGGCGTGAATATACGTTGCTCGGGGCGGTAGCCCGTCTCCCGCAGCTTATCGTACAACTCCGTGCATCGGATGATCCAGCGGCGTAGACGGTTACAGGCTTGGTGGGAGGCCAGTTCCGGGAAATAGGATGCCGCCAATGCGGACTTTCTTAATGGTAAGGACATTTGATTTATTGTTTATGGATTATGAATCTGGGAAAATGAAACTTGCGAACTTGCAAACTTGCGGTCGGTTCCATACCTCACACACATACATGTACATTATAAAGGGGATTGGGGTGTCTGGCGTTGTTTGGCCGTGAATATATATTCACCCCGTGCGTTCTTTTGGATCACGCCCTTTTCGAGCATACGCCGTAAGTGAGAATCTAGGGTATCGGTACCCATGCCGATCCTCTTTGCCTCATGAAGCGCCTCTTGGCGGTTGAAGGCGAGGGGGAGGGCATCGAATAGCGCCTCTTGAGGAGTAGGTTCCCGTTGTTGCACGTCGGTAGCGGGCAGGATAGACAGGATATGGCAAGCGTGCCGGTAAAGAGGCTCGGTGAGGTTGAGCACGGCCTCGAAATCAGCCTCTGTCGCTGTCAGGTCCAGTTTCGGTACGATACCGTCTCGGACATTCTCTTCCGGTATGTCATCGGAAGGGGAGAGACCGGGGCATTTGAAAATGGAGAATTGAGAATTGAAAATTGTTTTGTGTGGCGGGAGGAGTTTTTCCGTGGCTCGTAGCAGGGCCACCACGCTTAGGATTCGGCAGATGTTGATGGCGATACGTGCCACGGTGCTTCTCATGGCTCCCCCATGCGTGAAACCCGCATGGCCGAAAAGTTGTGCGAAACGTTCGTTGAAACGGATCTTTTGCTCTTCGGACAGCTTGAGCTGAATGAGATTCACGGAAGCGCCGAGCCACTCGATGAACGTCTTCCACTGTTTGCCCCATCCGGTGAACCGGGAATCATAATCCTCATCGGACAGGTCGAACTGGTCTACCCATTCGGTGATGGAGGGCATATAGTAAAACATCTGGCGTGAGAACAATCCGTTCTCGGCCGAGGGAATGAGCGGTTTCACCTGTGCCGGTGTCCCGCTTAACAAGACACTGAGAAAAGATTTCATACATTCCAGATACTCATGGTTCATACGCCGGTTAAAGGCTAGCCGGTCATGATCGTAACATTTGCGCAAGGTATCGCTCCAATGACCGTAATCCGTGCCGATGGCGGTGCTGACGGTATCCGCCTCGGTCTCGCAGATCAGCCCCACGCCGTCCGCCTCGATGAGGTTCTCCAATACGCCCGTTCCAGAGTTGTCGCCGGCGATCAGGAACATCTTAGGCTTTGGCTCTTCCGGCTCGGGGGTTTTCGCTCGTTCCTTGCCAAGGGATCCCCAGCGTGCCTTCTCCAGCCGGTATTCCTTGCGTAGGGATTTGAATTCCTCCATCATTGCCTCATGGATCGGTTCGGCTAGGTGGCGTACCCAAGTGAGCGCCCCTTTTCCCGAGGCGGGAGGTGCCACGATGAAGGTTTGCAGGCAGGGATAATGGTATTTACGTCCGTAGAGTATGCGCAAGTGCTTGTTGAGGGTAGCGCCTAGCACGGTGACGGCACCTAGCAGCAGGATATCCCGTTGCGCCGGGGAGTCACCGCAGTCGATGAGCTGGTTCAAGAAAGGGGGCCAATCATAGTTTCCGAAGACGGGCATATTAATGTACGCCTCATGTGCGCAGGTGTGTGTGAGAGGATGAGAGGGCTGCAAGTTTGCAAGTTCGCAAGTTCCGGGCTGTTTCCCGGCGTAGCTCCGGGCGGTACCGGCCAGTTGCTTGTCGAGTTTCACGCCAGCGGTCTCTGCCCAGTGATAGACAGACCCGATTCCGTTTCGCCCGTTACCCCCTTTGAGGGCGTGGTCGAAGAGTCTGTCCGCCTCGTCGGACACATACTTTTCCGAGATACGGCAGATGCGATGGAACAACGACCGTCCCGCCTCGCCGCAATCGTTGGCGATAGCGAAGGCCAGCGGCATATACTCTTGATAGGTGGGAGCGATGTTCGCCCCCTGTTTCTCGATAGCGGCCACGAGCCGCTCTAAATCTTGAATAGTGTTCATGGTAATATATAATTTTCAATTTTCAATTCTCAATTTTCAATTGCCACGATTTCTCAGCTTGGCTGAAGAGTCGTGGCAGAGGAAGCAAGCCCTTGACAGGTCGGCGTTTGAGGTATCGGCTTTCAGTCCGTATCTCCACTCAAGGTATTCCCAAGCCGATCGTCGTGCCTCGTCGAAGGCCCACTCGATCGTGGCGGTAACGGACAAACGATAAGGCACGAAGAGCTTTACGCCCGTAGTGCTAGGACTCACGAAGGTGAGGTCGGGGCGTAGCCGCTCGTCGGCGAACAGTGTGTCTCGCCACGTACAAGCCTCCTCGGGCGAGGCGAGATGATCGATATCGATAACCAGTTCACCCGAGGGAAAAAGCAACCGGTCCTCCTTTCGGTAGGAGAATACCCCGGCGGGCGTGACATAGGGCAGCAGGTTTTGCTTCAACTGCCTGAACCGTTTCTCGTCGTCCAGCGCGACACGTGTGCGGTCCGTCCGTTCCCGTAGCCATTCATTGGTGCTGACGTAGGTGTACAATTGGTCGATACTGACCACTCCGTTTGGCACTTGATTGGTAATCGGAGCGTTGTAAAAAGACATGATGGATTCTTTCATTGTGTTTGTTTTTTAATAAGGTTTAAACAATGATGATCCAAGGCTTTCGCTTCGGATCGCAGGTAAAGATATAGCCTTTGAATTTGTGGGTGGTACACTCATGGGTGCGCCAATTTAAGAGTGTTATAACTTATTTTGATCTTTCTTCAAGGTCTTAGCGTTTCACCATGGGGAGATTTCCCCCTTTGAGACGTAATGATCGAACCACAAAGCTCGGATCCGAACCCTTGGATTCGTGTGGCGTCCTTCGAGGTATGCCTCATCTTGGATCGTTGGGGGCTGTCCTCCGTGCGAGACGCTTCCGAGTTCTTGGGCATCAGCCGCCAAACACTATCGAAGTTGAACCCAAGCCATCCGGATGGTAGCCTGCGGCTGGAATCGTTGGATCATGTCTACGCCATCTTTCTCCACTTGGTGCCCTTCTATTTCCCGGAGAAGGAACGTGAGGCCGAGCGAAGGAAGCTTCAGTACTCCCGCAGCCGGATACTGGAACTGAGCTATCGGTTACCGGAGAAGGTGAGGGAGAGGGTGGAGAAAGAGAGGGGGATTTGTGATTGATGGTTGATGGTTTGCCGGAAATGTGTTATATTTGTGTTTCAAAATCATAAATCTTCATAGCTATGGAGCAACGACGATTATATCCGATAGGTATCCAGACATTCTCGAAATTACGGGAGGGTAATTATGTGTACGTGGACAAGACTGAGTTGGTGTACCGTATGACGCATGGAGCGTCGAGTTATATCTTCTTGAGCCGTCCTCGTCGCTTCGGTAAGTCCTTGCTGACCTCCACGCTCCGCAGCTACTTTGAGGGCCGGAAGGAGCTGTTCGAGGGCTTGGCTATCGAGAAGTTGGAGAAGGAATGGAAGAGTTATCCGGTGCTTCATTTCGATATGAGCCTCGGCAAGCACTTGGATCGGGAGGGTTTGGAACATTATTTGGGGCGTCGTTTGTCAGAGTGGGAGTCCATTTATGGGCGTGATGAGAATGCGCTTATGGTGAACGACCGCTTGGAGAGCCTTATCAAACGTGCCTTCGAGCAGACCGGGCAAAAGGTGGTTGTCTTGATCGATGAGTACGACGCTCCTTTGCTGGATGTGGTGCATGAGGAGAAGAATCTGCCCGTGTTGCGCAACGTGATGCGCAACTTCTACAGCCCACTGAAGGCATGCGACCCCTACCTGCGTTTCGTCTTCCTGACCGGCATCACGAAATTCTCCCAGTTGAGTATCTTCAGCGAGCTGAATAATATCAAGAATATCAGTATGCTCCCCGAGTATGGATCGATCTGCGGTATCACGGAAGAGGAGATGCGAGAACAGATGGGTGAGGGCATCGACCGTTTGGCCGGCAACCTCGGCGTTACTCCGGAAGAGGCCTTGGAAGTCTTGAAACAGAATTACGACGGTTATCATTTCACGTGGCCGTCGCCCGATATATACAATCCGTTCGGTTTGTTGAACGCATTGGCCGATGGCCGGATCGACTCCTACTGGTTCGGTAGCGGTACGCCGACCTACTTGGTCGAGATGCTGCGTAAGTACCACGTAATCCCGCAAGAGATAGGTAATCGTAAATGTGTGGCGGCTGATTTTGACGCTCCTACGGAACGGATGACGAGTATCACGCCATTGCTTTATCAAAGCGGTTATATCACGATCAAGGGCTACTCGGCGTTTTCCGGTCTTTATAAGCTTGATATCCCGAATAAAGAGGTCCGGATCGGCTTGATGCGCAGCCTGTTGCCCAACTATGTGCAACGTCCTGCCGAGTTGAATACGATGGTGGCGGAAATGGCGGAGATGATCTACAACGGTGACATGGATAGTGCGTTGCGCTTGATGCGCACCTATCTCACCACGATCCCCTATTGCGATAACACGCATTATGAGGGGCATTACCAGCAATTGCTCTATGTCATTTTCACGTTGATCGGCAATTATGTCGATGTGGAGGTCCGCACGCCTCAAGGCCGTGTGGACATGGTGCTCCGCACACTTTCCACGCTTTACGTGATCGAGCTGAAACTAGACAAAAGCGCCGAAGCAGCCATGGAGCAAATCGATTTGAAGGATTACCCCGAACGTTTCGCGCTCTGCGGTCTGCCGGTGGTGAAGGTGGGGATCAATTTCAGTACGGAGAAGAGGACGATCGAGGGGTGGAAGATAACTTCGCTATAGGATGATAGTTTGGTATTCTTTAATCTATGGAACATTTCTATGCCTGAATCAGTATAATGAGAAAACGTGGATTCAAAAAAGACTTTCCATTAAGACGTTTTGATGAATCTATTCCCCGACAATGCAATAGCAAGTGAGTTAGCGGAAAATGGAAAAGGACTCATTGGTAAGATAAAAACAGATTTCCCTTATGTAAATGCGCAGGACAAGGCATACTTTCAACATTTAGGAATAAATGAAAGTAATGTATATCTGCACATAAAAGGGCATACAATCTATACATTGATAAAATCAATAGGTAACTGCCTTTGCTACCGCTCCAGAATAGACTTTGAAAAAGATATTCTATTAGATAATATACAGACCATGGGGTATTGGGAAATGGACAAAATACGAGAGGATATTTTGGCACTTTCTTGATGCCGCTATTATAGCATAAAAGTGGTATGAGTATCTGTTACCTACCTTCATAATTTAAAAAGAAAGATTATTTAGAGAAAGCCATGCTCTAACTTTCAAATATGAGCCGCTGTATGCAAATAGAAAAGATATTGCATAAAAAATATTGAATCAAAAGACCTTTTTATAAAGATAAAACTTGTGTTACTGTCTGAAAAATGGCGGGCGCTAGATTGGTGTCTTATATTCGTCGTAACCCGAATTTTGGGCATATACCTTGAAAAAACTATTAGGAGCATTAGCCAGAATTTACATTTTACCATTTATAGGAAAAAGTTAAAATATAATATATGTCAGAGTTGATTAAAAATAAGGCTATACGTGGTGTAGCGTGGAGTGCTGTTGAAAAGTTTGCTCGTCAAGGATTGATGGCACTCTTCACTATCTTGATTGCACGACAACTTTCGCCTTCTGACTATGGGCTAGTAGCAATGCTTACTATACTCTTAGCTATAGCGCTGGTTTTGTGGAAGCTCTTATTCAAAAACAAGATCGCACAGAAATTGATTTTTCTACTACTTTCTGGTTTAATATTGGAGTTGCGTTGGTTATTTATAGTATATTGTTTATCTCGGCTCCATTGGTTGCTAGTTTTTACAAGGAACCATTACTAAAAGAACTTCTTATATGGTTGTCGCTTTTGTTCGTTATCAACTCCTTTCGTACGGTGCAACAAGCGAAGTTGAATATTGCGATGAACTTTCGTCGTCAGGCTTGGATTTCTGTTATTGCTATATCTGCAAGTGGCGGAGTAGGTCTGTGGATGGCATATCACAGTTTTGGTGTTTGGACATTGGTATGGCAGCAACTTTTGCAGAACTTTTTGAACGTAGTGTTACTTTGGATCTCTGCCGAGTGGAAACCTACGTTGATTTTTTCCAAGGATTCATTCAAGGAGTTGTTCAACTTTGGGTCAAAACTATTGATAAGTCGTACAGTAGATGCCATTTATTCCAGTGGATCGTTCCTTCTGATCGGAAAATTCTTTTCTCCTACGGTGACAGGTTTGTATAGTCAGTCCATACAGATGACGAGTCTGATGCCCCAAACTATCACGGATATAATAGCTCGTGTGGCTTATCCCATCGAATGTGAACTGCAAGACAAGGAAGAAGAGTTACAACAGCGTTTTTTCCAGATGCTTCGAATGGCGTGTTTCGTTTTATTTCCTCTAATGATGGGTCTGGCGGCATTGGTCGAACCGGTGGTACGGCTACTGTTGACGGAGAAATGGATGGCTGTGTGTCCTTTAATACAAATCCTTTGTTTTGCATGGATTTGGAGACCAGCGTCGCATATGAATTGGCAACTGCTGAACGCCAAGCATCGTAGCGATTATTGCCTAAAAGCGGAGATTATCAAGAAATCTATTGCGATTGTTTTATTGGTTATTATGCTCTTTTTTGGGATCAAAGCGGTTTGCTTTGGAGTATTAGCTTACTTTATTGTCGATGTTTATGTCATGACTCGTTTTACTCGCCGTATATTATCTCAAGTTACCTTTATGGAAGAGATGCGAAACTTGTTGCCTATCTTGTTGCAGGCTATGCTTATGGGAGTTTTAGTTCATTTTCTGAAGTATCTCATCTATTCGGATCTGTTATTGATAGTTTCAGGTATATTCGTAGGAATAACTTTATATGCCGGAATCTCCATAGTCTCTGGAAGTGTGGAGATAAGGATGCTGTGGGGAGAAATAAGAAAGAGAAATAGGTAATATTTTGATAATTGATAAATATACTTTTCTGTATAATGTTAACATTTACACATGCTTTTATATGACGTTCCTGTCTACACTAGTAATGGTAAAAAAATAATAGAAAGATGATTTACTTATTCATATTCATGTATCTACTGATTTGTGTCATCTTGTATGATGTATATGAGAGGAAGCTACATTTAAGGGCAAATTATATTGTACTGTATTTCCTTTTTACACTAATAGCAGGATTGAGATGGCGTTTAGGAGTAGATACTGTTAATTATATGAATTTTTTTCAATATGAAATGCCTCCATTATCTCAATTATCTATTGAATACATCACAGAGTCCCGATATCAGCCATTCTGGCTCTTGCTGAATGCTGTCTGTAAAGGTCTTGGTAGTTTTACCCTTGTGCAAATATTTGTCAGTGCATTCTTTCATGCTTCTGTTTTTTGTTTTCTCCGTAAGTCATGTACGAAGCCATTTACTGTATTAACTATTTATTATCTCTATAGTTATTTCTATTTCTCGATGGAGATAATGAGAGAGTCTTTGGCTATTTCTTGTTTTCTATTTGGTGTTACTTGTTTGAATAATGGAAAAGTATTGAAATATTATATATGGTCATTATGTGCATTTATGTTTCATTTTTTTGCTATTATTTTGTTTTTGTTCCCATTGCTTACTTTAATGCGATATCATTTGAGAATAAAAATATTTGTAGTTATATTATTATTGACGGTATGGCTCGTGTTTAAAATTCAGATATTAACCTGTATTATAACTTTTGTTCCTTCTGTTGTAGCAAATAAGTTGGTTAATTATTTTTTTGTGGATAGATATGGTTCAAATATGTGGCGTTTAACTGGATTTGTATATAATTTGTTTCCTCTGCTTATCGTGTCTATATTTTTTTACTTATATTTTTGCGTAAAGTGTAAAGTTATATTTCTTTTAAAAGAAAATTTATGGATAAGCTGTGTTTTATTATATTCTTTATTGCTATTTTTAAGCATAGATATGTCCATTCTTTTGAGATTTTCCAATTATATGTATTTTATAGTAGCTATATTGTATGCTTCTTGTCTGTATATCATTAATTTCAATAAAGTATCACATAGTATTTTTATTTTAATATGTTTTTGTCTTATGTTTGGACTCAGAATCTATATGCTAGCAAGGCCTGAGAGGGTTTTTGATGACTATAAATTACGTATACATGGTTATGCGGAGTTTTTTCCTTACACTTCTGTTTTTGACAAGGACGAGCCCTTAGAAAGATCAATATTGCATTCTTATTGGGGAGATAAATGACGACTAATAAAAATAAAATCCTGTTCAAATTTTGTTGTTTTAAATAAAAAAAGAATAATCATGAACATCGCCATAATCTTTGCCGGAGGTTCCGGCAAGCGTATGAATACAGTGGCTAAACCCAAGCAATTTTTGGAGTATCGAGGAAAACCTATCATAATCTATACACTTGAGATTTTTGATAATCATCCTGATATTGGCGGAATTGTCGTTTCGTGTATAGAGGAGTGGATTCCTTATTTGGAGAAATTGATACGTAAGTTTGAGATTACCAAGGTGCGAGCTATAGTTCCCGGTGGAGAGACGGGGCAAGATTCTATTTATAATGGATTGATAGCTGTAGAAAATTTATATCCCAAGGATAGTTGCGTATTGATTCATGACGGGGTTCGTCCTCTGATTACTGAGCAAACGGTTTCTGATAATATAGAAGCCGTACGTTTGTACGGATCTAGCATTACTTGTATTCCTGCTATAGAAACATTTGTAGTCTCCAAGATGGAGGGAGATTTGGAAATACCTTCTCGAAAGGACTCTTTAGTGGCAAGGGCTCCACAGAGTTTTGTCTTGTCTGATATTTTAACAGCTCACCGGAGGGCACGAGAGGAAGGGCGGCATGATTTTATAGATAGTTGCTCTATGATGAATGCATATGGTCATAAGCTACATACGATCATCGGCCCGATGGAAAATATAAAAATCACGACACCAACCGATTATTTTGTATTTAAGGCGATGGTGGGTGTGCATGAAAATCAACAGATATTTGGATTTTAACGATATGTTTAGATATAAGAATACGATCGTGAGGAACGATATGGAGGAGATGCTTCGTGTCAATCTTCCTTGGGACAAGCTGGGGGGGAAGTCTTGCTTGGTGACTGGGGCGAATGGAATGATTGCCACGTATATGGTTTATTTGCTAATGTCTCTCGTGAGGGATAAGGGGATGGATATCCGTGTCGTAGCCTTGTCTCGCGACCGGAAGAGGGCAGAGGAACTTTTCGCTGACTTTTTGGAGGATCCCCATTTTGAATTGTTGATCCAAGATGTGTGTGAGTCGATCCATAGGGAAGGGGGTATGGATTATATATTCCACTTCGCAGGAAATGCCAGTCCTTATTACATCCAGAATGATCCCGTAGGGATTATGAAGAGTAATTTATTAGGGACTATTAACGTGTTGGAGCTGGCAAGGGAAAAGGAAACAGAGAAGGTGCTGTTCGCTTCTACTCGTGAGGTTTATGGAGATAATGCGGGGAAAGCATCCTTGGCGGAGTCTTCCTTTGGTAGGCTGGATTGCTTGGATGCCCGCTCCTGTTATCCGGAAAGTAAGCGTGCGGCAGAGACCTTGTGTAAGAGTTATTATCTGCAATATGGGATAGACTTCAATTCGGTACGAATCGCCCATACGTATGGACCAGGGATGAGATTAGAGAACGATGGTCGTGTAATGGCAGATTTACTGAATTTTGTTATTCAAAATAAAAATATCGTACTAAGGAGTAAAGGGGAAGCGTTGAGAGCATTTTGCTACATAACAGATACCTTGTTGGGATTGATGTTTGTTCTTTTTTATGGAGAGGAAGCATCTGCCTACAATTTAGCCAACGAAACGGAGGAGACAAGCGTCCGTTCGCTAGCGGAAACGTTGATAGGGATGAGTCCGGACAAAGGTTTAAGAATTGATTACGACATTCCCGAGAATCAGTCTGTTGTTTATTGTGATTATATAAGGGTTGCTTTGGATACCTCCCGATTGGAAGCTTTGGGCTGGAAGCCTTGTGTCTCTTTGGAGAAGGGGATGAAGCGGGTGTTGGGAATTTATCCGTGATTGAGTGTTTGGAAAGTCGAAGTTTAATAATTATAATAGATAAGTTAGGATATGTTTAGTATAGGAGATTATGTGAAACGTACTGATTTACAGAATAAAATAGATTTGAAGATATTGAGTGAACAAGAACTGAAATTTCTTCAAGAGAGTATATTGGACATTTATAGAGATGTCCTATCTGTATGCGAAAAGGCTGGCATTAGGGTGATGATGGTGGCAGGAAGTGCGATAGGGGTTGTTCGTCATAAGGGTTTTATTCCGTGGGATGATGATATGGATATGCTAATATCTAGAGATGAATATTATCGTTTTGTAGAAGCTTTTTGTGAAGAATTTGGCGATAAATACTATGTTACGTCTCCTTTTTCAATAACACAATATAAAGACCTTTGTATACATATAATTCGTAAAGATATTACATTGATATCTTTGTTTGATTTATCTAAATTATATCCGAATGGAGTGGCGATAGATATTTGTACTTACGAGTATGTTCCTGATAATTGCATTCTACGAGTTTTACATGGATTTATTTCTAATTGTTTATTATTTATAGGAAACTCTAGAAAAATGTATTTGTGTAAGAATAAGTATTGTGACACTTTCTTTTCTTTAACTATGAAGTCTAGGATCATGTATTATTTTCGTTTGTTTATAGGGATTCTTTTTTCATTCTTTAGTTATGCTACTTGGTGCTCTTGTTTGGATAAATGGGTTTCTCTCTTTAATAAAAGAAAAGGTAAATATGTGACAATCCCAACTGGTTATCTTCATTATTTTGGAGAAATGGTTCCTTCGGATGTATTTGATCCTGCTAAAGAGGCCGTCTTTGAAGGACTTAAGGCTTTTATCCCTAATAGAGTTGATACCTATTTGAAAAATCGATATGGAAAAGATTATATGGTGATTCCTCCTAAGGAAAAACAAGAGGTACATCCTGTTGTCGCATTTAGTTATGGGATTACAAGTGAGTGAAATATAATAGAAAATTTTATAGTCTGGCGTATGAACGTATATGTAAATGAACAATTTCCTTATCTTGATTTCATGGATATCCGTCCGGGAGATCGAGTGGTTTTGAAGCCAAATCTCGTAAAAGAGGGAAAGGAAACAGATAAAAATGAATGGAAATGTGTTGTTACATCTCCAGAGTTGATTCGGTATGTAGCGAATTATGTATGTGAGAAATTACAAGGGAAGGGCGAGGTCTTTATTTGTGACGCTCCTCAAACCGATTCCTCTTTCGAGCAGATAGATAAAAAACTAGGCCTAACAAAAATAGCTTCGGATTGTACCTCTAAGTATGGAGTGCCGGTACGAATAATTGATTTGCGGAATGAAGAGTGGACAAGTGAGAAAGGGATTATCACACATAAAAAGAAATTGGCCGGTGACCCAAATGGAACAGTCCTTTTTAATTTAGAAAAGAACAGTTTGTTTTATGGGCATAAGGGAGAAGGTAACTATTTTGGAGCAGACTCTAATTATGAGGAGCTGAATAAACATCATAGGGGAACAACGCAAGAATATTTACTTTGCGCTACTCCTATTATGGCAGATGTGGTAATTTCCTTGCCAAAAATGAAAACACATAAAAAAACAGGTGTTACTTTAAGTATTAAGAACTTTGTAGGGATAACGGCTGATAAGAATTATTTGCCCCATCATACATGGGGGTCTCCCAAACATGGAGGCGATGATTATCCTGATACTTCATTTAAACGACAATTCGAGACATGGGGATCCAAGTTCGTAAAAAGGATAATAATCAATATTCCATTTATAGGAATTAAGATGGCTCAAATACTTCGTGCAGAGGGGGAGAAGGTATTTGGCGCTACGCACAATACAATCCGGAGTGGGAACTGGTATGGGAATGATACCACTTGGCGAATGACACTGGATTTGAATCGTTGTCTGATATATGGGAATCCGGATGGTACGTTTCGGAAAACAAAAAAACGTTATTATTCAGTTATAGATGGTGTTATTGCCATGGAAGGAGCTGGTCCGATGCAAGGAGATCCGAAAGTGTGTGGTATCTATATATCGGGAGAGGATCCCGCTAGTGTGGATGCTGTCGCTACAACACTGATGGGCTTTGATTGGAAGAAATTACCAGTGGTATATGAGGCCTTCTCAAAGCATGAAATGCCTATATCTGAAATTGATCCCCAAAATATAAATGTTGTCAGTGATATTAAAGATTGGAGTGGTAGTTTGGATGAACTGAGAGATAAAGATCATCTTGATTTTGTTCCTTATTTTGGTTGGAAAGGCCATCTGGAATTGCCTAATTATCAAAAGACGAACGACTGATGAATACTATATCTATTTACTCATCCCTTCCTTATTGGCTGCAGAATATAGCCGTATCCCTTCACGGATACAAGCTAAAGAAACAGCGTTTTAACGATGACTTTTATAAGATCTTGGACTTCTTGAACTCAACCCATGGTTGGTCAAAAGAACAGATTCGTTCTTATAAAGAAGAACATACCTTTAAAATATTGGAACAAGCTTATAATCACTGTCCTTATTATCGAAAGAAATATACTGACGTAGGTTTATCCCCTTCTGATTTTAAGCAATTGGGAGACTTGCAAAAGTTCCCGATTCTGACGAAGGAAGAAATCCGTGAGAATTGGCTTGGCCTAGTGGCTGATAATATTCCCCGAAAGGAACTTATACGATTTAACACCAGTGGTTCAACGGGAAAAGCGTTGGACTTCTATTGGACTAAATATAGCGCAGCTTATTATTGGGCGGTAGACCAAAGGTATAAAAATAGGTTTGGTTTTACTTTGGGAAAGGCTTGCGTTAACTTTTCCGGTCGTCCTATCGTTCCTATTTCAACCTCAAAACCTCCTTACTGGAGATATGATCGTGTCTTGAACCGTTATTTCATCAATATGCATCAGCTGAATGAAGTGAAAATACGGGATATTGTAAATTGGATTAATTCAAAGTGTATAGAAATGTTTATAGGATATCCATCTATTATGGCAGCTTTCGCAAATGAGTTGACTAATGCGGAGATGGCTTTGGATTTTCCTCCTAAACACATATTCACGGGTGCCGAGAAGTTATACGAGAATCAGAAAAATATCTTACAGGCTGTTTTTAAAGGTGTCCAAATCCATGAGTTGTATAGTTTTTCTGAGCAAGCCGCTATCGCTACCCATTGTATCCACTCGGTTTATCACGAGGATTTCGAGATTGGTCATATGGAATTGGATCAAGCTGTTCCTACAGAGAGTGGGATGCAGGGTGAGATTTTGGCTACCGGGTTCGCTAATCTTGGTATGCCTTTTATTCGTTATCAAAATGGGGATACGGCAGTGTTCTCCGACCGGGAATGTGGATGTGGATTACATAGCCAAATTATAGAAGATATTGTTGGTCGCAATGAAGACTATATAGTTACACCAGAGGGGCTTCACATTCAGCGTCTGGATTATATTTTCAAAGATACGTCGGAGGTGAAGGAGTGTCAAGTAGTCCAAAAAGTATTTGGTGAAATGATTTTACGTATTGTGAGAAGGAATTCCTATAGTGTGGCTACGGAGAAGAAATTGTTGGTAAATATATCTCAATGGATAAGCCCTACCATAAAGGTAAAATTTGAGTATGTGGATGAGATTCCCCGTACAAAAGCAGGGAAGTTTAAGGCAGTTGTCTCTGAATTGAAAAAATAATCATGTTGATTTATGAATAAACTAGAATCTACCATCTATAACCTCGTCCGTAAAAATCCAGCCTTAAAGCAGTTCGTGCGGAATATGTATCAAGGCATATTTGATTTGCTGCCAAGGAAGAAGGAGTATTTCGCCTCTCCCTATCAATATTGGGAAGGCTTCTTTTTCGGATTTCACGATGTCACGCCTTTTTCTTTTGATGAGACCAAGCTATTGGCGAATCAAAATAGGTTGGATTTGCGTATGCCTTTACCGTCTGATGGACTGGATGTCGGATATTTTGATTTGGAACAAGGCTCTATAAAGGACTTTCATAGGGTGGATACCTCTTACGCATGGAATTATCATAAAGGATGCAGGCTGCAATGGTTGGATAAGAACCGGATGATTTATAATACGGCAATAGCGAATCGGCTTGTGTCTAAGATTCATGATTTATCGACAGGGGAATACCAAGTAATAGACTGCTCGATTGATGCGGTCTATCAAGATGAGCAAAGATCTTTGGCCTCTTCTTTTAGTTATGAGCGCTTGGAGCGTTGTATGCCCGGGTATGGTTATCCTTATCGGGATGGAGGGAAATTGGATGATCCGGCACCTAAAGATAGCGGTTTGCTCTTGGTGGATTTAAAGGAGAATACTTCAGAGTTGCTTATCTCTTTGTCTGAGTTGGCACAGATGGAAGATGAATCCTATAGGCAGGGGTATATGCATTTTGTAACCCATTCGGAGTTCTCGAAAGACGGTCGGTATCTTTCTTTCTTATACCGGAAAATACCAACCGATGGGGATTATATGAGGCGGCATACCAAGATCATGATTTATGATTTGCGTGATCGGCGACTTATTACCTTA
>ERZ834798.986-NODE-986-length-28827-cov-3.164778_pt1 | contig 28827 bp, 22 predicted proteins | sample MGYA00519689_ERZ834798 | MGnify/ENA primary metagenome ERZ834798 (study PRJEB31850, sample SAMEA3708761) | human gut metagenome | biome: human gut; feature: human-associated habitat; material: faeces | place: China | collected 2014 ...
AGTTGGTTAGAGCATCGGATTGTGGTTCCGAGGGTCGTGGGTTCGAGCCCCATCTTTCACCCTAGAATGAGAAAAGGATATGTCTATTAGGGCATATCCTTTTTCTATTTCTTATAATGGGCATTGTAAGTCTTTTATGATGCCCATCATAAGGAGCTTACAATAGGCATTGTAAACTCCTTATAATAGCGATCGTGCTGACCTACTCTTCGGTATATAAACCTTCTCTTGATAATTGCTTATCCAGATTCGCTACACCGAGGGCTATGATAGCGGTAACCGTAGCCGTATGTTCTTGGTATTCGGGGATGTTCTTTGTGTATAAATCCCGTTCCGTATGCCAGATTTCGCCGTAATCAAAATCATATCCTTTGAAATCCTCTGTGGTGAAACCTAATGTGGGGACACCTTCGATGGCGAAAACTGATGCGTCTGTTCCCCCCATGCGTGTCGGGCGTTTACGGGGTTCACGAACTTTTACCTCGAAAGGATAGTCCGGACGGATTTTTTGGATGGGTTCGCTGATCTTCACGAAATCATCATACATGGCTTGAGGGACGGAGATACCGACAGGAGGTTCCGGGCCACCGTCACGATTGAACAAATTAGCGATTTTGGGTAATTTATCCTTATGCGCTTTCACCCAAGCTTGTGCTCCTAATAAGCCAAATTCCTCACCGGCGAATCCGATAAATAAGATCGTGCGCTTAGGCTTGGCTCCGGATTTGGCGATCATGCGAGCGGCTTCCATCATCGGTCCGATTCCAGTACCGCAATCGATGCCTCCGGTAGCCACGTCGAAAGCATCTAGGTGACCGCTGATAATTACATATTCGTCCGGGTATTTGCTGCCTTTGATAGACGCTACGACATTATGGTATTTAACCGGGCCTAATTTAAAATGATTACGAATATCGAACTCTAGTTCGAATGTACGTCTCTCTTTCACCATTTGTTCGATGATCGCGAATTGATGCTCGTCTAATTTGATATCCGGAAGTTCCGGCAGATTGTCGAAGTTCGTATTCGGGTCGTTCATCATTTTCCGGTCGTATAACGCACGGATAGGTACGGTGGAGGATTGGATAAAACCTAAAGCTCCGGCCTCGCACATTTCCTTATAATATAATCCGGGGAATTCTTTATAAGGCAACATCTCGTTTTTCTCCCCGTTTTCCCAGTTGCGGCGTCTTAGATCATTGTTTTTCTTCATGATCTCGTTGTTCTCTTTCTTGATCTCCGCACGGATGGAATCTCCCGAGGCGGAGCGGTCGATAGGCCAACCTACATTTTTCCCTGAGATAAGAACCCAAGCACCATTCAATCTTCCTTTGATTTGCTGGAACTCCTCGTCGTTACGAGGCTCCATCACCGCATGCCCACGTTGCACGCCTTTCGTTCCGGAAGTGTAGGAAGGGGTGGCGAAATGCAGGATCATTCCGTTGTCGCTCAACAAGCGTCCGAACCAAGGTCCTCGATTAAAGCCGACAGGGACGGTACCGGCCTCTTCTAATTGGACATCGAGTCCCCAACTCTTAAACTCACGCACCATCCACTCGGCGGCGTTCTCATAAGCGTCGGAACCTATTAAACGTCCGCCAAAGCGGTTCGTAAGGATATCCAGCTGATGCATCACTTGATTATCGTTCTGACCCATCTCGATGATTTTTTTTACGGCAGCGTCCTGAGCTGGTACAGGGGAGACTGTCATGCAGGCTAATGCCGCACAAACAAGTAAGATTTTTCTCATAAAGTAGTGTTTATTTCATTGATATGACTGTTTATTATTCAGTGTATGCAAATAAAGGAATAAATTTTGACTTATTGCAAATGAAATGGCAGTTTCTTTTATAACTTTGCGGAGTAAACAGATGGCGAATGAAAACAATGCGTAGCTTGAAGTGGTTAAGGCCCCTCTTGGTAGTACTCTTTATGAGTTACTACGTGGGTGGCACGGCCTTTACCCATACGCATCATTTCCTAAACTATAGTATCACTCACTCTCATCCCTATCTGCCGGGAGCCGACGGCTTGCCTCATCATGAGCATAGTACGGTAGCGTTTAATACGATTGAAGAGCTGACCGAATTGTGTATGGAGTTAATTCCGTATTTACCTTTGGTTATGGCTTGGGCGCTTTTGATGGTAGTGCTCGTCTTTCTAAAGAAAGAGGTTGTCTTGCGTCTTGTGCGGCGTGGCGAATCCCGTGCGCCTCCCTCGTTTGGTATAGTAATTTGAATCAAGCATTAGAATCACTTTTTATACTAAACATTTTACGCATCTTATATGAAATCTATATTTTTACTATTGCTTCCAGCGATAGTACTATGCTCTTGCCATACCCAAAAGCAAGAGGATGAGTCTGCGCATGCCGTAACACTCAAAGGGGATATTATACATATCGGTTCCGAATCTCCTGTTTTATCCAAGTTGACAAAGGAAACGGTTAAACGGGAACCTTACCGTATGGAGTTTACCACCTCGGGGGTCGTACAGGCGATTCCTTCTAATTATGCGGAGGTGGCTTCACCGGTAAGCGGGCGAATTACGAAATCGTTCGTTCGCTTAGGGCAAAAAGTGGCCCCGGGTAGTCCGATCTTCGAGATTAGCGCTCCCGCTGTTTATGAGGCGGGGAAATCTTATTACCAAGCTCGCCAAGAGATGGAACTGGCCTTGAAAAGCTTGAATCGGGAGAAAGACTTGATGAAAAACAAGGTTGGTGTCCAAAAGGAATTGGAAGAGGCCGAGGTGAATTACGAGTTAAAGAAAAAAGACTATGAGAATATGGTCGCCGCATTGAAAGTCTTTCAGATTAATCCGGATGAAATGGCTTTGGGGCAACCATTGATCGTTCGCTCGCCTATAGCCGGTGAGGTCGTGAAAGATCGGATCGTAATCGGGCAATATATGAAAGAGGACGCCGAGCCTGTAGCTGTCATCGCCGATTTGAGAAAGGTATGGGTGGTCGCCCATGTAAAAGAGAAGGATTTGAGTTTAATACAGGCTTTGGATGAGGTGGAAATCCGGTTGGTAGCCATGCTGGATAAACCGATATCGGGAAAGATTTATCATATCAGCGAGATGCTGGACCCCGATACCCGTTCGGTGGAGGTCTTGATCGAGTGCGATAACAGTACTCGTTTGATGAAACCGGAGATGTACGGCACGGTCAAGTTGAGCGACCGTGAGGCAGAGGTGATTCGTATACCTACTTCCGCTATCTTGCAGGAAGAGGAGAATATGTACGTATTGGTGGAATTGGGGAATAACGATTACCGGAAACAAAAGATCGAGACCGGCCTTACTGAAGATGGCAAGACGGTGGTTTTATCCGGCTTGAACGTAGGTGATGAGATCGTAGCTACGGGAGCGTTTTATTTACTTGACGCACGCTAACGGATTATGAAAAGGATTATTTACTTGGCGATACATCGGCGAGGACTGATGTTCGTGTTATTTCTGTTCTTAGCGATCGTTGGTTATTATTCTTGGACGCGGTTGGCGATAGATGCTTATCCGGATATCGCCGATACCACCGTGCAAGTCGTGACGCAGGTTCCCGGATTGGCCGCCGAGGAGATCGAGCAACAAATCAGTATTCCGATCGAGCGGGCTATGAATGGTCTGCCGGGATTAAACGTAATGCGTAGCAAGAATACGTTTGGTTTATCTACGGTCGTATTGGTTTTTGATGATGGTATTGAGGATTATTGGGCCCGGCAACGTGTACAAGAGCGGTTGGTAGACGTGGAGCTTCCTTATAATGCGGTTCCCGGCTTAAATCCTTTGACTTCGCCGACGGGAGAGATCTTTCGTTATGTAGTGGAAAGTGACCGTTTAGACTTGAGGGAGTTGACCGATTTGCATAAATGGGTAATTATTCCGAGACTGAAACAGGTTACGGGTGTAGCGGATGTAAGTAATTACGGCGGTATCACTACCCAATATCAGATCGAGGTGAACCCTTATAAGATGGAGCAATACGACATTACCTTAGGGGATATTACGGAAAAGATAGAGAAGAATAACGTGAACGCCGGTGGTAGTATGTTAAGCCGGGGGGATTTGAGTTATGTGATCCGTGGAATCGGTCTGGTTAAGGACTTGGAAGACTTGGGACATATCGTGATCAAGACCGTGAATGGTGTCCCGGTCTACTTGAATGATATCGGTAAACTGAAATACGGAAACTTGGAGCGTAAGGGCGTTTTAGGTTTTACGGACGATACCCGTGATTACTCCGATGGCGTGGAAGGTATCGTGCAAATGCTCAGGGGGGAGAATCCGTCCCGGGTGTTGGATGATGTGCATAAGGCGGTAGAAGAACTAAATAACGAGACACTTCCCGAGGGAACCCGTATCCATCCGTTTATGGATCGTACGGATTTGGTTAATACGACCTTGCATACTGTATCGCATACGTTGTTCGAGGGTATGGTATTGGTTGTCTTAGTACTGATCTTATTCTTGGGGAGTTGGCGTGGCGCTTTGTTGGTGGCCTTAACCATTCCCTTGTCTCTATTGATTGCCTTTATCTTGATGCATGTTACGAATATTCCTGCGAACCTACTTTCCCTAGGCGCTATAGACTTCGGTATTTTGGTAGACGGAGCGATCGTGATGATGGAGACGGTCTTGAAGAAAAGGGAACGGCATCCGGATGAGGTATTGACGGAAGATTCGATCTTGCGCCGTACGACTGAGGTGGCTCGCCCGATCTTTTTCTCTACATTAATTATTATAACGGCCTATCTTCCTTTGTTCGCTTTTGAGCATATTGAGAAGAAATTGTTTACGCCGATGGCTTATACCGTAGGGTATGCTTTGCTGGGCGCTTTGTGCGTGGCCTTGTTCTTGATTCCGGGATTGGCCTTTTATGCGTATCGTAAGCCGGGAAAGATTTACCATAATCGTTGGTTGGAGAAACTTTCCACGGCTTATCATTCACAAATTGTCCGATTGATGGAGAAGCCAAGACGGGTTATTGTACCGTTACTGGCGATATTGCTGGGAGCGGGGATTTTAAGTTATACCGTAGGAAAAGACTTCTTGCCTCCGTTGGATGAGGGGGCGATCTGGATACAGGTACAGCTTCCTCCGGGTATTTCCATTGAGAAATCTAAGGAGATGGGGGCGGAGCTTCGGAAGACTTTGAAAGAGTTTAAGGAAGTCTCATATGTAATGACCCAAGTAGGTCGCGATGATGAGGGGGCGGAAGCGTTCTCACTCTCCCATGTGGAGTGTGGCGTGGGATTGAAGCCCTATAGTACATGGGAGTTCGGTAAGACGAAAGCGGATTTGATCGAGGAGATGGCAGCTAAGTTGGAGACTATGCCCGGCTACTCGGTCGGTTTTTCACAGCCGATCATCGATATGGTGATGGATCAGATCGCCGGGGCTCATAGTGATTTGGCGCTGAAGATCTATAGCGATGATATTACGGAAAGTCGCCATATCGCAGATCAAGTCGCTAATGTGTTGAAGGAAATACCGGGTGCTGCCGACGTAGCGGTAGATCAAGAGCCTCCGTTGCCGCAATTGCAGATTATCGCGGATCGTGCCCGTATCGCCCAGTATGGCTTGAACGTGTCGGATGTGGCTGATTTGATTGAGTTAGCGATCGGTGGAGCCTCTATTTCCCAGATATTTGTCGGAAGTAAAAGTTATGACGTGATTTGTCGTTTCGATGACGCTAGCCGCAATTCTCCCGAACGTATCGGTAATCTATTGCTGACTACCGGTTCCGGTACGAAGATTCCTCTTTCGCAAGTAGCGGAGATTAAGATGACAACCGGTGCCAGTACGATTACCCGTGAGATGAATAAGCGGCACTTGACGGTACGGGTTAATTTACGTGGCGTGGACTTGACAGCGTTCTTGAATAAGGCGAATGCGTTGATTGATAAAGAGGTGAAATACGATCATGATTCCGTGCATTTGAAATGGGCCGGACAGTTCGAGAACCAGCATCGTGCGTATGCCCGTTTGGGGGCTGTGGTTCCTTTGGCGTTGGGACTGATGCTGCTTCTGTTGTTTGCGGCTTGCGGTAAATTCCGGCAGGCGGCTTTAATGATGAGTGTCGTTCCCTTGGCTTTGTTTGGTGGTATGTTGGCGTTGAATGTGCGGGGAATGACATTGAATGTTTCCTCGGCGGTTGGTTTTATTGCCTTGGTCGGTGTCGCTATCCAAAATGGCGTGATCATGATTTCCCATATCAATAACTTACGTACAAGGGAACGAGATTTGAAAGATGCGGTGATAACGGGAACTAAGCACCGTTTCCGTCCGATCTTGATGACGGCTACGGTTGCGGTCTTGGGATTGCTTCCTGCCTCTGTTAGTACAGGTATCGGTTCGGACGTGCAGCGTCCCTTGGCTACGGTAATCGTTTACGGGCTTTTATTTGCTACGGTTATTACGCTTTATGTACTTCCCGCTTTATACTATATGATCGAGAAACATTATGAGGGGAAGGATTTGACGCCGGTATCGGAGGAAAAAGAGCTGCACGCTTAATCCGGAGGTGGAATTAAAAAGATATACTATGTTTAGATTAGAAGATATGAAGAAATATATAATCCTGTCATTACTCTGCGGATGCTTATCCGTGAATGCTCAGACCATGGTTCCGCTTACGTATCGGCAATATATGGAGCGGGTTGCGGAAGGCAACCTTGAGTATGCGTCGGAGAAATTGAATGTGCCGGCCGCTAAGGCTGAGGTAACGGCGGCAAAGGTGTTTAACGATCCGAACCTTTCCGTGTCTTATTTCAATAATGAGAATAATTCCTTGCAAATGGGAGAAGGTGTTGAAGTAGAACTGAGCAAAACTTTCTCTTTTGGAAAACGGGGTGCGAATATCTCATTGGCACGTAGCGAGAGTGAGTTGACCGAGGCTTTGTTGGCCGATTATTTCCGGAATCTCCGGGCAGACGCTACGATTGCTTATATGGAAGCCTTGAAGCAACATGAGTTGTATAAAGTAAAGGAGAATGCCTATGAGAATATCCGGACATTGGCGGAGAGCGACAGTATCCGTTTCTCATTGGGGCAAATCCGTGAGGTGGATGCTACGCAGAGCCGGGTAGAGGCCGGGGTCTTACGAAACGAGTTGCTGCAAGCCGGAGCGGAATTAAAGAATGCTTTCTCGAACTTAAACTTCTTGACGGGGACTTTCAGTACGGATACTTTATTTCACCCAGAGGCTGAGTTACGTACGGAGCCTCGGGATTTTATCCTTGCCGACTTAATCACGGCGGCAAGCGAGGGGCGTACGGATTTGGTAGCTGCCTTAAAAAACAAGGAAGTGGCCGCTAGAGCCTTGAAAGTAGCTCGCCGGGAGCGGAATATGGATGTGGATTTGTCTATCGCCGTAAGCCGTAACGCCCGGGTTTATAATGAGGAAGCCCCGGCACCTCCTTTTACCGGAGTGACGGCAGGTATCGCTGTTCCTTTGAAATTCTCTAATTTCAATAAGGGAACGGTTCGTGCCGCTCGTTATCGGGAGCAACAGGCGGAAGCGCAATATAAGCAGGCTCTTTTGCAAGTACAGACGGAGGTGATGCAGGCATATCGTAATTATCAATCTTTCGCCGAGCAAGTTAATCATTATGAGGATGGGCTTTTAAGGCAAGCCCGTGAGGTGATGGATGGCAAGATTTACAGCTATAATAGGGGGGAAGTCTCTTTGTTGGAAGTCTTGGACGCCCAGCGTACTTACGATGAGGTACAAGCTCAGTATATCGAGACGCTGTTTAATTACAGCTCAGCCTTGGTCGAATTAGAACGTTCGGCGGGTATTTGGGATATTGAGATTTGATTTGCGCTATAATTCAGAAAAGTAACAAGGGATAAATTGTAAGACGCTTACATTTCTATCCCTTGTTATTTTATCTGAATAAATCCATCAGTTTATCCGGTAATTGCCTAGTATCGAATATCTGATATTTCAGTAAATGATTCTTCTGCATGTTTAGACCATTGGATTTCTTTTACCATGAAGCCAACTTTTTTTGTAGTTTTTTCTTCAGCGCTTTTTGCGTACAATAATCCCCATTGTTGAAATCTACTTCAGATTCAGCTATCTTACAAGTTAATTCAGCCTCGTCTGGTGCCCAAGGATAAAGACTCTCCTTTTGCTTGGCAAGGCATAGACGTTTTATATAGGTCTCCACTTTCGATAATCTTTCCTCATCCATGCCTTTTATCAGGTCATAGAGATATTCTTTCCGTAAATTTAATTCCATCGTTGTCATAAGATTTGTTTTTTAGGTTTCTTAAACTAGACAAAGATAGCGTATATGTTTGGATATTATGTATTTTTGCATCTAAAAAATGAGCGCATGATATTCTACTTTACAGGGACAGGAAACTCCCGTTGGGTTGCGGAAGCGTTAGGGACGGCTTTCGATGAGCCGTTGGTTTCCATTGCCGATGCGTTGAATGAGGGTAAGAATGCTTATCCATTGGGGGAGAGGGAGAAAGTGTTTTTTGTGTTCCCTGTCCATTCTTGGGGGCCGGCTGTATTGGTGCCCCGCTTTATTTCCCGGTTGATCCTGTCCGGATATAAGGGGCAAGAGGTTTATTTCGTCTGTACTTGTGGTGATGATTGTGGATATACGGATCGGATCATGCGGAGCATCTTGGCGAGGCGGGGAATTGCCGTAACCGGAGGATTCTCTGTACAAATGCCGAACAATTATGTCTTGATGCCCGGCTTCGACGTGGATAGTAAGGAGGTAGAGACTGAAAAACTGAAAAAAGCACCGGAACGTGTAGACGAGATCGTAGAGGCGATCCGGCAGAAGAAAAATCTTTCTTTGTATTGTGCGGGAAGTGCCCCTCTTTTGAAGAGCTATATGGTCTATCCGTTATTTGCTCACTTCGCGATAGGCAGCAACCGATTTTATGCTACGGATACCTGTATCTCTTGCGGTATCTGTGCGAAGGTCTGTCCGACCGGTACGATTTCCCTGTCGGGTGACGGAAAACCGGAATGGGCTGATACTTGCGTTCAGTGCGTTGCCTGTATTCATCGTTGTCCGGTGCGTGCGATAGAATATGGGACGATCTCGTTGAAAAAGGGACGTTATCATCACCCTAAGTTTAAGTAATCAATAAATAGAATAGAGAAATGAAGCAATTTTGTATGATGGCGCTTGCCGGCCTTTTGGTGGTTGGTTGCCAAGAAGTTCCAAAAGGATATGTTATCAATGGTGAGGTAGAGAATATGCCCGACGGCAAGATTTACTTGAAGTCATTCCGTAATAAAATGTTCTTTGACGTGGATACAGCAGAGGTAAAAGACGGGAAATTCACCTTTAAGGGTGAGGTAGATCAGCCTTTACTTTTTGGTTTGGCAACCGAGAATATGAACTATCCGGTTCAGCTCTTCTTGGAGAATACGGATATGAATGTCAAGATCGGGAATGACGGGGAGACTATTACCGTACAGAATTCACCGGTGAATGATGTCTTTCAAGAAAATACGGAGAAGGTATTTGAGGAAGGGTATGATATTGACAGTTTGATTTCGAAATATCCAGATTCTCCGGCGGCGGCGTTCTATCTATATCGTTATTTTACCTACCAATTATCTTTGGATGATTTGAAGGCGACTCGTGCGAAGATTTCCCCGGCATTGGCGAATAGTCCTTATGTGAAGGACTTGGACGGTATTATCAAGCAATTAGAACACGTACAGATCGGACAAGTCGCTCCGGAGTTTTCCTTGCCGGATACTGCAGGAGTTTCTGTGTCATTGTCGGACTTTAGGGGAAAATATGTGTTATTGGATTTTTGGGCCTCTTGGTGTCCCCCGTGTCGCAAGGAAAACCCTAACGTGGTAAATGCCTTCCAGCAATATAAGGATAAGAACTTTACGATCGTAGGTATATCCTTGGACAAGGATAAGGCTAAATGGCTGAAAGCGATCGCAGACGATCATCTGACTTGGGCTCACGTTTCCGACTTGAAATATTGGGATTCTGAGATCCCTGCTCTTTATGGGGTACGGGGTATTCCGGCAAATGTGTTATTGGATCCGAATGGGGTGATCATCGCCAAGAATATCACAGGAGAGGACTTACAGAATACCTTGAAGGAAGTGATTAAATAAGGATACGTTACTGCAAAGCCGTTGCGGTAGTATAAACAAAGGGAGTGTATTGGATTAAGCCTAATACACTCCCTTTGTTATGGATAAGTTATGACTTTTCTTTATTTAAGCGGAATAAGGGTAAAGCCCCAGTTGTATTCCCGGTTTGCGGGTAATGTATAAGCTGGTTCCGGACGTGAACCCCAGCTATCATAACCTGCTACACCTTGTTGTTTCAAGTCGATGCAAACCTCAACGAAGTCGCAAGGCGTGATATCGTTGATATGATGCTGGCGACGTAATACGTTCTTTGCTGCGGCTTCATCATGATTCGCTACTTGCTCTGGTGTGAAATTACTCCATTGACGGGATAGGCCAGTCGCTTCCTCGTCATCGAAATCCTCTATGGAATTACGCAAAGCATTAAATCCAATCGTATTATCCGCTTGGATCAACAAGCCTTTCTTGCCGGTACTAAGTGATACCCAACGAGTGTCGGTATGATGACCGTTTTCCTGCGGGCGTACATATGGGAAATATAATTCCTCGGCTGTAGATTTATATAAGCCGACCATACTACCGGCGTTTCTATCCAAGTAGTTCTCAGCAGGTCCTCGTCCGAAATATTCCACTTGATTCATGCTTGCCGGTAAGCGGAAGCGAACACCGATACGGGGAACATTCAATTTGGAAGCCTCTTTACGGGCGGCGTCACGTCCCGGAGTGAAAGTTGCCGTGCGAGTAGATTCCGATACCTCGGTTTGGGCGGCATCCATATCCGTGGATGTGAAACGGGCGGTCACATTTACAGCTCCGCTTGGATAGATCGTATAATTAACAATGTATAGATTTCCTGCCGGCAATAAATAGTTCACGTTAATCACGGCGTTATTGCCATCCATAGTGACGGTAGCGTCTGTTACGTTGAAGTTCTTGCTGCTTTCCTTCCATACTTGTAAGCGTTTTGGCATACCATTTCCGTAATCGTTATCGGTCGGCGCACGCCAGAAGTTCGGTTGGATACCAAAACCCTCGCTGAAATATTCCGTACCATCCACTTTATAAGAAGTAACGATTCCTGTCTTCTTGTTAAACATGAAGTTTACCTTTGAGGAGGATGCCGATAAGTTATCTCCATTTGTCGAAACCGTTAATTTAGGGCCGCTGGTCTTAAACGCCTTCTTGGGGCTTTCGATCGGTAAGCGGAATTGATCACAAGCGATTTCGTGTCCGATAGGGATTAACGGCTCTTTTTCTACGGTCGTTACGTTGAAGTTTACGAAATATTCCGTACCGGCTTGTGGCTTTAAGTTGCCTATGGGAACCGTAAATTCCTTAGAAGCTTGGGGTTCTATGTCCAAAGAGACTTTACCGGAGCGTACAACTTTATTATTGGCTGTTACGCTATAGTGGACCATATATTTCTTTAGGTTCGTGAAATAAAAACGGTTCGTGACGCGGAATAAACCGTTCGCTAAATCAATCGCCTCAAACCCGATATTTTGATGGGCGTATTTAACCTCTGCCATAGCGGGATGCGGGGTACGATCCGGGTTTACTATACCGTTGCAAAGGAAGTTTCCGTCACTAGGGGCGTTTACTCCATAGTCACCACCATAGGTATAATATTCACGTCCATTCTTATCTTTTTCCAAGATACCTTGATCCACCCAGTCCCAGATGAATCCGCCTTGCAGGTTCGGGTATTTATAGATAGCTTTCCATTGATCCCATAAGTTACCGGAAGAGTTTCCCATCGCATGTGAATACTCCGAAGGAGCTACCGGACGATCACTACCCTTACGCCCGATTTCCTCTAGCCATTCAGCGCTCGGGTATTGAGGTACGTACATATCCGTATTCCATTCCCAAAGGGCACGTTCGTAGTTCACCGGACGATTCATGCTATTTATTTCCTTGTCTTTCAGATATAAATAAGTTTGATAGAAGTTGTATCCGTTTCCAGCCTCGTTTCCGAGTGACCAGAAAGTAACGCTCGGATAATTCTTGTTTCGTTCGTACATATTCATCGTACGGTCCATATGCGGGATCAGCCATTCCGGATTATTACCCAAAGTGCCGCCTTTTTTCAGGCTGTAATACATACCGTGAGACTCGATATTCGCCTCATCGTAAACATACAATCCGTATTCGTCGCAGAGTTCATAGAATTTACGGTCTTGCGGATAGTGGCATAGGCGGACAGCGTTGATATTGTTTTGCTTCATCAGCTCGAAATCCTTACGCATGAGTTCCTCGGTTACGTAATGTCCGGTTTCCGGGTTATGCTCATGGATATTGACTCCCTTGAACTTCACCGGTTGTCCGTTGAATAATAAGACCGTATAAGGTTTTCCGTTTTCCGCTACTTGGTCGATTTGCTTCATCTCGAACCGGCGGAAACCAACATTGAATGGAACTACCTCGATTACCTTACCCTCTTCTTTTATCGTCATCAATAATTTGTATAGATTCGGATGCTCGGCACTCCAAGGGGCTACGTTCTTTAAATCATACTCGAAAGATGCTGTTTGAGGACTTGCAGGACTTACCCATATATCATTAGCCTCGGAGGTCACAAGATTACCTTTTGCGTCCAAAAGCTCATATCCGACATTTAAATTTTTCGTTTCTTGGGTATGATTCTTTAAGTCTACCGCGAGTTTGAAGATTCCGTTCGTATACGTATCGTCCAAGGTTGAGACGACACGGAAATCTTGAATACTGGCCTTAGGTTGAGACCAAAGGAATACGTCACGTTCGATACCGCTCATTCTCCAGAAATCCTGACATTCCAAATAAGAACCGGTGCTCCAACGGAATATCTTTAATGTAAGCACATTCTTCCCGGGTTGCAGGTATTTATTGATCAGGAACTCGGCGGGATTTTTGGAATCCTCGCTATAACCCACTTCTTTCCCGTTTAAATATACGTAAAGGCCGGATTTAGCTCCGCCGATGTGTAAATAAATATCCCGGTTATCCCAGCCTGCGGGTATCTCGATGTCTCTGCGGTATACGCCAACCGGGTTCGCTTCCGGCAATAAAGGGGGTTGGGGATTTCTGGGTTTAAACTCGTAACCATGATTCGTATAAATGGCTACGCCATGTCCTTGTACTTCCCAGTTTCCGGGAACGGTTATATCATCCCATGAAGAGGTATTAACGGAAGGATCTGTGATATTTTGAGGAAGGTCTTTGTAAGAATCTACAAAGAAAAATTTCCAAGTACCGTTTAATAGGGAATAGTACGGGCTTTTCTCAAATCGAGAGGTGAGGGCGGTTTCTCGGTCCGCATAACTCATGAAGGAGCTTCTGGGTTTTTCCTTGTTTACGGCTACGACTTGAATGTCTTGCCAATAAGGTTTTGCGGGTTGGGGTGAAGAACCGTCCGCATAAGCCATTCCTGAAATAAGGCAACCTAATGCTCCGGAAAGCATCATTTTTTTGATAGAGTTCATATTCATCGTATTTTATTTAGATTAGCACTGGGGAATTGAGAATTGAGAATTGAAAATTAGAAGTGACTCTACGTAATTTTCAATTCTCAATTCTCAATTTTCAATTATTTAGCTGCATAGTAAGAATATCCGTTAGCTACTTGCTGGAATGCTAAAACCCCAGATTGGCTTAACTCGACATTCATTTCTTTTCCGTCCGGTAGGTACATGACAACTTCGTCATTGCCATTGAATTTTAACAATTTTGTGCTTTCACCGTCAGCCTCTACATTCCAGCTTTGATCTGCTTCGTTGAAAACTAAGTCAAGCGCTTTCTCGTCGCCTTCCTTTTGGATATGGTATCCGTCAACTTTTGTTTCTACGGTATAAACGCCTTCTTTACCATCGATTGTTTTAACGTTACCTACATCTGCTACAGGATTACTTCCGCTCCAAAATTCGATAGAGTTGATCACAAGGACATCAGCCAAAGCGGAAATCTCATAAACCGGGACAATCCAGAAAGCAATGAACACTAGCTCATTAACAAACTTACTGTCGATGCTTCTATTCCACGTTAAAAGTTTGTTTGTTAAACCAAAAGATCCTATACAGGACGAAAATAGGATACTACTTGCCACCGTAGTCGCTAGTAATAAAGTTAAGCTTTTCTTTTTCATAATTTAATAATTAGTTATTACAAGGGACGAAGATAACAACTTTTTCATGATAAATAGTGGTTATAAAGGAATAAATGGAATAAGTGCCTTAATATTAATCAAGCTTCTATTAAGTACGTAGTTCTGGCGGAACCATGGTTTATGTAACATTATTAACATATAAACTATTGATTTTATGGAAGCTAAATTATTCGGTCTAAAAATTAATTTTGATTCGGTAGAAACTGAGTCATTTTATGTTGAGTTTCTTTCTTACTCTGACACAGTATCTTATCTTGTTCGCAAGATTCTTCATTATTATGATTCCACGCCTATTTTGTCGTTTTCTGTTGTTCCTGTTGAGACTCCTCATCTTGGTTTTTCTCTTATGGATCCTTCTAATATTGATTTATTTAATTATTTGATACATTGATTATTATGAAACCTGTTTGGAAAGTAGTTCTTTACGTAGCGGAAGCGTTGTTATCTGCTATTAAGGTTGTTTTTGGTGGTAAGGATAAAGATTCTAAGTGATGGAGTACATTTTGCCATTAAATTGCCGTTGTCTTGAGCCTCGCAAGGTTTTTAATCCTTACTCCAAGGATAGTCTTGTTGTTCCTTGTGGTCATTGTAAGGCTTGCCTCTTGAATAAGAATTCTAGGCTCGCCTTTCAATGTGATTTGGAATCTGTCTCTAATAAGTATTGCGTTTTTATCACTCTTACTTATGCTAATCGCTTTATACCTAGGGCAAGTTTTATTGATGCCACTGATCGTCCTTTTGGTTGTGATCTTTATGATAAGGAGACTGGTGAGTTGCTCGGTGCTTGTGATATGTTGGAAGAAGATCGTCAACGCTTGTTGGATAAGTTTTATTTGTTCGGCGATGTACCTTATTTGAGAAAGTCTGATTTACAATTATTTTTTAAAAGATTTCGTTATTATGCAGGAAAAATTACAAAAGAGAAAGTGCGTTACTTTGCTGTCGGAGAATACGGACCCGTCCATTTCAGACCGCATTATCATATCTTACTATACTTCAACTCTGAGACCCTCTTACAAGCATGTTCAGAGATTGTATTTTCGTCATGGCGATTTGGTCGTGTCGATTGTCAACTCTCCAAAGGTAAATGTTCTTCGTATGTTGCGAGTTACGTTAATAGCTCTGTGTCTGTACCCAAAGTTTTTACGTTACCTTCCACACGTGGGTTCTGCTTACATTCTCAAAAACTGGGTCAAGGTCTTTTGCAAGGTGAACGAGAAAAAGTATACTCGCTTACCGCTTCGGAGTTTATTCAAAGAAGCGTCGTGCTCAATGGAACTTATAAGGAATTCCGTTTGTGGCGGTCGTGTTACCGTTATTTCTACCCCAAATGTAAAGGATTCTCTGATAAATCTTCACGTGATCTTTCTTACTCTTACAGAGTCTATGCTACGGCGAAAGAATTGTTCCCTTACTGTGAGACAGCTGCGGAGCTCTCGCGTGAGATAGCTTCTTGCGTTCGTATTTTTGGCCCTTCTGTTAAGGGTCTTACTCATGATCTTCCTCTTTCTGAGGTTTCTAAGATGAATGATTTGTTGTCATATTTTTATGATCCCGTTTGTGATATGAATATTGATTCTGATTTGTTCCAGCGTTGGATTAATCGTATCTATATTGAGTTATTAACTTCTAAACACTTTTTGTATTATGTTTGTGATCATCCGACTACCTACGAGATAAATCGTAAGATTCGTCTTATACAGGATTTTTATAAGCAATTGGATTATCTTCGTTTAACTGATTTTTTTGAGAGTCAATCTCAATACTATGAATCTGATTTTGTTGGTGATGAGCCTTTGCTTTCTGATTATTATGGTAATGCTTTTTGTCCTTACTTCTATGATAATTTAACTTATTCTATGGAGTCCTATAAAGAACTTGTGCCTTATAAATTATTTCGCTCTGATGTTTTTAAGTTAGCTCAGGATCGTATTAAGCATAAGTATTTGAATGATAAGAATAAAATTTTCTTTGATTGTTGATTATGGCTAATATAATGAATTTAAAGTCTTTGCGTAATAAGACTTCCAGAAATGGTTTCGACCTTTCTTTTAAGAAGAATTTTACCGCTAAGGTTGGTGAACTTCTTCCCGTTATGGTAAAGGAGGTTCTTCCCGGTGATGTATTTAATATTGATTTATCGTCTTTTACTCGTACTCAGCCTGTTAATACTGCTGCTTTCGCTCGTATGAGAGAGTATTATGACTTCTTTTTTGTACCTTATAACTTACTCTGGAATAGGGCTGGTACTGTGTTGACTCAAATGTATGATAATCCACAGCACGCTGTATCTCTCGATCCCGGTACTAATTATGTGCTTTCTGATCAGATGCCTTATTTCTCTCTTTCTACCTGTGTTACTCTTCTTCATAATTCTTTTCAATTGAAGAACTATTTTGGCTATGTTCGTTCTATTTTGTCGTGTAAGTTGCTTGAGTATCTTGGTTATGGTCGTTTGCATCTTTCTATTATGAATGGTTGGGAACAGAGTCCTCTCTCCGCTAATCTTAACTTGAATCCTTTTCCACTTTTGGCGTATCAAAAGATTTATTCGGATTTTTATCGTGATAGTCAATGGGAAAAAAGTGCTCCTTATACCTTTAATTTGGATTATATAAATGGTACAGGAACTACTTTAGATATTTTGTCTCCTTTGGATGATGGTGAGACTGCCGCTCGTTTTATTAGTGATTATAATTTCTTTGATTTGCGTTATTGCAATTGGCAAAAGGATTTATTTCATGGCGTTGTCCCACAAGCTCAATATGGCGAGACCTCTGTATATGATGTTCCTGTTTATGGTGACGCTGATGGTGGTACTGTCACTGGTGCTGCTCAGTTGGATATCTTGATGCTTCGTCAATATGAGTTCTTGCAGAAATGGAAGGAGATCGCTCAAGCCGCTAATAAGGATTATAAGGATCAAGTACAAAAGCATTGGAATGTCTCGGTAGGTGATTACGCTTCTGAGATGTGCCAGTATCTTGGTGGTGTTTCTTCTAATATTGATATTAATGAGGTTGTTAATACTAATATTACTTCTGATAATGCCGCTGATATTGCAGGTAAAGGTACTGGTGTCTCCCGTGGTAATATACGTTTTGATTCTAATGGTAGATATGGTATTTTGATGTGTATTTATCACTGTTTGCCTGTTCTTGATTATACTACTTCTGGAGTTGATCCTATTTGCTCTAAGGTTAAGGCTACTGACTATGCTATACCTGAGTTGGATAGCGTTGGTATGCAACCTGTTCCTGTTTCTTGGCTTATGAATCCTTTGTCTTCTTTGTTTTCTACCCCGGACCTCAAGACTGGTTACGCTCCTCGCTATATAGATTATAAAACTTCTTATGATAGGTCTGTTGGTGCTTTTGTTTCTTCTTTGTCTTCTTGGGTTATGTCTTATGGTGATAATGCCTTTATCAAACAGCTCAACACTGGTTCTGTTCCTCCGGATAATCCTTCGGGTACTATTGTCAATTACACGTCATTCAAGGTTGATCCTGCTTCTGTGAATTCATTGTTTGCTGTTGAGGCTTCTTCTAATGAGAATACCGATCAACTTCTTTGTAGTACTTTCTTTGATATTAAGGCTGTCCGTAATTTGGATGCTGATGGTTTACCTTATTAATATTTTGATTATGTTTTGTAATAAAAGACGTTTAGAACCTTATGTTCCTTCTCCCGAACCTGTTGATGGTTTGGTTGATCTTAATCGCAGCGAGTTTTATCATCCCTCTATGATTGATGATTTTCTTTTAGAGAAAGGTTTGTCCTCGGATGGTCTTGAGACTTATACCATTACTAGTGATATAGCTATGCTATTTAATCAGAAGCGCTTAGACCGTATGAGTCGTGAGGCTTTGATTCAGCATTTTAACGATATGTCTGTTCGTAACTCAAAGTTTGCTGCTTTGCGTTCTAAGCTTTCTGATGATCAGCTTTGCAGTATCGTTAAGTCCCGTTATATTCAGTCTCCTTCTGAGCTTATGGCCTATAGTAATTATTTAGTTAGCGCTTATGGCGCTGAGTTGGCTTCTATGGCTTCGCATGTTGCTCCCGCTAGTGATCCTGATCCTGTTGGTGACTCTGCTTCGGCTTCTGCGGAATAAGTTTATATGTTACTTCTGATAGGGCGGTTAATACCGCCCTTTTCTTTATCAAGTTTAATTTATTTAATATTTTATATCATGGGTGTTGTACAAGGTTTAACAGGTCTTGCTGGTGCTGGTATTACCGCAGGCGCTAATACCGCTGCTACCATAATGACTAATAATGCTAATAAGCAAATAGCTCAAATGAATAATCAATTCAACGAAAAGATGTTGGATAAACAAATGAGTTATAATAAGGAGATGTATCAGCAACAATTAGGTGATCAGTGGTCTTTTTACAATGACGCTAAGGAGAATCAGTGGAAGATGTATGAGGATTCTAAGGAATATAATTCCGCCTCCGCTCAACGTGAACGTCTTGAGGCCGCTGGATTGAATCCCTACCTTATGATGTCTGGTGGCAACGCTGGTGTCGCTACTTCGAATTCCGCTCCTTCTGGTTCCGCTCCCGCTGGTCAAGGTGTTAATATCCCTACCGCCTCTCCCTATGCCGCTGATTACTCTGGCTTGGCTCAAGGTGTAGGACAGGCTATTGACGCTTATAATCAGATTCGCCTTCAAAAAGCTCAACAAGGTAAGATAAGCGCAGAGGAGAATAATATTCGTATTGAAGGTAAATATAAGGCTGCTTCAATGATCGCTGAGATCGCTAATAAGATTCAGAACACGAAATCTCAAGCCGCTAAGACCGCTTTAGAGACTATTATGGTAGGTGTCCAAAAAGACCTCATTCGTGCCCAGACGGACAAGGTTAAAGGTGAGACTACCTATAACGCTATTCTTGCTCGTGGTGCCGCTGTAGACAATCTTATGAAGTCTGAGACACTTAAAGTGCTTCCTCAACAACTTCAGAATACTCTTGCGGAACAAACCGCTAATATCGCTGTTAAGTACGCTCAACGTGATTTAACTAAGAAGCAAGTTGATCATGAAGTCGAAAAAATTGTTAATACTATCGCTCAACGTGGTTTGATCGGTGCGCAAACGGATGCTACTTCTATAGCTAATAATGGTGCCGTACAGCAGCAGCAGTATTTCGCTGATACTTATAAGATTCAGAAGAATAAGTTGATTGCGGAAATGAAGAAAGCTATTTTAAATAGTGGTCCTCAAGACCCTACAGGTCTTTTGAATTTCTTTAATCAGGCTTATCAATCTGCTACAGGTGTTACTGATCGTTCTTACGATACGGATTATTGATTATTTTTGTTGTGTTATTAAATTATTTGTTATGATTTCTTTTATTGGTAATTTAGGTACAGGAGAAATAATTATCGCCCTTCTGTTTGTTATGGTTCCTTTTATTCTTGTTTGCTGGCTTATAATAGCCTTGATACGTTATTTAAATCGTAAATCTAAATAGAATTGTTCTATTTTTAAATTAAAAGTGGTATGTATGGCTCTGATCGAAACCGTATATACTGCTTTTATTGTCCTATTTTTAAGATTTATGTATTGTGAAACCATTGTCACTTTCCCGAAGGGCAGCCGATTAATCTTCTTCGGCTGTCCTCCTTTCTTGTCCTAGTATACGAAAAGTGACAGGATTCTATTTTAAGCGTATGGAATACCGTATTAAATCATGTCCTATTCCCTTTCATGATCTTCTCGAGATATTTGAATTTCTTGTCAATCTTCCTTTAATTTACTTGTGGCAATATCAAGGTTTGGATATCCTCTTGAATGGTCGTCCTATTATGAAGATACTGCTTCGGTTTGTAAATGGTACTACGTATGTCTCGTACACTACCGTTCGCCTTTTTTAAGATTTAACCAAAACCAAACTTTTGAAAGTAATAACGTTTTTCTCATCGGTCGTAGACCGCAAATGTTCGACCTATTATTTGGTAGAACTTCGGTAGAAAAGTAGTAATCTTTTTCTCTTTATATTTAGCTTTTATTAACTATATTCATATTGTTTTCCCGGCATTTTATATCATATTTGCGTATCAGAAGTAAATACCATCGTTCTGGCGGAACTCCGTTTATTACTAATATACACTAACTTTATGTTTGAATTTCAAACCATATACCTCTTTGATGTCCATAGCTCCATACTAAAAAAGATTATGGTTGGAAAGATTGTTTGTTAAATATTTTAATAACTAGATGGTGTTGTTTTAGATTCGTATGCGAAAAATTAGTCTTTTTTGTTTTATAATTAAAAATAGTGCTATATTTGCTGCGTCTAATGATTATAAGTTCCGCCAGAACGATGAAGAAGTGCTTTCATGGTAGTTAACCGAGGATTTATAATTATACATTAATGATTTAGAAGAGTGAATATTATAAGAAACGAGATCTAAAATAGTATGCCTTAAGTCTTATAATAGTAACAGCTATTTAATAAACAAAAAACGATTCTTATGTTGAAAATTGTAAGACCTGTCAGTTTTGTTCTATTGTCTGCAGCGTTTTGTTCCGGGGGTGTGGTTCATGCTTCTGATCGTGCGGCGATAACTCCGAGGGTAGGTATTTCCCAGCAAGAAGGTAGTTTGAAGGGAACGGTTAGTGACAGTTTTGGCCCTGTGGCCGGAGCGTCAATAGTTGTAAAAGGTACTACGAATGGTACTGTAACCGACATGAATGGTAATTTCGTGTTGGATGTGAAGAAAGGGGATGTGATCCAAGTATCCTTTATCGGTTATCTAACTCAAGAATTCAAATATAATGGAGAGCCTTCCATCAATGTGTCCTTGCAGGAAGATACCCAGAAATTAGATGAGGTGATCGTTGTCGGTTATGGTACGCAACAGAAGGCGAACTTGTCGGGAGCGGTAGCCCAATTGGATAGCAAGGAGTTGACAAGCCGTCCTATCTCCAACGTGTCTTCCGGTCTTCAAGGTATGATGCCGGGTGTAACCGTTACCTCGGGTCAAGGCCGTCCGGGACAGGATGGTAGTACGATCCGTATCCGTGGTGTCGGTACTTTGAACTCTGCCAGCCCATATATCTTGATCGATGGTATCGAGAGTGGCTCCATGAATGATATCGATCCGAATGATATTGAGAGTATTTCTGTATTGAAAGACGCTTCTTCCGCCGCTATTTACGGTTCGAAGGCTTCTAATGGTGTTATCTTGATCACGACAAAACGTGGTAAGACGGGTGCTCCTCGTATTTCTTATAACGGATATGTGGGTGCCTCGAAAGCTACTTCCATGATTGATCGTGTCAGCTCAGCCGATTACGCACGTTTGTGGAATCGTTTCGAGCCGGGACGTTATAGTGACGAGGACATCCGGATGTTTGAAGATGGCTCTGATCCTTACGGACATCCTAATACGGACTGGAATGATGAGGCTTATCGGACAGGTTTGTTGCATAAGCACAATGTTAGTATTACAGGAGGTGCGGAGAACGTGAAGTATATGGCTTCGGCCGGATATTTAGGGCAGACGGGTATCCTTCCTAACTCAGATCGTAAACAGTTTAACGGACGTACGAATCTGGATATGCAGTTGACGAAGAAACTGGCTGTTCGGATGAACATGTCTTTCATCAAGAATGACTTCTCGGATCCGAATGCTAGCTATTATGGTGGTTCTTCCGACCAGATTATCCGTCAATTGAATATTATTAGTCCGATGATTCCTGTCAAGGATAAGGATGGCAAATACGGACAAACTAACGATGGTAACCCTATCGCATGGTTGGATTCCGGGCAGACGGTGGATAATTGTAACCAGAATTTTACGGGGGCACTTTCTGTTGATTATGATATTATTGATGGGCTGAAGGCTACTGTGACGGGTGCCTATGTGAACGAGGACCAACGTCATACGGAGCGAGTTCTGAGCATACCGGATGATCCGGCATCTGCGTCTCGTACCACTTCCTTGGTTGAACGTTTCGTGAATTGGAAACGTTATAATTTCGATGCTTTGCTGAATTACAGCAAGAACTTTGGTCAGCATGGCTTGAAAGTGATGGTAGGTTATCATGCGGAGAAGTATGAGGTTAGCAAGAATCAGATGCAGAGGAATAATTTCCCGAGTAATAGCCTGAATGATATGGATGCCGGTGGGGCTTCTACACAAACAAATGATGGTTTGAGCCGAGAGCTTGCCATGCTTTCCTATTTTGGGCGTATTAATTATGATTTTGCGGGAAAATATTTATTAGAGGCAAACTTCCGTGCGGATGCTTCCTCTCGTTTTGCTCCGGGACATCGTTGGGGATATTTCCCTTCTTTCTCCGGTGCTTGGCGTATCAGCGAGGAGGAGTTTATGGAAAGTACGCATGATTGGTTGAGCAGTTTGAAGATTCGTGCTTCTTGGGGTATGTTAGGTAATCAAGACGCCTTGAATAAATCGAATCCTTGGGAGAACCAATATTATCCTTGGATGCAGACTTATAATTTGGATGGTAATTATCCTATGGGAGGCAACTTGACGACGGGATATTATCAGAAAGCCTATCGTATCGAGGATTTGTCATGGGAGAAATCTACGACTTGGGGTATTGGCTTGGATGCGGTTATTAATCATGTGACTTTCACGTTTGATTACTATGATCGCAAGACTACGGATATCATCATGGAGGTACCGGTCCCGACAGAGTTTGGCTTGGATCCTTATTTCGACAACGTGGGTTCTATGCGTAACCGAGGTGTCGAGGTACAGCTAGGTTATAACAATAAGTGGAATGACTGGTCATTGAATGTGATGGGAAATATGGCCTATAATAAGAACAAGATCGAGGATTTAGGAGGTGTAGACCGTATGACAAATCCTGATGACGGTGATTTGTGGCGTTTTGTTGGAAAGCCAATCGATTCTTACTATGTATATAAGGCTGATGGCTTTTTCCAATCTGATGCGGAGGCACAGCAATGGATGGATACCTATAAAGGAAAAGACGGCTACCCATTCGGACAGGATTTCCAAGCTGGTGATTTACGTTATGTAGATACGAATGGAGATGGAAAGCTGGATGCGGATGACCGTGTATTGTCTAAGACTATCAATCCAGTTGTTACATTTGGTCTGAACTTGAATGTAGGCTATAAAGCATTTGACTTGACTTTAAACTTCACCGGTGCGGCTAATGTAGGCCGTGCGTTTACGAAAGAAGCGTTTGGTGAGTTCTCGGGTAGTGCCGGACATCCTTCTACTGCATGGCTGGATAGCTGGACACCGGAAAATACCAATGCAAGTATGCCGCGTGTAGCGGAGTCTAGAAAATCTCCGAGTGAGGCTTCTAACGTGATGTCTGATTTCTGGGTAATTAATACCAGTTACCTGCGTCTGAAGACATTGCAATTGGGATATACGCTTCCAAAGAGTGTGCTGAATGCTATCGGTTTGTCGAATGTACGTGTTTATTATTCTGCGGAGAATTTGTTTACGATAGATTCTATGCCATTGAACGTAGACCCGGAGACTGTTAGTTCCCGTTTGTCTAGCTACCCATTAGTGATGACAAATTCTTTTGGCGTAAATGTGACATTCTAATTAGTTAAGACCATTTAAATAGAAGATTTTATGAAACGATTATCAATATATATGTTGGCGGCTGGTATGGCTGCGTTATCTACTTCGTGTTCGGATTTTCTGGATACGGTGCCTAAGGATCAGTTGGCTCCCTCTACCACATGGCAGACAGAGGCGGATGCGAAGGGCTTCATAGTAGGCTGTTATAAGGATTTGCTAGATGGAAATACGTTGCTTTATCTGGATTGTGGCTCAGATATAGGCTATAATAATTTCCCTTGGGAAGGATTCCGCCCGTGGGGGGATGGGTCATTGTCTAGTTCTAATCCTGGGCAGATCCTTTATGATTACAAGTCGATTCGTAAGGCGAATACATTCTTGGAGAATGTAGACAAGGTGACGTTTTCTAGTGACGCTGTAAAAGCTAATTATGTGGCTCAAGCTAAAGCGATCCGTGCTTATAAGTATTTCTTGATGAATTGGTGGTATGGTGGTGTGCCTATTATTAGTTCTTATTCAAGTGCAGACGAGGCTAAAGTGGAACGCAATACGGAACAAGAGGTACGCGATTATATAGCTAAGGATTTAGACGAGGCCTTAGCTGGGATCGCGGAGGCTCCGGAGGCTCGTGGCTATATCGCTAAAGGTGCTGTTTTAGCTATCAAGATGCGTGAGGCTTTGTATTATGGTGATTGGCAAAAGGCAAAAGACGCAGCTAAGGCAATCATTGATTTGAAGCAGTATGAGTTGGATCCGGATTATACGAATCTTTTTAAGGTATCGGGAGTGGATTCTAAAGAGATAATCCTAGCGGATCAGAATATTGAGACGTTGGACGGATTGGGAACCATCGGGCAAATGTACAATAATGTAGACCAAGGTTGGTCTTCTATCGTCCCGACCCAGAATTTGGTGGATATGTATGAAATGTCTGATGGATTGACGAAAGAAGAGTCGAAGACTTATGACGCAAAGCATCCGTTTGCGAATCGCGACCCTCGTATGGCCATGACCATTTTATATCCGGGACGTGACTGGAGAGGTGATATCTTGAATACTTTAGATGAGAAACTTCAAGATGGTACTGTCAACAAGAACTTCCCGACTTATACAGATAATGCTTCCAAGAGTGCTTTGACTTGGGCGAAATACTTGGATCCGATGGATCAATATGGAGATGTTTGGAGTTCGGGAGCTTGTCCGATCGTATTCCGTTATGCGGAGGTTCTATTGACGTATGCGGAGGCTGCGAATGAGCTGAGCGGTCCTTCTGATGAGATCTATGGTTATTTGAACCAGATCCGCCAGCGTGTAGGAATGGGGGAAGTGGATAAGGCTAAATATGGGACGAAGGATAAACTTCGTGAATTGATCCGTCGTGAGCGTACGGTAGAGTTGGCCGGCGAAGGCTTGCGCCGTGCGGACATCGTCCGTTGGCAGGAAGATGGAAAGATGCTTGCCGAGAAAGTCATGAATGGTGATTTGTTACGTGTTACAGGAACGATTAATTATGGGGAGTCTGAGCCTACTAAACGTGCGGAAATCACGGGTACGGCTGTTATTGAGACTCGCCAGTTCTCTTCTCGTAACCGTTACTTGCCGATTCCTCAAACAAGCATGGATAAGAATCCGAACTTGAAACAGAATCCGGGTTATTAATTTCCTATAAAGATGTTAGATAAAGAAGGGGGAAGGCCGAGAGGTTCTCCCCTTTTTTAGTTACATTTGGCGAATATTGAGATTGTATGTCTCATGTGCTTAAGTATATAAATTGATTCCGTTATGAAAAAGAAACTGATAGTTTTTGCCTGCTTTCTTCTCGTATCCTTGTCTTGTTTGCCGCAGTTGCCTGTACGGTTGAACGAGCGTTCGGTGGTGTTAAATACGTCTACCGGGGCATTAAAAGGGAAGATGGTAACTCCCAATCAGGAGTCCGGTTATCCTGTGGTATTGATCATCCCCGGCTCCGGCCCTACGGATATGGACGGGAACTCCGCCGCCTTGCCGGGTAAGAATAACTCCCTTAAATACTTGGCGGAAGGGCTAGCGGGAAAAGGTATCGCTTCCTTGCGGTATGATAAACGGGGTATCGCCTCCAGCGCCTCAGCGGGAAAGGATGAGTATTCCATGCGTTTCGAGGACGGGATCAAGGACGCACGAGGCTGGATCGATTATTTGAGCCGGGATAAACGTATTTCCGGAATCTATGTGTTGGGGCATAGCGAGGGAGCGTTGGTCGGTATGGCGGCTTCGGTGGATAACCCGAAAGTGAAAGGATACATTTCGGTGGCGGGTGCGGGGCGTCCGGCCTATGAGATCGTGGAGGAGCAAATGGCGGGTCAGCCGGAAGTGATCCGGGACATGGTAAAGTCGATAAATGCGTCCTTGAAGGGAGGGAAGCTCGTACCGGACGTGCCGATCGGCTTACAATCCTTGTTCCGTTCGTCGGTACAGCCTTATATGATCTCATGGTATACGTATAATCCGCAAGAAATCATCAAAAAATTAAAAGTGCCGGTGTTGATTTTACAAGGGGATAAGGATATGCAAGTATCCGTAAAAGATGCCGAACTGTTGAAGCAAGCCCAGCCTTCGGCGGATTATCATTTGATTGGAAATATGAACCATCTGATGAAGACCTGCGATACGATGGACCAGCAGAGGCAAATGGCTACCTATACCGATCCCGCCCTTCCGTTGCATAAGGATGTGCTGATATTAATTGAAAAGTTTGTGAGTAAACCTTGAACTGTTGTATCTTTGCGGTCATAAATTAAAGAGACAGTATGATTTCGGTTGAAGGACTAACAGTTGAGTTTGGCGGTTTTACGCTTTTTGATGACATTTCATTTGTGGTAAACAAGAAGGACCGTATCGCCTTGGTGGGCAAGAACGGTGCGGGTAAATCGACGATGTTGAAGATATTCGCCGGTTTGCAATCACCCACTTCCGGAACTGTTAGCGTACCGAAAGATGTTACGATCGGGTATTTGCCCCAGCACATGCAATTAGTTGATACCCGTACGGTGCGGGAGGAGGCGGAATGCGCTTTCGAGCATATCCATGAGATGGAGGAGGAGATCAACCGCTTGAATACCCAATTGGCGGAGCGTACGGATTATGACTCCGAGAGCTATCAAAAGCTGATCGATCGTGTCACGTACCTATCCGAGCATTTCCAGATGATGGGAGGAAACAACTACCATGCGGAGTTGGAGCGTACATTGGTCGGATTAGGCTTTAGCCGTAGCGATTTCGACCGCCCGACGTCTGAGTTCAGCGGAGGCTGGCGTATGCGTATCGAGCTGGCAAAGCTCTTACTCCGGCAACCGGACGTGTTGTTGCTGGACGAGCCGACGAATCATCTGGATATAGAATCCATCCAATGGCTGGAGAACTTTATCGCTACCCGTGCCAACGCCGTGATCTTAGTATCGCACGACCGTGCCTTTATTGATAATACGACTTTCCGCACCTTGGAGATCGAATTAGGCAAGGTCTACGATTATAAAGTGAAATATTCGGAGTACGTCGTACTTCGCCAAGAACGCCGTGAGCAGCAGCAGCGCGCTTATGAGAACCAACAAAAGAAATTGGCCGATACCGAGGCGTTTATCGAGCGTTTTCGTTATAAAGCCACGAAGTCCGTACAAGTACAATCCCGCATCAAGCAATTGGAGAAGGTGGAACGTATCGAGGTAGACGATGTGGATACAGCCATGCTGCGGCTGAAATTCCCGCCTGCTCCCCGTTCCGGCTCCTATCCGGTGATTTGTGAGGAGGTGGCGAAGCGTTATGGCGATCATCTGATCTTCGACCATGTGACGCTTACGATCAACCGGGGCGATAAAGTAGCTTTCGTCGGAAAGAACGGCGAGGGTAAATCTACCTTGGTGAAATGTATCATGGGAGAGATTGCCGATTTCACCGGAAAGCTCCAATTAGGTCATAACGTGAAGATCGGTTACTTCGCCCAGAACCAAGCGCAACTATTGAACGAGAATCTTACCGTTTTTGATACGATCGATTACGTAGCGCAAGGAGATATCCGCTTGAAGATACGGGATATCCTAGGCGCTTTCATGTTTGGTGGCGAGGCTTCCGATAAGAAGGTGAAAGTCCTGTCGGGTGGCGAGCGTACCCGTTTGGCGATGATCCGCTTGTTATTGGAGCCGGTCAACCTGCTGATTCTCGATGAGCCGACGAACCACTTGGATATGCGTTCGAAAGACGTGCTGAAAGACGCCTTGAGGGAGTTCGACGGCACGGTGATTCTGGTTTCCCACGACCGTGAGTTCTTGGATGGCCTAGTCGATAAGGTCTATGAGTTCGGTAACCAGAAAGTCGTCGAGCACTTAGGCGGCATCTATAATTTCTTGGAGCATAAGAAAATGGATAGCTTGCGTGAATTGGAACGTTCTACCGGGACGAGCACTTCCACATCCGGTACCGGTGAGGCTCAGGTATCTCAAAACAAGCTCTCCTATGAGGCAAGGAAGGAACTGAGTAAAGCGATTAAGAAAGCGGAGAAAGCAGTTGCCGAGGCCGAGGCCCGTATCTCGGAGCTTGAGAATGGCATTGCCGTTATCGAGGCGAAGCTGGCTACGCCGGAAGGTGCCTCCGACGCTTCTCTCTACGGTGAATATTCTGCCCTAAAAAAAGAACTTTCCGATGCGATGGATCTATGGACCGAACGGACAATGGAGTTGGAAGAGCTGAATACGCAGGATTCATGAAAAGGCTGCTAGTCAGTGAAAGGCTGCTTATCTGATCTTTTTGATCCAAATACTCCTGTTTTCGTGACAAGCGCTTGCCGTTGATGACGCAAAATAGCGGAAGGGAGAGTACGAGAGCTGGCTTTTAAAGGGGAGAATATCCCTTTTCTCATGCGTGATAGGCTGCGTTGGGCTACGCCAGTACTGCCATCGGCCGATGCGTATGCCGCCGTTGGGCATCGTGACTACTCAAGAATAGGGTTATGACTACTCGTGAATAGGCATTCTTACCCTGCTAGAACCCTATTGTAACCCTATAAAT
>ERZ834798.989-NODE-989-length-28799-cov-3.284268_pt1 | contig 28799 bp, 22 predicted proteins | sample MGYA00519689_ERZ834798 | MGnify/ENA primary metagenome ERZ834798 (study PRJEB31850, sample SAMEA3708761) | human gut metagenome | biome: human gut; feature: human-associated habitat; material: faeces | place: China | collected 2014 ...
AGTTGCCGAGATAGTAGACACCCGTGGCGTAGCTGCGCACGCCCGCCACTGTCTCCTTGAGCCAGCGCTGCGCCTCGGCCAGTTCCGGCACCTCGGCGCAGATGCGCCGGCTGAGCGCGTTGAGCTTTTCGATGCGCTCAAGGTCGTTGCCATGGTAGCCGACACGCTTCATAATCGTCAGAGGCTTTGTATTTTGCGCCACGAAACTCACGGCGACGCAGTTTGGGATGGCAAACGCCTGCCCCTCCGTGCCATACGCCGCGATCACGCGGCGCATCGTCTCCTCGACGCGGTAGGTCTCCGCACCGGCGATCGCAAGCTCATAGCCGATCTGCACCGTCATATCTGCCAAAAGATAATAATCCATAGTCGTCTTTCCATTCGCGTTGATTTCCCGGCTGAGGCCGGACTCTTTCGCGCAGACAGCGTACCACATTTTGCGGCGCAAATCAACGCGTTTTTCGTCTGCCCAGCCATCCTGATCGGCGGCGCGCGGCGCTGATTTGTGCGCACGTCACCTGAAATTTGTGGAGTTTTTACGAAGCGGAGCAGGCAACAACGCCGAAATGCAATCATTTTCCCTGTGCAATGCGGATCGGACGTGGTAATATAAAAAGTTAGAAATAGTGAGATCAAATATCTCGATATTTCTATTTTTCATTTTGGAGGGTAACCATGCGCACATACAAAACACTCGGCGGCGCGCTCGCCGCCATTCTATCGCTCATCCTGACGCAGCTGATCGCGCAGGGAGCAGCGGGTCTGCTCGCCATGATCAAGCTCCCGGCCGGCGTCTGCAACATCATCGCCGGCATCCTGTATGCAGGTCTCGCCTACGCTGCGCTGCGGCTGCTGAGCGAAAAGGTGCTGCACGAGCATACGGCCGCACTCGGGATGCCGAAGCTGCACATTCAGCCCCGCTGGGCAATCACGGCGGTGCTCCTGCCGCTGGCTGTGACCGGCTGCTATCTGCTGCTCTTTCGCGGCACATTTGTGCGCGCGGATATGCGCGGCGATGAAATGTTCAGCACACTCAGCGCCGGGATCGCGTTCACCGGCATCGCCGCCGGCTTCGTGGAGGAAATGGTCTTTCGCGGTGTGATCCTGAACCTCTTTGCGCAGCGTTGGAACAAAGTCGTCGCCGTCATCGTGCCGTCGCTCCTGTTTGGCATTGTGCACATTCTGGGCGCGGATTTCACGTTTGGTAGCTGCCTGCTCGTCATCCTCACCGGAACGATGGTCGGCGTGATGTTTTCGCTCATTGCGCTGCAAAGCGGCTCGGTCTGGAACAGTGGAATCGTGCACGCCGTCTGGAACATCGTGATCATCGGCGGCGGACTCTCGATCGGCGAGGCAGCAGATGCGCACGCCATCGTGAGCTATGTGCTCGAGTCACGCAGCTTCGCCGTCACGGGCGGGCAATTTGGCATTGAGGCGTCTGTGATCTCACTTGCCGGGTACTGCATCGTCGCCGTGATCGCATATGCGCAGCTGCGCGCAGACAACGCGAAGCGCAGTTAACCGAAACCTGATAACAAACGGCGGGCTGTCCGAGATGGGCAGCCCGCCGCTTTGTCTCATCAGGCATCTAAAAAAATTCTCCCCCGGCAAAGCCGGAGGAGAATTTCAAAGCGATGAATTACTCGTTGATGGCGATGACAACACCGGAACCAACGGTACGGCCGCCCTCGCGGATAGCGAAACGCAGGCCCTTCTCGATGGCGATGGGGGTGATCAGCTCCACGTTCATATCCACGTTGTCGCCAGGCATGCACATCTCAGTGCCCTCGGGCAGAGTGATGACGCCGGTCACGTCGGTGGTACGGAAGTAGAACTGAGGACGATAGTTGTTGAAGAAAGGAGTGTGACGGCCACCCTCGTCCTTGGTCAGAACGTAAACCTGGCCAACAAACTTGGTGTGGGGATGAATGGAGCCGGGCTTGGACAGAACCTGACCACGCTCCACGCCCTGACGGTCGATACCACGCAGCAGAGCGCCGATGTTGTCGCCGGCCTCGGCGTAATCCAGCAGCTTGTGGAACATCTCGATACCGGTAACGACGGTCTTCTTCTTCTCGTCGGGAATAACCGACAGGTTGATGCCGATCTCACGGCTTTTGCGGGCAAATGCTGGTCGGAACACCTGCTGAAAGAACGGGTCCTGCAGGGAGTTGTTCTCCTGCACCAGAAAGATCGGAACCTTTGTTCGCGCTCGGGCATACAGGTAGAGGGTGAAGAAGTGCGAGACAAACTCCTCGGTGGTCATTTTGCCGAGGAACCCCTTGATGACATAGAGAACGCGGCCGACTTTGCCGAGCAGCCACACCGCCTTCAACGAGCCCTTCTTGTTCTTGGCCGAGCCCTTTGCCTCCGATTGAGTCGGGTCGGCATAGACACACAGGAACGGGAACTGCCGCCATGGCACCCGACCCCATTTGCGAGGGCCGAAGGTTTTGCCTTCGACGATCGGGTTGTTGAAGTATTCGGCCTGCTGCGCTTTGGTCGAGATCTTCGACAGCGCCCGATCGATGCTCTCCTCGGTGTTCTTTTCCGGCCACGTGCTTCGGCCGCGTTCGTCGCGGATATTCACGACGTCCCAATGGTCGGCCATCGCCCCAGCCCGAACAATGCAGCAGTCTTCGGCAATGATGTTCCCGCACCAGATCACCAACAGCGGCTCGGAGGTTGATCGAGTCGGATACAAGGCGTGTTCCCACCAGTCCCACTTCTTGTCGAGGACGTCGGGATTCAGGCACTCCTCGTCGGTGTCGAAGTCATCGAGCAGCAGGACGTCCGGGCGTACGGCTTCGTTGCGGGCGCCACGCGGCGCATCGCCGGCGCCGACTCCGATGAACATCGCGCCGCCTCGGGTCTTGAATTCGAGTTCGGACCATTCGCCGGCACTCGCCTGTTCGCCGTAGTATTGAATGATGCGTCGGTTCGACTCGAGGTTCGCCCGGTATGGGGCGAGCAGGCGAGCCGCCGCCTTCTGCGTGGCCGATGCCAGAATAACCGTGCTCTTCTTGCCTGTCAGTACCAGGCGCAGGACGGCCATCATTGTCTTGACGCTCTTGGCCAGCTCACGGCTCCATGACAGCACCTCGTACCATTCCGGGTTGTAGAGGATCCGCTTTCGAGCCTTCGCCTGAAAAGGCGCCGACGGGTATTTCGCATACTTCGGGAAGAAGAACCGTTCCCACTCCTCCTCATTTCCCGGCGCTTCGAGCCAAAGCCGGTGCTTCTCGATGTCTGCGGCAGACATCGATTCATCAATGGGCGTATCGTTGTAGATGGACTCTTTGAGGGACTCCCATTCCTTCAAAGCCTCTCGGTCGACCTGTTTCATTTGATCAGCGATTTAATAAACTTGTCGAACAGTCCGGTGAAGGTCTTGGTGAGGTCCAGATCGACAGGACGCAGCCATGCGATGAAGCGCTGGGCCGTGCTTACTATCTCGTGGATCCCGAGCTCGGTCTCGAGCTTGTTGATCGAGTTGGTCAGCTTGGCAATGGTGTCGGCCTCGGCTGGCGTAGCGAAGCGCTTGCCGGGTTCCCGATCGATGATGTTGTTGTTGATCTCGACGATCTGCCGCTGAAGGTTCTTGATCTGCTCTTCCCGTGTCATGGTGAGCGAGGCCTTGTGTTCCTCCCAGTGGTCGGCCTTCGCCCATCGAATAATGGTCTGACGCGACACCCCGCACGCTTCGGCGATTTCCGCCTGCGTGCGGTTTTCGTTGATGTACATGGACATGGCCCATCGGCGCATTTGTTCGGATGTCATCTTTGTCATTGCGGTAGTATTGTTTTCCGCAAAATTGCCCCATAAACGGCTGCTGCGCAAATCGGAAAAACACGATGAAGGCTTATGCGATCGTGTTGATTCTGTAACATTTCATGATAAAATCCCGATTTGGAGGGCGTGAAAATACGGTTCATTTTTGCGGCAAATCAAGCACGAAATGGAACGCATTTTCAATATCATTCCTGGGCCGCAGGCAGACACCTGCTGCATCCTTCTGTACGGCGAAATCGGAGACTATGCGGACGTGACAGCTTCGGATATTGTCTCGAGGCTTATGGCGGCCGAACAAACCTATCGGAAGATTGATGTGAGGATCAACTCCGTCGGAGGAGAGGTGTTCACCGGGATCGCCATCTTCAACGCCCTCCGTCAATCGAAGGCGGATATCACAATCTATATCGACTGCATTGCGGCCTCTACCGCATCGTTCATCGCCGGCTGCGGCCGTCCGGTGAAGATGGGGCGATTCGCCCAGCTCATGCTGCACCGGCCGACCAGTTATGCCCGCGGCGACGCGAAGAAGCTCGCTGCGAGTGCAGCGCAGCTCGAGCAGATCGAGAACATCCTCTGCCAGATCTATGCGGAACGAACCGGCAGGACGGTAGAGGATATTCGGGACACCTACATGGATGGCGCGGATCACTGGCTGACGGCGGATGAGGCGCTCGCGCTGGGCTTTGTCGACGAGATATTCGATGACCCGAGCGCGGAAGCGATAACGGATTCGCTGACACCGCAGCAGCGCTGCGACCGTTACACGGCGCGCTACTTGGACTCTATTGTACCACTTAATACCGAGAAACAAATGTTCGAAAAAATCAAAGGAATGCCGACCTTCTCCGACTGTGCGGACGAGGCGGCGGCCGTTGCCCGCGTTGCGGACATCGCGGCGAAAGCCAAGGAGCGCGATGCTCTGGCCAAGGAGATCGAGGTCTTGAGGAACAAGGTCTCCGAGTACGAGGAAAAGGAACGTTCGGCGCAGGAGGCTGCCTACGATGCCGAGGTCGACGCTGCGCTCAAGGAGGAACGAATCTCTGCCACTGAAGCGGACAGCTTCAAAGCGCTGATGCGGAAGGACCCGGAGAACACCCGGGCGCTGCTTTCCTCGCGCAAACCCAAGCGCCGGGCAACCTCCGTGATTGATACGGCCGGCGGCGAATCCAAGACCGACAAGGACTACCTCGCTGAGCGCGAGGCGGAAGTTCGTGCAAAGCTCGAAAAGTAACCAACAATCCAATCATCAACACTATGGCAAATCCCAATATTCAGACTGCCTATCCCGGTGAGGTCCTTGATCAGATTCTGGTCAAGGCTGCAACCGGCAATCAGCTCTTTGAGAAGGGGCTGATTCACTTGGAAACCAATATCGGTGACAAGTTCTACATCCCGCGTATGCAGCTCTCGAAGCTGCTGCAGAAGCGCGTCGAGATGCCGAAGAGCGAGAACTCGAAGGGCGAGTTCAAAATCGACGAGCGTGTGCTGGACCCGAAAGACATCATGGTCTATATCGAGTTCAATCCCCGGTCGTTCGAGAAGTTCTGGCGAAAGTATCAGCCGACCGGCAACCTCGTGTTCAGCGAGCTCCCGGCCAATGTGCAGGTGATTATGCTGAACGAGGTCCTCAAGCAGGTAGGATCGGAGCTCGGATATCACTTCGTACAGGGCGAGTCGGGCGAAGGTGAGGAGCAGTTCTTCGACGGCATCCTGACCCGCATCTTGGCCGACGAGGGTGTCGTGAAGGCAACCTGTGAAAGCACGAGCATGATTGCCCGTCTCCGTTCTGTGTGGGAGAAGACGGCAGAGAAGGTCCGCGATCAGCCGAACTTCACCTTCCTGATGTCGTCGGCCGACTTCGACAAGTACGACAACGAGCTGACCGATCTGCATCACAAAGGCGCGGATCCGACCTCGACGAACATCCCCCGATTCAAGGGCAAGCGAATTGCCGCGCTGAACGACCTGCCGTCGGATGTCATCATCGGAACGCTCTGCTCGCTGGGCACGGATTCGAATCTCTACGCCGGCTGTAATCTCGCGGACGACTACAACTGCCTGCAGGTCGACAAGGTGCAGGCCAACGGCGAGCTCTACTTCATCAAGATGCTGATGAAGGCCGACACGCAGATCGCATGGGGCGAACTGGTCACGCTGCTCGACTGCCGAGCTGACGTTCTGGAAGGTTAAACCATTAAAACACAAATACGATGAAACTGAATCTGAAAGTAGAAAAGATGTTCAAGGATGTCGAGACGAAGGCACTTCGTCAGGTGGGTCAGGAGTTCTCCCTCAACGAGGAGTCCGTGGAGCGTATCAACGACCTGCTGAAGCGAGGCCTCTGCTCCGTGAAGTCTGTTGAGGTTTCGACTCCTGATGTCAACGAGCCGGAGGCTCCGGACAACGACTCTAAAAGCGAAGGCGAGACTCCGAAGGTTGTGAAGTTCCGCGAGAAGGAGTATCCGTTGGCAGCAGTGCGCGTCGCTCTGGAGTCGATCGGCGCACCCATCGCAAGCAACGGCGGCGTCCCGAGCGCAACCAAGAAGATCGAATCGCTGACCGAAGAGCAGGCGGATGCTCTGGCGGCAGCTCTGTCGAATGTCGAGTAGTATGAAACCGGCAGAGTTCAAACGCAAATACTATCCGGCCATCGAGCGGGTCTGCGCCGAGACAGGACTGAATCCCCTGTTCGTGGCGGCGCAGGCCGCGCTCGAAAGCGGATGGGGCGATTCGGCAATTGGCAACAACCTCTTCGGGATCACGGCCGGCGACAAATGGACGGGAAAACGGCAGACGGTTCGCACGTTCGAATACTTCGACGATGCGTATCAGGGCGGCCGATTCGATAAGGTCTATTCGATTACCCGATCCTCGGACGGGCGATACCGGTACGAAGTCGATCGGGAGTTTCGCGACTACGATACGCTGGAGGATGGCATCCGGGACCACGCGAAGGTCCTCTCGGCCAAACGTTATGCCTCGGCGATGGCGTATCGAAACGATGTGACCCGATTCGCCTATGAGATCGCCAAGGCCGGCTACTGCACGGCAGACCCGACAACCTACGCCGACTTGATCTCTGATATCGCTCGGATGATTGAGCGCGTGTAAAGCGACAGAACAATGGAAAGATGGCCTGTAATCAAAGACATCCTGCTCGTCTTCCTCCCGGTGATCAGCTCCGTCGTTACGTGGTTCGTTTCCCGCCGCAAGAGGAATAACGACTTCCTTTCGGAGATGCAGGCTTCCATCAACCTGTTGTCAACCGAGAACAAGGAGATCCTCAGCGAGAATGTCCATCTGCGACGCGAGAATGCCGAGCTGAAGGCCAATCAGCAAGAGATGATCGAGAAACTCAACAAACTGACCCGTGAGGTCGAGAACCTCCGGAGGAATTTTAGCAAGAAAGAGAATGGAAAAGTCAAGAAAAACACCTCTTCTGCTCCTGCTCATGATGCTTCTGGTATCCTGCGCGACCAGCAGAACGACGTCAACCTTGCAGGAGGAGTCCTTGCAGGAGGCGCGTCAGACCGAAAGAGCCGAGGAGGTCGCAGCCGCAACTCTCGACGAGCAGCGGCACAATGTGCAGCAGACGCAGACGGACGTCTTGACGACGAAGCATCTGTTTGCGGAGTCGATTCCGAGCGAGCAGACCTCGCTGGAGATTCCGACACAGAACCTCCTTAATCTCCCTGAGGGGGCGAAGTACGGAACGCACTCTGGTCGGGCGTCGGTTGAGGCGGAACGGCGCGGGGATAACATCGTCGTCACGGGCAAATGTGATAGTATAGCCCGCCGATGCGTTTACTTCGAGAGCCAGGTGTTCCGACAACGGGAAGTAATTGATTCGCTGGCCCAGCTTCTCATCGCCGAACGTGCAAAATACAGGCAGCTCGATTCCTTGAGCAACGCACGATCGGGAACCATGCAGGTGGTCCAGACAACCCGGAAGTCTCCGGCAACATGGCGCTGGTGGCTCCTGTTCGGGTTCCTTGCGGGTGGAACCGCAGCGTCGTTGCTGACCAAAACGAACCCGCTGAAAACGATTGTTCAACTCATTAAACAGATTCTTTAATATGGCAACATTGCATGACGGCGCAATATACGGCCTGCATCAGTTCACGTTCAAAGGAACGGTCTGGGGCTATATCAGCGACGATTCGATCGAGTGGGGCGGAGACAACATCAGCACAGAAGACATCTGGGCGGCCCAGAAGCGGCGGGCGCCTTTCAAACGACTCGTTAGCAGCCCGGGGTCCGATGTGTTGAGTGGGGATCTGATTCAGCTTATCCCGAAAAATCTTCAGGCCGCACTTGGCGGAACGCTCAACGAAACAGAGGACAAATGGTCGGCACCCACGGAAACGATCATCGAAGAGGGTCCGCTGGAGATCACGACTGCGGATGGCGTGGTGATCAGCATCCCCAAGGCATCATTGGTGGCAAAACCTCAAGGGTCGTTCGGATATTCGGATGTGTTCAAGATCCACTTCGAGTTCACGATCATGACTCCGGACGATGAGAAGGAAGCTCCTTATACGATTACCTATCCGACCGGTGAAGTAATGGAGGGGTGATGAAACCGCACAGTTTCGAGATTAAGGCGGCGGATGCCCTGCTTGACGCGGGGATTTCGCTGCCTTTTTTCAAAATCTTTGGCCGTGAAGTGCGGCTGACGATGAAGAGGCCCTATTTGGGTGGATTGATCCGATACTCTAAGTTGTATCGAGAAATCGGGTATACGTTCGAAGAGATTGAAGCCTTTTCCAATGATGAGGCGCTTCGGTTTGTAGCCGAGCACGGGCGGAAACTTTCTCGTATGATCGCGTTGATGGTCTGTCGAGGACTATGGTCTGGAGCTATATTCGTCGTGCCAATGGCATGGCTGGTTCGAATTTGCTTACCTCCCGAGTATTTGTCGATGGCAAACGTTGAGTTCGGTAAGCTGCTGCAAACGCACCCTTTTACGAATATTATCAAATCGATCGAGGTAGTCAATCCGATGAGATCGAGGATGAGCCCGCCCCAAAAGGTGCAAAGGGGAAGAAAAAAGAGGAGTTAAAGACCAAGTACGAAGGGTCTCATAGCCTCTTTGGGGTCGTTTGGCAGATAGCTGCTGCGACAGGATGGAATGTTAAGTACATCCTTTGGAAGGTGAACTATCAAGCGCTGCGCATTATGTTGGCTGATGCCCCGCGCTATGTGAAGAAGAAACCGGCAAAGAATAATCTGATGGGATTTTTTCAAACAAAGTTGAAGAATGAGTGAGCCTGTTGAAATAGAGTTCCTGCTCAAGAATAGGACGAAGTCGGGCATGGCGGAGGTTGAGTCCGGGCTCGACTCCGTGCAGCAGGATGCGTCGAAGACGCAAGCTGTCATTGCGACGTTGCGCGAGGAGATGCAGCGCCTGCAGCAGCAGGTTGCGTCTATGCCGACGCTCGATCAGAGCAATAACATCGCCATGATCGAGGCCCTGCAGGCGAAGATCGAGGAGCTCGAGTCGGACCTTGCTCGAATCTCAAAGACCGCCAAATCGGCTTCCACATCGACCAAGAACACGACCCTTGTCCCTAAAGATGCAGCCAAGGCTCAAAGCACCTTCAACGGCCTGAACATGTCGATTCAGCAGATCGCGCGTGAGATGCCGTCGTTGGCCATGGGACCACAGATGTTCTTCTTGGCCATATCAAACAACCTCCCGATCTTCGCCGACAACGTGCAGCGGGCGCGTGAAGAATACGACATGCTGGTCAAGTCTGGGCAAAAGGGAGTTCCCGTCTGGAAGCAGATTCTCAAGTCTCTCTTCTCGTGGCAGACAGCTTTAACCACAGGCATCATGCTGCTGGTCATGTATGGAAAGGAGATTGGGAACTGGGTTTCGGAACTGGTCGGAGGGAAAAGTGCGTTGGATGAGATGCGCGAGTCCATGGCGCAGACCTACGAGCTGGAGAAAAAGGCCCAAGAGACGGCGGCTCGCACTCGTTTTGAGTTGATGTCTGTGATAGCATCGATCAAGGAGTTCAACGGTACGAAGGATGCTGAACGGCAGAAGATCGACGAGCTGAACTCCAAATACGGAGAGACGTTTGGGTACTATCAAACGTTGTCCGAGTGGTATGACACCCTCTCCGCAAAGGCCGAACAATATACCCAGCTTCTGTTCCTTCAGGCAAAACAACAGAGCCTTGTGGACAAAGCGCTGGAAGCAGACGATAAGGTAAACAAAATCCAGAACACGCCATGGCAGGACTACAACACGTGGTGGGGATATGGAGGCCGGATTGACCGATTCTTTTCAGACAATGAACGCTACAAGAACTCGCCCAATGGTCAATGGTTGAAAGAAGAGGCGCTGGCCGAGGCAAGAGCCGAGCGTGACGACTATCTGCGCCAGGCGGAGGAGTTGAGGAAAGAGGCGCAGGGGATAGTCGATTCAACCGGCCTGACCGATGTCGTTGAGGGTTCGGTTCAGGACCTCGAGAATACGATTGCAGCCAAGCGAAAAGCGCTGAAGGATCTTACTAACAAGGCCGACTACGATGCTGCACTGGCGGAAATCAAGGTTTACGAGGACAAGTTGGAAGCTATCACCGGCGGGAAAAAGAAGACGGGAAAGACCGGAGATTCGGACAAATCGAAAGCGCAGTCTCTCGAAAAGTTGTCGGACATGGAACTTGCCGCCCGCCAGCGGGTCGAGGAGCAGGTTGTCGAGCTGATGAAAGATGGCTACGACAAGCAGCGAGCCGAGGCCGAGCTGAATTTTCGGAAGGAGAAGCAGCGCATCGAAAAGGAGGAGCAGGAGCGACTCGCGCTTTACGATAAGTTGAAGGCATCGGGAGCCAAGGTGTCTTCGGCCGACCGGACAACGATCACGGCACAGGCTGCAGCACAGCGAGTGCAGGCTGCGCAGTTGCTGGACAACAGACTGGCGGAGATCGACAGGAAGGAAGAGGAGGAGAACCGCAAAAAGCTCGAGAAACTCCTCGGTCAGTATCAGGACTACGCGGCGCAGCGTGAAGCCATCGAACGCAAGCATAACACGGCGATTGAGTCGTTGCGTAGTCAGTTGAGTTCGTCGCGGCTTGAGGCGCTCGGCAAGCAGATGACCGGCCAGTTTTCGGGAAATGTGGATTTGCTGGCCCGACCTGTGATCGATGCTGCGAAGTTAGCCGAAAAGGGGTGGAAAGATGCCGGAGAGGGTATTGCTACGGTATTCAGCTCGCAATTCGGTATTGAGGATGCCTCCGGAAAGCAGCGGGAGATTCTTGTGACTCCGATCTTGCCGGATGGAACCGTTTTGTCGGAGGATGAACTGACATCCTACATTGATAATACACTCAATGGGGCCGAGGATATATTGAAGGCCGACACGATGGGGATTGTTATTGCGGTCGATGTGGATCCTGATGGATCGGCCGGAGAGAAACTTCATCGACTGCAGGACGCATACTACTCACTGAAGCAGGATGTGGAGTCGAATGCTACGTCTGACGATGCAATCACTCGTGCCATACAGGTGGCAGAGGAGACGAAGCGGAAAGATTTGTCAAAGGTGGATGCGGCCGAGGCGTCGGAGGCGTTCAAGGACAACGATTTCCTGAAGCGACTTTTCGGCGATTACTCATCTATGTCGTTCAAGGCGTTGCAGGATCTTATCGCACAGGCCCGGCAGCTGCGGGAGTATCTGTCTGGGAATGGGAGTGCCGAAGGCATCACCTTTATCTCCCCGGAAGATCTTGCAAATATCGAAAAGAGTCCGGCCGACCTCGACAAATTGCGCAAGGCTCTCGACAAACTTTTGAAGGCTGGATCGGGAAGCAGCAGCAACAAGTGGGAAGGGATATTCAAAACCTTCGAGAAGGGGCTTGCCAAACTGAAGGGGGCCAAAGATTTCAACGACATATCCGACGCGATCGGATCTATCTCCGGCGCAGCATCGAGTGCGGCCGGGGAATTGTCGGACATGTTCGAGGCAATGGGCGACACGCAGACGGCCGATGCGATCGGAGGCGTGCAGCAGGTCCTCGGAGCTGTCTCAAACATCGGACAAGGGTTCGCCAAGGGAGGAATCATCGGCGGTATCGGAGCTGCCATCGGGGAAGCTGCGAATTTTATCGGGCAGGCATTTGCCGCGGAAGCTCGCCATCAGGAGGCCCTCAAGGAGATCGAGCGGGCAAAACTCGATTTTCAGCGTCAGTACAATTTGGCGCTTCTTGAACAAAATCTGTTGCTTGAGAAGGCGACAAGCGTATTTGGAGAACGGCAGGTTGAGAAGGCGATCAACGCGATCGATGTATTCCGGCAGGCTTATGCGCAGCTTAAGCAGGAAATGGCTGGATCAGCAGCAAAGGGCGCTGAGTATGCTGCAATGGCCGGCTCTAACATCGACAGGTTCTTCTATCAGGGCCGTCTTTCTGATGCAGCAGAAGCCTATCGGCAGGGGTTGGGTGGCCTGTGGGACGCCCAAATTGTCACAGGCCACAAGAAAACGGGATTGTTCGGATGGGGCAAAGGCAAAGATTTGTACAGCAGTATCCTTGAAGTTTACCCTGAACTGATCGATGCGAATGGGGAGCTGGACACGACGATGCTGCAGACGATCCTCGACACGCGCAAGATGTCGGATGAGACTCGGGCCTATCTGGAGAACCTGATCGAGCTGAAGGATGCGATGGACGAGGCGGAGGAGGCGCTGGAAGATTATCTGCAGCAGACCTTCGGATCATTGGGCGATGGCGCTCTCGATTCTATAAAAACAGCCTTGGCAGAAGGTGGAAGTGCGCTGGAGAACTTCGCAGATGAGGCCGCCTCCGTCTTGGAGAATCTGGGCGAGCAGATCGCCTATTCTCTGTTTTTCGCCGACAAATTTGACGATCTCGAGTCGCAACTGAAGGATGTGTATGGCGGAGAAGGCAGTCCGGAAGATATTGCGAACGAAGCCATGGAGGTGATCGGGGATTTCTACGATGGCATTGGTTCAGACATGAGTGCAGCCCAGGCGTGGCTTGAGGCGTGGCGAGAAAAGGCGGAAGAGATGGGGTTCGATCTTTGGCAGGGCGGGACATCGCAAAGTGGGAAGGCTGGCGCCTTCACTACCATGACGCAGGATCAGGGCACGAAGCTCGAGGGTCTGTTCACCTCTGGCCAGATACACTGGGCGTCGATCGACGAGAAGATGGACAACGCTGTTTCCGGGTTGGGCGGCTGTTTGGATGTGCTGGGCCGGATCGCAACGAACACAAGTGCATTGCCTCTGATGCTGGCACTGCTGCAGTCTTTTCAACGGGATGGATTAAAAATGAAATAGCCATGATTCTCGAGGGTTTGCTTACGATCAACGGAATAGATCCCTATGTCGAATACGGGGCCTTTCTTTCCGAGGAAAAACAGGATGGGACGGAGAACTACTCGGCCCTGATGAAGCCGTCTGCAGTCAAGGAGCAGAAGGAGGTTTCCTTCCGTGAGCATGACGGAGTGAAGCTCCCGGATCGGATAGTTCAAAGCCGGGAGGCCCGCGATGTCACGCTCCGGTTCACGATCGGAGCCGCCGATAGAGCGCAGTTCCTCACCCGTTATGCTGGCTTCGTTGAGTTCCTGCAGCGGGGAGAGGACGGTTGGCTGGATTTCTACCTTCCGGAACTGGAGAGGCACTTTCGCTTCTTCTACAAGGACTGCCCGGGGTACGACCAACTGACCGACTTTGAGGGTGAGGTGTACGCCTCGTTTACGGTCAAATTCAGAGAGCCGAATCCGGCTTTTTAATATCGTTCAAACACCATTCAAACACCATTCAAACGCATAAAACATGAAGATAGGGAAAGACAAAATCAAACATTTCGCCGTCAACTTTGCGGTCGTTCTTGCGCTCGGAGGACCCGGGGTTTGGCTCGCCGCTGGACTTTCGATCGGGAAAGAGTATGGCGATAAGAATGCCACCGGCAACCATTGGTGCTGGTGGGATCTGCTGGCGGATGCCCTTGGCATCGCGGCCGGATATGGTGTGTGCTATTTGATTTGGTTGATATGGAACTGACGATCCATAGCAAGAACCAAGCGCTGAAGCTGACGGTGTCGCCGTCGGACAACTCGACGCGCCAGAAGACGCTGATGTCGGATCATGTCCTGAATCTGACGTTCACGGCTTTCGAGTGTGTGCGGATCGAGGTGCTCGACTACGTGGACTTTGCCGGCGTTCGGTTCTGGGCCATGGAGGAGTACGTTCCCAAAGAGGTGTCGACGGTCGAGTGGGAATACAACTGCAAGTTCTACGGCATCGAGGACCTGATCGGGCAGGCTCTGGTCCTCGAGCTGACCGACGGAAAGAACGACCCGGTCTTTTCGCTGACAGCCCCGGCCCGCGAGCACATGGCGCTTATCGTCGCCAACATCAACCGCAAGCTGGGCGTGACCGACTGGAAGGTCGGAGAGGTGATCTCGACCGAGAACATCACCATCGACTACCAAGGCACCTACTGCGATGAAGCCCTGTCGAAGCTCGCCGATGAAACGGAGAGCGAATTCTGGTTCGATGGCCAGACGGTGAACCTGTGCCGTTGTGAATATGGCGAGGAGATCACGCTCGGCTACGACAATGGCCTAACCAGCCTTGACCGGCAGGCTGCCGACAACATCCAGTTCTTCACCCGGCTGTTCCCGATCGGCAGTTCCCGGAACATCGACCCGGACGAATACGGTTATTCCCGGCTCCAGCTCCCGAGCAAGATGGCCTATGTCGAACAGAATATCGAACAGGGAATTGTCGAGTATTACGAAGAAGAGGCTTTCTCCGGAATTATCCTCGCCGGGTCGGTACGATCAGCAGCGTGCGGAGCGAGGAGAAAACCGGCGAAGACGGAGATCCGTTTACGATCTACTACTTCAAGGATTCGGAGATCCCGTTCGATCCGAATGACTACGAGCTGCCCGGACTGGTCAAGCAGGTGACGTTCCAGAGCGGGGAGTTGAATGGCCGCGATTTCGAGGTGAACTACGATTCCCGTAAACAGGAGTTCGAGATCATCACGCAATGGCCGTATGATGACGATACGCAGCTTCCCGGAGGAGTGCTCATCCCGAAGGAGGGTGACTCGTATATTCTGTGGAACATCAAGATGCCGGCCGAGTATTATCCGCTGGCCGAGAAGGAGTATGCCGAGGCTGTCGATGTCTATATGCAGAAGCATAACAAAGACCGCTTCGTGTATAAAGGCGGAACGGACTACGTCGATCTTGAGAAGCGTGCTTTGAATATCGACATCGGCCAGCGGGTCCGGCTCGAAAGTGCAAAGTATTTTCCGGCTACCGGCTACCGGTCGAGCCGTATCACGTCGATCACGCAGAACATCCTGCGGCCGACAGAGATGGATCTCGAGATAAGCGATGTGCTGGGCAAGGGCTATCGGAATAAGGTCGACGACGAGCTGTCGGAGATCAGGCACTATGCGCAGACCGCCTCCTCGGCGCTGCCCGATATCGTCCGGAGCTGGGAGAGTACGCCGGCCAGTGACTTCAACCTCTTCTCGTCGAAGCGCTCGATGAAGGAGTTTCTCAACAAGCGATCGAACGACACGGCGCAGGGCTTGATCACCTTTGAGCAGGGACTTCGAATCGGCGGATTCAAGTCCGGCTCAACCGGAGGAAACATCGATGCGCAGGGCAATGCGGAGCTGTTGTCGGTCGTTGTCCGCAACCTATTGCGTAGCGTGTCGTTCGAGGATGGGATGACGGGATCCGGGTGGCAGCTATGGCTGAACGAACTCGGAATCTCGAATCTGACGATCGACCGACTGACGGTTCGCCAGACGATGAGTGTACTGGAGATGCTTGTCGAGAAGGTCCGAGCTGTCGGCGGGCAGATGATCGTTTCGGCAGCCAGCGGAAAGATTGCGAGCGTCGATATGGATCAGACCGGGGAGAACTACCGGTTGACCTTTGAGATGGGCTGCCCGTTCGTCGCCGGCGACCTGATCAGGTGTTCCGTGACGAACGGAATCGCCCCGAAGGCGTACTGGGTTGAAGTGGCGTCGGTCGATGGCGGTATTGCTACGGTGGCCGTGTCGGAGTTCGAGGGAGCGCTGCCGGCGGTGGGCGACGAAGTCGTCCTGATGGGCAGTGTCGACAATTCCTTGCGTCAGGGTGTGATTTCGATCTCGGCAACAGAAGACGGCCAGCCGCGCATCGATGTGTTGAATGGGGTGTCTGGGAAAACCCTCGCGGGATGTCTGCACGCCCGGTTGGGAAATCTCGACGGGATCTCCGACAGCTGGTTCCCGGCCGACGGGCAACCCCATGGCTATGGCCTTTATGCAGACAACGCCTTCTTGCGGGGACATTTCCTGCTGACAACCGGCGAGGATGTGGCCACGAAGTTCGAGGTCATGGAGAATACGATCCGGACGAGTATCGAGTCGGTGCGAAATGATTTCACGACCGGCGAGAGCTTCCTAAACAACCCGAACTTCGGCGACGGGATGCGCTATTGGGATACGAACAACGACATCCGGTTCTTCACGCTGGGCGGGAAGTATTTGTGGCTGAATTCGGCTCCCTACTCGACCAAGGGGACATACGCGGCCGTTGAGGAACATGACGGCCGGACGGTGATGTGCATCAACAACAACTACATCCTGCAGCGCGGCGCAGACTTCAAAACTCGGCCCTCATACGAGGCCGGGCTGGACGGCTTACTGAAGGCCAAGCCGGTGTTCCTGACATTCTTCTACCGCTGCCTCGAATCTGGCACGCTCGATATTGTGTTCGATGGGGTCGATCAGACGGGATTCCAGTATTTCGAGGAGTTCCACATTTCGCAAGAGGTTGAGGCTGGTGATGGGTACCGGACGTTTGAGGGCAGCGGTCTTTGGAACGGTACCGGCGATTTCAAGCTGACGTTTACCGGGAAGATGTACCTCTACATGCTGATGCTTTCGCTCGACCATATCGAAGACTTCGTCTACTCTCACAAGACGCTGTTCGAGCAGACGGATCTGCTGGTGAAGATCGCCACCGAGTCGTTTGACAAAGACGGCAATCTGATCAATACCACCGGGCTGATTAGCAAACAGGATGTGACGGGGCTGTTCGCCATCGACGGTGACGGGACCCTGAAATCGTTTGTCGGCGCCTCAACGGATGGGGTGTTCATTAAAGCGGGTAGCATCAAGCTCGAGGGCCTTGTCACGGCGAACGAGAACTTCAAGGTGCTCGAGGATGGATCCGTCGAGGCGAAGAACGGCGTTTTTCGAGGCAAAATCGAAGCGACGAGCGGGACGATCGGAGGATTCGAGATCGGCCAGAACCGCATAGGCGCTACCGCTTCGCAGAGCGGTGGTGGCGGTAGCTTGGCAATCTACAATGATTTCTTCCGGGTCGGCGGTGATAACGGCTACGTCATGTTCGGCGATGATGTGATCCCCGCGTCTTCCGGCGGAGCATTCAGCGCAGCGGGGCGAATCGTCAACAACAAAAAGAACAACCTCGGAATTTACGGATTTGACAATGCGAACTATGGCCTGTTCATCGATGTGTCGGGGGCGACGAAAAACTACGGCATTCAGAGCAACGCACCTCTGATGGCCCCGGCGTTCATCAACACGGAGGCGGAACTGCTCACGTTTGGGTCTGGAAGCTATTCTGTAGACTTCTCACAACACAACGTCATCCTGCTTTACTACAACGACCCCAACTACGGGAAAGTGGAGGTCACGTTACCGACAGAGACGTCTGTGGCAAGCAGTTTCGGTGTTGTGTCGCTTCCGGACAATTTTGCGGCCATCGTAACCTTCCGTGTTCGGCCGGGGTCGAAAAACATTGTTCTGAAGGGAATCTACGACCATAATGAAAATATGATAAACTACGAACTGGCGTCCGGAGATTCGATTCAGGTTCTGATCTCGAAGATCGACGGCTTCAGATACCAGATATTGAACCATAGCAATTAACAACAGATGAAAACGATCAACCTTAAAGAATTCGATGTCTTTACAGACATCACGAAGAAGCAGCGGGTGCGATGCGATGTACGGAAGTCGGTTGCAAATATGCTGTACAACCAGATGCATGGTATCGAGGCGCTCAACTTGGCACTGATGATCTATAAAAGCGAAGGGAAGCTGGTCGTAAGTGACGATGATCTGCGGACGCTGCAGCTGGCGTTTGAGCAGTTCGGAACCCCGGCACTGATCGAGGCGCTTGCGGCTCAAATCAAGGAACTCAATACTCCCACCGATAAAACTGAATAACTATGGCAATGACTGACGAAGAGAAACAGCAGATCAAACAGGAGGTCCTCGCTGAGATCGAGTCTTCCTCCATTGGCGTAACAGAGCTGGAAGAGGTATCCTCTCTTTCCGGAGTCAACTCACTGCCGGCCATGTCGGGCGCGAAGGTCGTGCGTGTGCCGATCTCTTTGCTGTCGAAGCCGGCTGAAGATGCTGCGGCCTCCGTTAACAAATTGATCGAGCAGGCGGATTCGAAGTTCAAGGAGCTCGATTCGCTGACGGATTCAACGAAGAGTGCGGCAGAGTCGGCCTCGAAAGCAGCAGCAACGGCGGAGGCTGTGACGAAGACGGTGACGGAAGCGTTGAACAGCCTGAATGGCGTCGCCGGGGAACTGCGCGGGACCGTTGTCAATGTGAACCGCGTGCTGAACACGACATCGTCATACGAAGATGTGGTCGCTGCGGCAAACGCCTTGGTAGCGGCTGGGATTACGGCGGCCCAGCAGGATGGCGTCGTGCTGATTTTCCGAACGGCGAAGGGCTGGACGTGTAAGCAGTTCACCGGAGACCCGACCTCCCAATTCACGACGGCCGCCAATTGGCGGAGCTTTGGAGGCGGTTCCGGAAGTGGCAGCGGGTTTTACAACGTCACGCTTGAGCAGCCTCTGGCCGAGGGGTTCTACACGCTTGAGACAGCGGTTGCAGCCTTGGCAAACGCGGAGGTTGAAGACGACGGCAAGCGAGGCATGATCATCACGTTCGAAGCTGCGGCCGGAGATTGGCGCGAATATCGCTTCACGGCGACGAGCATTGACTCATTCCTCACACCTGCAGGATGGGAGGAATACGGCGCCAAGGGTGCGGTCAAACAAGTGACCTTCAATGGCGAGAAGCTGACTCCGGATCCGACCGGCAATATCTCGCTGAACGTCGATGTGCCGGAGACCGATGAGACGCTCGATCCGGAGAGTACGAACCCGATTCAGAACGCGGCGGTAGCGGCAGCGATCGACCGGATCGAGGCGAATACCGTGTTCTCGATGGGCGCCGAGGTGAGTGATGACGAGAGCACGGTTCGGCTGACTCTGAATAACAAGAGCGGGGCCGAAATTGCCTCGGTTGACATCCCGGCCGGAAGCGGAGGCGGAGGTGGTGATGCGTCCGCCACGAAGATCGTCCTTAATGCATCCGTAGACAAGGCGATTGTCAAGGAGGGCGATTCAGCCCGGCTCACGTATACGTATGACCACCAGTATAGCGCCGGCGATGAGAAGGGCGAATCCACGGGCCAGAAGGCGACGATCACGCTCACACTGCTCCGCGGCTCTGCGACGTTGTACACGCAGAGCATTCAGAACGTCGGCAAAGGAAGCTATACCTTTGACCTCGGGCCATACCTGGCTGTAGGTACCACGGATATCTACGTGAAGGCCACGACTACCGATCCGGCTTCTGGCCGGCAACAGACCAAGCAGGGCTATGTGAGTGTTCGAGTGGTGACGCTGTCTCTGTCGAGCAGCTATAATCTCGCGTCGTCGATTGCCTCCGGCGGATATGCGGCCAGCGATACGGTGACCATCCCGTTCGCGGTCAGCGGCTCGGGAACGAAGATCGTCACGATGTATCTGGATGGCGTCCAGAAGGACAGCCGGGAGGTGAGCAAATCCGGTACCACCAACGGCAGCTTCTCTATTTCGATGATCGGGCTTGCTGCCGGGCGCCACACGGTACAGATGGTTGCGGAAATGGAGGCAGACGAATCGCTGACGCTGAAGTCGGAGAGCGTCTACATCGATTTCCTGAAGGCGGGTTCATCAGCTCCCTTCATCGGAACGATGATGCGCTTTGCCGATGGCCGGATCTTCTCCTCGGCCGAATATCGCACCCCGCGCATTTCCGTTGGGCAGTATGAGCAGTTGTCGTTCGAGTTCGTGGTGTACGACCCTGCCACGACCCCCGCGACAATGTCCGTTTACCGGGATGACGCGAAGACACAGACGGTAAGCGTTCCCCGCACGGTTCAGCAGTATGTGAATCGCTTTACGGAGCAAGAACAGGTCGAAATGATGTTCCTGTGCGGTTCTACATCGTACCTGTTCAACGTTGACGTCACCGCCTCGGATATTGATATCTCGGAGGCAACGGACGCTCTTACGCTGAAGCTGTCGGCCGCCGGCCGAAGCAACACCGAATCGAATCCGGCTGAATGGAGCTACGGTGACGTTCGAACGACGTTTGAAGGGTTTGACTGGAATAGCTCGGGATGGACGGGAGAGACACTGAAGATGATGAATGGGGCCTCGATCGAGATCGGGTTCCGGCCGTTCGCGGCAGATGCTGCGACCACCGGTGCCACCTACGAATTCGAGCTGAACTGCTCGAACGTCACCGAGCGTGAAGGCGAGATCCTCTCCTGCTTGGCCAACGGTATCGGGTTCCGCATGACGACGCAGGATGCCTCGATGACTGCTTCCGCCGGGACGTCGGTGAGCACGAAGTTCGCGGCCGACATGGATCTGCATATCGGCTTCGTCGTGCAGCAGAAGAACGGCACTCGTCTGATGGAGCTTTACGTGAACGGTATCCGCTGCGGAGCCAAGCAGTACGCCGCTTCGGAGAGCTTCCTGCAGGAGACGCCGGCGACGATCTCGGTTCGGTCCGATGCGGCCGATGTCGAGCTGCGCTCGATTCGTGTGTATGAGAAGGCGCTGACGGACGACGAGATGCTGTCGAACTTCATCGTCGACCGGACGACTACCGATGAGATGGTGTCGCTGTTCGAGAACAACGAGGTGATGGATGACGAGGGTCTGTCCGTTGATATCGAGAAGCTCCGCGCCAAAGGGAAAAGCGTCATCCGGATCGTTGGCGACGTGGATCTGGTCAATCAGACGAACAACAAGAAGTTCGAGGTGCCGGTCGACGTCTACTTCTACTCGGCCTACGGTCCCGAATATGACTTCATCGCCCAAGGAGTCGGCCTGCGCATACAGGGTACGTCCTCAACAACTTACCCCCGCAAGAATTATCGGCTCTATTTCGATCGGGCGGATAAGTACGGAACCACGCTGACAGTGAATGGATCTCCCGTCCCAGACTTGAGCTACTCGTTCAAGCCAGGTGCGCGACCGGTCAAGATATTCTGCCTGAAGGCGGACTTCTCCGATTCTTCGTCGACGCACAACACAGGAGCGGTGCGGCTGGTGAATGATGTCTGGAAGAAGTGCGGATTCCTGACGCCCCCGCAGGCTGCCTACGAAGGGGAATATGACGTACGGATTGGTGTCGATGGATTCCCGTGTGATGGGTTCTACGATGAGGATGGGAGCGGCACGAACGGATATCTCGGCAAGTTCAACTTCAACAACGAGAAGTCCGAAAGCCATCAGGTGTACGGTTTCGAAGGTATCGAGGGGTTCAACGATGAAGAGGCGCTGGCCGGCGGCCGCAACAAGTGTATCTGTCTCGAGTTTCTGAATAACAGCAAACCGTTGTGTTTGTTTGCAACGGACGATATGTCGGAGTTCGACGATGCACTGGAATTCCGCTACAAGGCCGACACAGTATGGGCGGATGCGCATGAGGAAGACCGTGCGGCTGTGCAGCGGTTGTGGAGTTGGGTCTATGCTTGCAAGGATGACCCGGAGCGCTTTGCGGCAGAGGTGTCGCAGTATTTCGATGTCAATTCGCTGTGCGCATGGTACCTGTTCACCGATTACTTCATGGCTGTGGACCAGCGGGCCAAGAACATGATGCTTGCCACCTGGGATGGACTGAAGTGGTATTTCCTGCCTTACGACGCCGACACAATCCTCGGCGGCCGTAACGATGCTATGCTGGCCTACGACTATACGATCACCGAGGAGACCTACGACGACAGCATCGGGTCCTACGCCTTCGCCGGACACGACAGCGTGCTGTGGAAGCTCGTGCGGGAGGCTTTGTCCGACAAGCTGATGGAGACGGCAGCTACGATCCGCTCGAACATGAGCACGGAGTCGGTGCTGGAGATGTTCAACGTCGAGCAGATGGGAAACTGGTCGGAGCGTATCTACAACAAGGACGGCTACTTCAAGTATATCCAGCCCCTGATCGAAGGTGTCCAGACAACCGAGGGAACGAAGTTCTATGACTATCTCTACGCTCTGCAGGGCAGTCGTTATGCTCACCGTGTTTTCACGATCAAGAACCGATTTGCGCTGCTCGATGCGATGTACGTCGCCGGAACCTATCGCTCGGACAGCTTCACGGCCTACTTCGGCTATGCTTTCAGCGGGGACAACCGGAAGATCAAAATCACGTCCAGCGAGCGATACTACTTTGGCTATGGCTATACCAGTGGCACCCCTCATCAGAGCGCCGTGCTCGCACCCGAAGCCGGGAGTCAGATCTTTCTGACGCTCGACACGGACCTCATCGTCAACGACCCGCAGTACATTTACGGAGCGAGCCGCATTCGGGAACTTGACCTCACGGATGTGAGCCATGCGCTGCTGCAGACCCTCAACCTGAATAACTGCACCGCACTGCGAGTTCTCGATGTGAGCTGCTCGGCCGGGCAGAGTACGCTGAATGCTCTGCTGGTCGCCGGCTGCAAGAACCTCCGCAGCCTCAACATGAGCGGGCTGCAGTCGCCCAGCTTCACGGCGCTCGATCTGAGTGCCAACAGCAAGCTCGAGACGTTCAGGGCCTCGAGGAGCGCTCTCACGGGCGTGACATTCGCCCAGGGCTCACCTCTCGCTTCTGTTGTCCTGCCGGCTACGATTCAGACGCTCGAGCTGTGCTATCTGGCCAAGCTGAGCAACGCCGGGCTCACGCTGGAGGGGACGTCGAACATTACGCGACTGGTTGTTGACGGTTGCGCATTGATCGACTGGAAGCAGCTATATGACCGATGCGCCAACGTGAAGTATCTGCGCGTCACAGGCGTGAATATGGAAGGAGACGGGGCTCTTCTGCGTAACCTGCTGTCGGTAGGCGGCGTCGATGAGGCCGGAGGTAACACCCCGACGTGTCGGCTCGTGGGAACCTACAGGCTGACGAACTATCTCGAGGACGCTCTCTACGAGGAGCTGCGCGAGCATTTCCCGGAACTGAACATCATCCAGCCTGAGTGGACGTGTATCGAGTTCGATGATTCCGTGCTCGACGGGCATAATATATCGAATCTCGCAGGCTATGCCTACGACAATGACTACGCGCCCAGTGCTCATATCTCGAGAATCCTCGCCCAGCGCCATCGGGTTTTGGGAAAGAAGACGGCGGAGGGTGAGGTGACGATCTGTCAGCTCCACGACCAGAACTCGAACTACTATGCGGATGCGGAGGACCCGGCGTTGGCAACCCCGGCGGTTCTTACCGGAGCCGAGGGCAACGTCTGGATGTTCGAGCCGCACTACTGGTACAAGGGCGTAAACGACCTGCTGAATCAAAAGAAATACTCGTTCTTCAGTTCGAACGCGGAGTGCCCTGTTGTCGATGGTCAGTACATCAAGCTCGAGAAGGACGACCTCGAGGTCGTTGAAGGTATGGCGATTCGGATCGGCGAAGAGTATGAGACACTGGAAGAGGCGGCGACGGCCGTGCCGGCAGATTCATATTGCGCTGTCGACATTCCGGCCGGCGGATATCGTCAAGCCCGATTCCCGTCGCTTTCGTCGGCGGCTTACGGTGGCGTCTGGCTGGACTCTGCGGGAAGAATTCTCGGCAGAATGCGAGCGACCTCAAGTGCCGGTATCCTGAACGGGATGTACCTCTTCGCTCCCATACCGGAAGGTGCGGTTAGACTGGCCTTCACGATTGTCAATGCAGCAGATTTCGACTATGTCCTGTTTACGACAAGCGACAAGGTTGAGGCGATCGAGCCTGACTGGTGTGAGCATACGGAATGTCTTACAGCGGTATATGAGGCCTTGCTTCAGGATGACCTCGTGAAGTCTGTTTCCGGAGAGATCAGTACCGGATCCGTCTCGCAGGGCGATCTCATGATCTATGCGTCAAACTCCGGCCCCGGGTTTCAGTTGGTCGATTGGGACATGCATAAAGACGTCGCTAACCTGTTCTACGCGAAATACGGAACTCGAGATTCGCAGGGACAATGTGGATACGGCCAGAGCTCTTATACGAAGCGGAGTGGGTTGACGAATCTGTTGGGAATGCGGGATACGATCAACCCGGAAAACAAGACCTCAGGAGCCTATTATTACGAGGGTGATACGCTGAAGGACATTCTGTCGACCAACGTCATGGGCTACGAGTGTTGGCAGGGAAACAAGTGTGAGTGGCTCGGTTACGTGACGCTCAACAAGGAGAAGGCGAATGGTCGCTGGAGCATCGAAACGCCCGGGCGCCCCCCGCGCGAAGTGCAAGGTATTGCTGTTTTTACCGAGTATTGGCCGGCGAATATGGTGCACGGGCGTTACATGGATGTCATCGCCGCTCGAGGCGGCGGATCTGAAACGTCCGGGTATTACGACTGGCAAAATATATCAGGATCCACTGCCCGTGTGGTCTATCGGTCGAACAACAATGCGAACGCGAATGGCGGCGTGTCGTACGCGAACACGAACAACGATTCGTCGAACACGAACGCGAACATCGGGTCTCGGCTCGCAAACAATGAAAGGACGCAAGGATTCGGAAGTTGGCCTACTGCACAGGAACGGGTTTCCCCTCGCAGCGCCAAGGGGGATGAGCCTCGCCAGCAGCGGCCAAGGCCGGAAAGGCGAAATACACAGCGTCGGGTAGAGTTTGGTAGGGTCCTCGGATCTCGAAGAAGTCAGGCCCAAGGAATTGAAGGCATCATGCTATGCGAAGAGACGGACACGTTATCGAGGAGATAGTCTCGGTGGAGAATATGGAGGCATCGTTCAAAGCGGTGCTTCGAGGCAAACATCGAAAGACGAGTCGTGTCGGCCGGCTCTTGATCGCCAATAAAGATGCCGTGATTGCCGAATTGCAACGGCGGATCTCGGACGGATCCTACCGGGTAAGCGGCTATCGGGAAATGCACATTGTGGAAGCCGGGAAATCAAGAACGATTCAGGTGGTTCCCCTGAAGGACCGGATCGCAGTAAACGCGATTATGAGGGTGGTCGATGAACACCTGCACAAGCGATTCATTCGAACAACCTCTGCGTCGATTCGCAATCGAGGAATGCACGATCTTCTCGAATATATCCGCCGGGATATCTCCGAAGACCCAGACGGAACTCGTTTCTGCTATGCGTTCGACGTGCGGAAGTTCTACGAGAGCGTGGATCAGCAGGTGGCTGTGGATGCCGTTCACCACGTGTTCAAAGATCGCCTGCTGCTTGGTATGCTCGAAGGGTTCATTCATCTGATGCCTCACGGCTTGAGCATGGGACTTCGTTCGTCGCAAGGGCTGGCAAACTTGGTGCTGTCGATCCATCTCGATCACGTTTTGAAGGATCGATATGGTGTTCGTCACTTCTACCGATATTGCGATGACGGCCGCATATTGGCCGGGACGAAAAAGGAGTTGTGGCGTGTGCGGGATGCCGTCCACCAGTGCATTGAATCGATCGGATTGGAGGTGAAGCCGAACGATCGGATCTTCCCGATTGAAGAGGGCATTGACTTCCTCGGCTATGTGATCTATCCTGATCACGTCGGGCTTCGCAAGCGAAACAAGCAGACATTCGCGCGAAAGATACACAAGCTCGAGAGCAGGACCCGGAAGCGTGAACTGATCGCATCTTTTTATGGGATGACGAAACACGCAGATTGTCGAAGGCTTTTCAAACAACTAACAGGTATAGATATGAAAAACTTTAAGGATTTGGGTGTCAGCTACACGCCTGCAGATGGAAAGAAACGCTTTAAAGGTGCGGTGATTTCCATTCGAGAACTGGTGAATACCCCCATTGTTGTCCATGACTTCGAAACAGGCATCAAGACGGAACAGGGCGACGACCGATGTATTGTCCAAGTCGAGCTGAACGGCGAGATGCGTAAGTTCTTTACTAATTCTGAAGAGATGAAGAACATCCTTCAGCAGATACGCGAGATGCCGGACGGGTTTCCTTTTGAGACGACAATCAAATCGGAACGCTTCGGCGTGAACAAAACGAAGTATATATTCACCTGATAACATGAGAGTCCAAGGAAGTTCAGAAGTCGCACCTATCGAGTGCGTCCATCCGCGGAAGAACCGGTGGCGAATCCGATGGGATGTCCGAAATGAAGAGGACGGCTCGACCACATACGAAGAGGCTGAGTTTGACCATCGACCATCGGATGACGAGATCCGCTCAACCATCATCGCGGCGTACAACCGTCAGGTTGACGAGGCAATTCTTTCCGGATTTCAGTGGGATGGAGCCCAGGTGTGGTTGACGAGTGAAAACCAGTTCAACTACAAAGCGGCGTTCGATCTGGCTGTCCAGACGAACGGGGCGAACCTCCCGGTCGTGTTCAAGCTCGGAACCGATGAAAAGCCGGAGTACCGAGAGTTCTCGACCGTTGAGGATCTGAAAGCCTTTTACACGGCCGCGCTGTCTCACGTTCAGCATGAGCTGGCCAAAGGCTGGGAAGCCAAGGATGCGATCGATATCGAGCGATACCACATTTAAGGAGACCCTCTCGGGGGAAGGGTAAAAAAGAAATCCCCCGGCCTGTTAGTAGTCCTCTTACCTACGTACTAACACAAAGGCGCCTAACCGCACGACCGGGGGAATACCCACAATCGCGGTTGGGCGTTTTTTTGTGTTGTAGAGTACGTAAGTAAGAGGATGTGCAAAGATACGGATTTTAATTGAAAAGCAAAATGAGAACACCGATTTCCTATTACGGCGGCAAGCAGACAATGCTCAAACACATCATGCCGCTGATACCTGCTCACAAGATCTACACGGAGGCATTCTGCGGAGGCGCCGCAGTGCTATTCGCCAAGCGGCCGGCCGAGGCCGAGGTGATCAACGATATCAACATGGAGCTAACGAATTTTTACTGGATGGCAAAGGTCTGTTACCCGGAATTGAAGGAACGAATCGAGAAGACGCTGCACAGCCGGGATGTTCACGCCCATGCTGGACACATCAACAGCTACCCGCAGTTTTTCACGCCAGTCGAACGTGCATGGGCCGTCTGGGCGCTCTGCAAGATGTCGTTCGCCTCAATGATGGACGGGACGTTCGGGTACGACTTTGGGGGTATGATGCCCAAGAAGCTGCGCAATGCGAAGGATGAGTTTACGGAGCAGCTATGTACTCGACTCGAACGAGTGACGATTGAGAACCGCAATGCGCTCGATGTTATCGCCTGCTACGATGCGCCGGAGGCCTTTCACTTCGTCGATCCTCCCTACGTGAACTCGGATTGCGGTCACTACGAAGACACGTTCAACGAGCAGAATATGGAGCAACTCCTTCGTCTACTCGAGACAGTGAAGGGAAAGTTTATGCTGACGATGTTTCCTTTCGATATGATCGACCGATACGCCCAACGCAACGGGTGGGTCATCCACCGCATCGAGCGGACCATCAGTGCCTCGAAATCGAGTCGTCGTCGACAGGAGGAGTGGATGGTTTGCAATTACGAGGAGCGAGCGCAGGGATCGCTGTTTTTGTGACAAAAAAATACCGTTCGAACATCGTTTGGTTGTTGTTCGAACGGTATTTTTGCGTGTGCGCGAAATTTTCGTCGCATTTCGTTTTGACCATGCTTTACGCCAACTTGGTCGCATTTCGTTTTTGATCTCGTCGCATTTCGTTTTGCCGATTATATATTATACTTTTTTCATCAGCCGTCTGCTACCCCCCCCCGTCCGCCGTTTTTCCGCTCGCCGATAGGCCGTCCCTCTCCGTATTGTCTCGGAAAAATTCTTTTTCCCGATCCGAAACCGCACCGGAAACCCGCCGCTGCGCTGATTTTGCCCCGTTTTACTTGTTTTATTCCATTATTTTTTGTAATATGGATTTATTATCCGCGCGTGTTGTGACTGCACGCACGGTACCGGCCATGCGGAACCGGATGTTTTCCGAAGAATCTGTATTATGGCCGCTGGGGGGTGTGATAATTGTAGCTTGCGACGGGAATCTTTTTACCGTCACACCGATCGTTTTGGGATGTGACGCCGTCTTGGCGGGCGGATTCTTTTTATCCTGATATTCCGAAACGGCGCGATTGTGGTGCGAACGGGTGTGAGTTCCCGGCCTGCCCGCGATTGAGCTTCGAAACGGGGCACTTCTTTTGTAAGCTACAAGTGTGTAGTAAAAATTGAGTGCATAATTGCGGAAATTTGCATTATGAAACGGCAGCGGCGTAATGAGATTCTGGTGAAACAAGTAGTGGATCGGCTGAAAACAGTCCGCCGGGAGAGAGGCCTTACTCAAGAAAATGTCCGGTTCGACACCGACCTGAACATCGGGCGGATCGAAAGCGGAAGGCATAGCATTTCACTGACGACGCTGGCTGATTTGTGTGATTATTACAATGTTCCTCTGGAGGATTTCTTCAAGAAAATAGTGACGCGCTGAACAGTGAAATGAAAGAACCCGGGGAGTGGAGCCTCGGGTTCTGTTTTTTCGTATCGGTGTGTTCAGAGCCGTTTTTCATAAGCCAGCCGTTCTCCGCTTCGGTAGACGACTTTCCCGCAATAGGTGAATCCCGTGCGTTCGAGCAGCCGCAGCATGGTCTGGTTGTCGAAGTTGGTGTCGATGCGGAAGGCTTTGACGCCGCGTTCCTGTGCGAGTGTCTCCACACGGTGCAGGAATTCCGCCGCCACGCCGCGGCCCCGTTCCCCGTCGACGACCGCTATGCGGT
>ERZ834798.1023-NODE-1023-length-28037-cov-7.351226_pt1 | contig 28037 bp, 20 predicted proteins | sample MGYA00519689_ERZ834798 | MGnify/ENA primary metagenome ERZ834798 (study PRJEB31850, sample SAMEA3708761) | human gut metagenome | biome: human gut; feature: human-associated habitat; material: faeces | place: China | collected 2014 ...
TGATTTTTGAATATCTGGAAGCTTTCTACAATACGAAACGAATTCATAGCCATTGCAACTATATGTCGCCAAACGAATTCGAACGATTGTATAAAAGAACGAACACTGAGGCTGAGCTTCTGGCAGGTTAAAATGGAGAGAAATTTCTCATTTTAACTTGTACTAAATCTTGACATAGGACCAACTTCCATCTTTTGTGCGATAACAGCATCAAAGTGGGCGGTCTCATAATTCTCTTCGCACCACTTGTTGTAGAGCTCACAATACTGACTGTATTGATAGAAACGAGCGCCTTCTTCTTCGCACTTTTTCTTATAGCGGTTCCAAAGAAACATGAGTGTCATGTTTTTACGGGTAGCCATAAGCTTGGCAGCATCTTCATAATCAGGTAACTCGATGTTCTCATTTCGTCCTCCTGATCCAGGTACAGCTCCATACACCTTCAGGGCAATACCATAGTTAGTGATGCCTGCTGGTAATGGATAGCTCAGATCTTCGCACTTCTTGAATGCTCTCAAGAAGTCATTAACACCAGACTTGCTGAAACCAGTCTGACGAGCTATTTCGCTACCGGACATTGATAGCGCGTAGTGTTTGATAATGATGTCCTTGTAATCCAACTGCATACATTATCCTCCTTAAAATGATGTATTCACCATCCCTGGGATGGCTACTATCATTATAAGGATTAGATTACACAGACTGGTAGCAATTCGGCTGTTCAAAAACGGAATGCGACCGTTTTGCTCCGCAAATCCGGCCGTTTAGCTTCGCAATATGCACCATATGACATGGTTACTTTTATGGTATTCCCTTTACCCGTATCCACCTTAATTGTCTTTGCTTTAATATCTGTTTTTTCCTCCATCTGCGTTACCTCCATTAAAAAAATCGCTACCCATAGCTCATTTGAAAATGCATAAACTATGGATAACGATTCTGGTTATCACTTATTCTGTTTTGGACTTCTCTTAACGTCCTATGAAGGTATACGCCGGTCTTTCTGACCCCTCATCGCCCCGTATACGTAAAGGTGTACTCACCTCCGGGAATTACAGATGAGCCACTAGCTGTGTTCACGACGCCCTTCTCCATTCCGGAGAAGCACTATCTCCCCTACCTGCATTGCGGGGATCGGGACGAACTTCTCGCCCCTCATGGGTTATTATCCTTACGCAACATACCTGCTCCCGCATTGTCCGAACTTCCGTCCAGCCTCTTGGCCTTCATCTCTCAATCCATCAGCCTACTAATATGATAACTGTGACTTTCATCCTGCGGGTATATGATCCGTAATTTTACTCAAATCTGTAACTGCTATTCAGTTGTCATTTTTCATTTTCTCATTGGCTTGTCTCAAGCCTGGATATAGTATAAACCAATCCAGTGTCGTCCACAAGGGACTATCATGGTCTATTTTTGTGAAAAAAGCGTCAATTTGTGACCTTTTTCTGATTTATGCAAAAATATCATACTGCCTTCCGTCGTGATTGTACACTTCGGCAAAGTATGAAATTTGCAAATCGTGTATTCATTATACGATGAGGTTTTGTGTTTGTCTATGGACATGGTTGGTGTTTTTTAAGGAATTTACACCAGAATCTGGTGGATTTTGTATTATTGCAAAATCATCATTGTAAATCATCATATCGATAGCATTTGACTATCAATACGTTGTGCTGTATAATTATTATAGTATGTTCAATTTTAAGAAGGAGGGAAAATCATGGCATTTAATAATATTAATCCTATAGCAATTGACTTATTCTGCGGTGCCGGTGGACTCTCTTTGGGACTTGAACAAAGTAATATCACTGTTCCACTAGGTGTAGAAATAAATGCTATTGCGGCACAAACATACACCAACAATTTGAATGGCAATGTTCTTCAGGATGATATCCGAAACATTACCGGTCATGAAATACTAGAACAGCTCAATCTTCAAGTTGGAGAACTTTTCTTATTGGCTGGTTGCCCACCATGCCAGACTTTCTCTTCGCTTCAAAAAGATGATGTTACAAATGATGCAAGAAACAACTTGATTTTTGAATATACCCGACTAATTCGTGAGACTCGTCCATTGTTTATACTTATGGAGAACGTTCCTGGTCTTGCAAACGGACGCGGAAAGCAAATTTTTGCTCAGGCACTTGCTGAATTAGAGCCATCATATCATGTACTATATGATGTTTTGAATTGTGCAGACTATGGTGTTCCCCAAACACGAAAAAGACTTGTTCTTCACGGAATACGTAATGATGTTTATCAATTACTTATACAGAATCAACCAAATTTTAAAATTAGTTTGCCATCAAAGACTCATACAAATGATCCACAGCAAAACCCTAATCTTTTACCATGGGTGACAGCTGGACAGGCGCTACAAAACAACGCATTACCGGCTATAAATGCTGGTCAACCTGCTCCCGTTGGATATCCAAATCACGAAACAAACGGACTTGCTGAAATAAATATACAACGTATACAATATATTCGAACTCATGGTGGTAGTCGAAACTGTTTACCCCCTCATCTACAGTTACCATGTCATCAAAGAAATAATGTTGGATATTCAGGTGTATACGGTATTATAGATGTTACAAAACCTGCTCCAACCATGACAGGTGGTTGTATTTGTTATAGCAAAGGCAGATATGGACATCCAACAGAAGATCGAGCTATATCCGTGCGAGAAGCCGCACGTTTCCAATCTTTTCCAGATACCTTTGTGTTTCATGGTAACAAAGGACAAACAGCACTTCAAGTTGGTAATGCCGTACCACCACGTTTGGCAAATGCTAGTGGAAATTATTTTATTAATTTGCTCAACTACTTATATACATTCTAACGCACCTGGTTATTATCCCAGATGCGTTATTTTTATACTTCCATTTTAGCTAATGAAATGCCCACTCTATTACCATCTGCAAAAGCCCTATTGGCCATTCTTTGAGCAAAATTTTCTTTAACATTACCTATGTATTTGAATTCCTTTTGCGCACCTCTAATGCTACCTTGTATGGTACATCCCCGTTTTACTTTGTTATCAGTTATATATATACTACTTATTTTACTATACCATTCCACTGAAATCACGTTACTATTTTTTTCTGTTTCAATCTCTACATATGAAAAATACTGTTTTTCTGCTTCTACAATGGCTCGTTTATCTTTGCAGGATTCTCCTCCGATGAAAATATAATTATTTGATATTTTTTCCGGTCTTCTGCAATCACATTTAGCTGTAATACACAACCAATACTCACACAAGCCATCCTCAGAATTTATGCATTGAAACAAATCGCCAAAGTCAATACTGTGTTCTATATTCGAAAGACTTCTATTCATAGTAATTCTTTCATTCAACTTAACTAATTCATTCAAAATATGAGTTGGTTCAACTTTCTCTCCTTTATCCACCATCATTTGTAATATTTCTTCTGGAATGGTAATACTTTTGACATCAATACGCTGAGTCATTTCCTCCTTAAAACTCTCTTTAAAAAATGTCTCTACGTCATCTCGTCCTTCTTCTTTTAACATCTTATTTGCATGATAAAAAAAGGCATCACTTGATATATTTTTAAAAAACTCTGTACGCTTATACAAAGCATCTTGAAATATATTAAAATAGTAAAGCCACAAAGCATCTAATATACTATTAGGTGCCTGTACCATATACTTTGCAATACTTGGTATTATGTTTTCAGGAACTACCTTACCAATTTGTTCACTCGATTCCTCAATATTTTTACCATAGACAAATACCAATCGACCATCAATATTTAATACCGTATCATCACCATTCCAAGATGCAATAAATTGATTCTTTTCAGGTAATAACTTATCAGACCAGGCAAAATATAATTTGTGCCACAAACTCTTGCTATTTTCCCCCATTCCATCAACATTTACAGTTACACCCAATTCTTTTACTTTATCTTTCAGCGGCTTTATATTTCCATTCTTTTTTTCAAAACAATCAATTATATCAGTAACAAATTCATCTTTTAACAACCCTTGTTCTTCGCATTGAGCTGCTGCATATGTTACTTCGCTTTTAGAGAAACCACAGTAATACAAACGCAGAGTTTCACATATGCCTGTCAAATTATGTGTATTAGTGTATATACAAATATATTGCACATTATTTGTTAAAGCTCCATCTATTATTTCTATAGCTTTTTTTATATCTGCAACTTCTGTTAACTCCCAATCAAGGATTAGTAAATCTTTTTGCCTCATCTTATCATTAATTATCTTTACATCCGTTTCCTGTTTATACGGAATAATTGTAACTGCACATTCACAAGATGAAGAAATAGCACTATACATTTGTCTGGAAAAAATACATTTCTCTTTATTAGTTTCCATCACATCTTCATATGGTTCTAAAAAATCGTCATCTACGCATATTACATTTTTAATGGACTGATTAACAATTCCATTTAAAATTTCATTCGTATTTTCCATACCTATTCTCCTTCATGTTGACATATCACGAAACATGCACCATCTAATATATTATATTCTTTATCATTGGTTGCATAAATATCCAAATCTATGGAATTTAAACATTTTTTGGCCAAATACAAACCTATTCCCCTACCAGATGCTTTCTTTGTATAAAAAATTTCAAAACACCTCGTCAACTCTGTATATGACATTTTGGCACCAGAGTTCATTATCAGTATCTCATTGTCCCTTATCTTTATTTCTATTCTTTTTCTTTCATTTCCATATGCAACCCAATAAATAGCATTATTAATAATATTTAGAAAAACTGGCATTATAATCGATTCAAAAGAATAAATTGTATAATTTGCAAATTCCTCCGAATACACAAATTCAATGCCATCTCTTTTTAAAACCTTGCCATAAAAATTGTCAATAACTTCAACGATATCCCTTCCCGATATATTTGTTTTATTTCTACGAGTAGTTCTATACATTGGCATCAACATTTTATGATTTGATTCAAGATGTTGGAACGACATTTTTAATGGATTGTATATTTCCAAAACCTCGGAAGACTTTTTCGACATATCTCCCAACTTGCTTAGTGCACTAGCAATTTGAGCATATAAAACATTAAACTGATGATCAATTACCTCGATTGACATTCCTATCTGTGCAAGCTCATAAAAAGAATCTATCTGTTTTGTCAATTCAATTTCTTTACTTTTATATGCTTCTAATGTCTTTGTATAATCCTTTTCAAATGTTATATTTTCAAATTGCTTTATGAAAGGAAAATATACGTTTTCATATTCTTGCCGAACAGAATTTAGTACTATATCAAGTTCTTCCATTCTCTTAATGGTCTCTTCTTCACTTAATAAATCAATATTAATTTCTGTTGGAGATAACCTGTATATTATACTTTTACTCTCCAATACTTTTTTATCAAGTTGCTTGCTTATTTCTTTAAAATTTTCAGAAATTGATTTCTCAACTGTATCAAACATACCTTCAATTTCTTTCTTCATCAGAGCATACTTATTGCTATATTCATCTTTCAGTATGTTAACATATACATGCTCATTTGCCGTTTTATCACAATCTTCAAGAACCTTTTCTAATTCATCCCTTTCATCTTCGTAATCATGCAGCAAATCATTTACAGAATCATTTCCAGTCAAAGTTATATCTGGAGAAACATTAATCCTAAGAGCATTAATATCCCTCTTTAATGAACCTAATTTAGCAAAAACATCCCTTGCTTCTTCATTAAGCGTTTTCTTCTTCAAGATAATTGTATCAATTTCCTTCTGCAAGATTAGAATTTCATTTTTCTTTTCTTCCATAACCTTTCGATTATCCATAATCTGCTTTCTGATTTGAACTACTGCTTGATAGTTTCTTTTCTTCTCTTGCTTTATTAAATTCTCTCTCTCTTTTTTCTTTTTATTTTGTTCTTTCTGCTCTTTTCGCTGTTCAGAATTTGTTCCATACTTTTCTTTTGCAATTTGCTTAAAAAACTCCATCAACATTGTCTTCATTGCCCTATAAGCATCATTTGCAACAAATCCTTCTCTTCCAGACTTATCAATCAATCTACTATTTTCCTTTTTTGTAATTCCTATAAAACCAAACATTTTTCTATGACTGAAATAGTAGATACCTGCACTCTTTGATCTATTTTTTTCAAATTCCAGAAAATCAAAATCTGTTCTTCCATAAGGCAAAACTCTAAACCCATCTCTATAAACATACAAGCCGCTGAAGACCTCTCCCTTATTTTCGTATAAGTGCCATTTTTCTTCCGACAAACTTGTATTGGCCTTGGCCCCTTCCCAAAATGCCAATTTCAATCTCAAATTTCCAATTTTACATTTTGGACGTTTTCTAGATATATAACTATATTCCTCAACTTTTCCAAAGACCTTAATTTTCCCTGAAAAACATCCTGTGTCATCAAAGGATCCGTCTATCCAATGTTCACATGAAGTAAACTCTTCCTCACTGAAAAAATCTTTTAACTGTAAAAAATCATGTTCATTTCCATCCGGGGTATAAATCGTAAAGCTAGGCGTCTTACCAATATCTTCCCCTAAAATATTTTTTCTTTCTTCCAATAATTTCTTGTCAAACGGATTAAACAATCCCGACAATGCAGACCTAACATATTTTGTTTGCTCTAATATATCTTCTTGTTCTTCTTTTAAATTACTCTCTTGCTCTTTCTCCAAATCTACTATTTCATTTATTGGATCGAAAATAATAAAATATGTTCCATGCCCTTTTTCCTGAAAATGATTCTGGACTTTTTTCATGACTGCTGTTGGAACATTTTTATACTTAGCTATTTCTGACAAAATATCTTCTTTCAAATTTATAAAATTTTTCCAAGATTCACTCTGGAAATTTTCTAAGTATAATTCCTGAAGGTATTGATACTTCTCATTTATTTGTTCCAGATTTAATATCTCAGCTGTGGGTATCTCAACTTCATCCAAATATAATTGATAATTTTCAAGAGCTTTCCAATTCATAAATACTAATTGAAAAGGTTGATTCAATTTTTTTGTAATCATCAACATATGATTTCCTAAATATGTGACAGACAAACGCCCTATTCCCTTTTCGCCCAAAGGTACTCTTTCCTCTTTTCCAAATCTATCTTCTAAAGGTATAAAGTTGTCACTATTTTTTTTATTATCTGTACCGATAACAATCCACTTATTAAGGATATCACTCTCATTCATCCCAAAACCATCATCTGAAATAGTAAAAATATCATATTTCACATCTTTATATCCAGCACGATATAAACCAGCATCCAAATAATCGCCATATGCATCATAACCGTTTTTCCACAATTCAGTAATCGCAGTTGGCAAATCTGCAATCTGATTTCTTCCCAATAAATCAATCGCTCTTGCTTTTGTTCTAAAATTAGCCATTTATATTTTCCTCCTGCCTTTTCCAATTTGGGTTACAACTTGTAACCTTTTTTATTCTGACAAGCCTTCTTCAATTTCTTCAATAGTCGGCAAGCTACTTTTAAACTCTTTTCTCAACACTTTAGTCAATTCATATTGTGCTATTCCTATAGGTTGTGAAATATTTTCCAACGAATACTCAGCAACCACGTCATCTTTATCCTTACAAATCAAGATTCCAATTGTCTGATTATCCTGCTCATCCTTCATATTCTTATTCACTGCAGTAACATAGAAATTTAGTTGACCCGCAAATTCCGGTTTAAATTTTTCTGTTTTCAATTCAACCACAACATAACAATGTAGTTTTACATGATAAAATAATAGGTCAATATAAAAGTTACTTTCTCCAACTTTTATTTCTACCTGCTTACCAATAAAAGAAAAACCTGTTCCTAGTTCCAATAAAAATTGTGTTATCTGCTCCACCAATGCATCTTCCAGTTCTCTTTCATTGTATTCTTCTCTCAATGCTAAAAAATCAAAATTATATGGATCCTTTAATGTCTGCTCTGCCAAATCAGACTGTGGTTCTGGAAGCTTGACTTGGAAATTATTAATTGCTTTCCCCTGTCTTGCATATAAATCACTTTCGATCTGGTGAACCAATACATTTCTACTCCAGTTATTATCCATAGTTTTTTGTATATAAAATAATGCTTCATCAATATCTTTGCACTTATACATAATTCGTTGATTATGTCCCCACGGAATGCTTTTTACCATACTTTCAATTTGGGTTACACCTTGTAACCATTTTTCATTATTCGTATAAAAATTATACCAATAACGAATATGTTTTAGATTTTCTACCGAAAAACCAGACACTCCAGGAAAGGCTTTTTGCAAATCATTACTCATTACTTTGAGAAATGCATCTCCCCATTTAGCTTGATTCTGCTTTTCACATATCGCAACACCAAGATTCCAATATAAATCGAGCATCTCATAATTAATTCTAACAGAAGCCTTAATCTGACTATTTCTAATCTTATTCTTTACTTCTTCTATCCAAGTTTTATAATCATCAGTCACAACAAAGCCAACCTCTTTTCTCGCCATCTTAAATCCTCCTGTTAGTATTTCCTTAATATAATAGCTAATTCATGCCATATCATTTTCCTGTATAACTGTATCAAAAATTGCCTCTTCAATAACCTTCACACACTCATCCGTGTGCTTCTTAATATCATCACCCCAAAACCGAATAACAGTCCACCCTTCAAATAGCAATCTTTTATTTACCTCATCATCCCTCTCTCTGTTGCGGGATATCTTGCTTATCCAAAACTCACCGTTATTACTCTTCTCCAACCTGGGTTTTAATACTTCCCAATCCTTTCCGTGAAAGAATTCTCCATCACAGAAAATGGCTATCTTATATTTTGTCAGAACAATATCTGGCTTACCCGGTAACTTACTATAATTTTTCCGATACCTATATCCTTTTGCCCACAAAGCCTTTCTAAGTATAATTTCGATTTTAGTATCTGTTCCCCGGATATTTTTCATGTTTTTATGTCGTTGTTCCTTTGTTAAAACATCTGCCATAAAACCACTCCTTAAATCTTAGCAAAAAAATCCTCATCTATTTCGTAAGTTTTGACTTCTTTTACACCAATTGAATACTCCGCTAATTTACTAATGAATTCCTCACCATCAATTAAATCAATTTGCTTTTTTCCTGGTGTAGTAGCTTCATCTTTTGCCGCTTTTGAAAAAGAACCCGTTGTAATAAATATTCCCTTTTCAATATCCGTTGTCAGTGAACCTCTGAAGTCCCTTATATCGCCAGACGATACAAGCCCTTTGTATCTTTTGCACTGAAAAGCAACATTAAAACTTACAATTCCATTAATCTTCAACTTTCCAGTTCCGTCAATGCCTCCATCTCCTGATTTTTTTGTAACAGATACTTGTGTGAATCCACACTCACGTAATAATCGTTGTGATAATCGTTCAAATCCATACGGATCCATATTCTGTAATACATTTGCCAACTGCTGTCTCCACGGCTTAACCTCATCTGGAAATTCCACATCATCATTCGAATCAATATCATCTTCCGGCTTATCCATTTTACCATCCGGCTTATCATTACTCTTTGCCATTTCTCTTTTTTTTGCATTTTTCTGCACTGTAAATGCAACTATTTCTTTTGCACTAACAGTCAGTTCAGATGCATATTCTGAAGTTATTGACCACACGCTTCTTGCACTGTTTACAATTATGCCATAGTTTTTCAAATATGTACGTGCCCACGCAAGCTGATATTCCACTTCACTTTGATTAAGACTACCCAAATGAGGTTCATCCAACACCTCATCTGATAAATTTAAATTCACAATTACTCTTTCGTAGATTTCATTATTTGTTCCCGATCCTCCCAACTGTTTCAGAGCATCGTATGTTGGAATAATCAATTCTGTATATGTCGGCGACAAATTTTTTCGTTCTCTGCCCATCTTCTTCTCCTTCCTCTTCACTTTCACAGCCTACATTCTACTTTTAAAACCAAATACACTTTTTCCTATATACTACTTCTTTTTCCGTCCGTCCCATAAACCGTACACTTTCCTATATTTCTTCCCTAATCCCTTATTTTTATTTTCTATTATATCACATTTTTACATCAACCAACCTTTTTCAGCAAAAAATATAACAAAATCTATCCATTTTCTCACCTCAACAGAAAAAACGCCCATATCCATGGCACCCGCCACGAACACAAGCGTTTCATCCTTTCCCAATATGTAATTCTCACACTCTGACACAATCCCGTGTGATCTCCTTCAGCGAAGCCACACCGCACATTGCCATCGTATCTTTCAACTCACTTCCGATCTTATTGACATAAGCCTCGACGCCTTCCTGCGCTCCGCCATACACGGCAGTCACAAACGGACGGGCAATGATCACCGCATCGGCTCCCAGTGCCAGTGCCTTAAACACATCCACACCGGAACGGATGCCTCCATCGACAAAAATTTTCATGGAGCCATCGACTGCATTTGCGATCTCTTCGAGCACCTCTGCGGTGGCAGGACACTGATCCAGAACACGCCCGCCGTGGTTTGACACAACGATCGCATCTGCCCCGGCTTCTTTTGCCTTCATGGCACCCTTGACGGTCATGATTCCTTTAACGATAAACGGCAGCCCTGCCGCCTGTTTCACTTCACGCAGATCCTCCACCGATTTGCTTCCGGCCGGTGGGGTCAGATTCTTTAAAAACGGCAGTCCGGCCGCATCGATATCCATTGCCACGGCAAAGGCACCGGAATCTTTTACCATCGCCATTTTCTCCCGGATCACTTCGATATTCCACGGCTTTACGGTCGGAATTCCCAGTCCGCCGGCATTTTTGATCGCTTTTGTCGCTGCGACCATGACATTGCTGTCGGTTCCGTCTCCGGTAAAAGCAGCGATGCCAGATGCCGCACAGGCGGAAACGAGAATATCGTTGTAGGAAATATCATTCAGGCAGTCTCCGTAGTGCAGCTGCACGGCACCTACCGGACCTGCAAAAAACGGATACTGAAACGTTCTGCCAAACAGTTCCAGTGTCGTATCACATGGACGGTTTTCGACCAGCGTGTCCATCTGGACACGGATTTCTTTCCATTTGTCATAGTTGCGGATGGCGGTATCGCCGATGCCTTTGGCTCCCGGCCCCGGCATCTGGTTTTTACAGGCTATGCCGTTACACTCCCAGCACGCCTTACAGTAAGATCCGATACGGCCTCTCGCCTGTTCGATACACTCTGTATAATTCATAGGTCTGTTCCTTCTTCCTTTGTCTGTAAATCAGAATTTTTATCTGTCATGATTCATACGCCAGTCGATGCATCGTTTCAGATAGTGCACATAATCCGGGTTCTTGCACATTCCCTTGCCCGGAGTATCGGAAATCTTTGCGACATCCATACCGTTGCACAGCGTGGTTTTCATGACGATATTCAGTGCCGGTACCTCCGTATCATTCGAGATATAGGTGCCAATTCCAAAAGCCACCTTTGTGCGGTTCCGGAAATGTTCGTACAGTTCGTGTGCCCGTGCAAAATCAAGAGAATCACTGAACAATAAAGTTTTATTTGCCGGATTGATTCCCAGTTTCTGGTAGTGTGCGATCATTTTTTCGCCCCACTCCACCGGATCTCCGCTGTCATGACGCACGCCGGAGAACAACGTTGCATAGGTCAGCTGGAAATCCCGCAGGAAACAGTCGGTCGTAATCGCATCGGTCAGTGCAATACCGTTTAACACGCCATACTCGCGTACCCAGGCATCAAGCGCATACCAGTTGGAGTATGCCGGGTTATGTTTGTGATTTCCCTGTCCGACACACATGATCCACTCATGTGCCATGGTTCCGACCGGTGTCAGATTGTATTTCTTTGCCAGATAGACGTTGGACGTTCCGACAAATTCTGACCCGTGAAATTCTGCTTCTTTCAGCTTGCGGACAGCAAGCTCCTGTGCCTCTGCGGAAAGACGGCGGCGCAGTCCGAATTCACTGAACGAACCGATCTCGTATCTGCCGCTGGCATCTTTGATCTTCCGTTCCAGACGTTCCCGGAAACTGGCATAAAGCTTGTCATAATCGTACGCCATACGGAAATACACTTCGTTGACAATCGCCAGTGTCGGGATCTCATACAAGGACGTATTCAGCCAGGTACCGAATGTCTCGATGGAAAGTCCGCATTCCGCCTCATCCGAAATCTTAAAATCCTCATAGCGCGGCTGCCACAGGCGCAGGAAATCAATATAGCTTCCCTTGATCCATGTAATGCGGTTCAGATATTCCAGCTCTTGTTCCGTAAAACGCAGACTGCAGTACGCCTTAATCTGCTCTTTGATCTCCTGCACCATCTCTGCCGTAAAGTGCACATCGGTATTGCGGCACTTGAATGTCCATGTGGTTTTATAGTCGGAGAACTGGTGATAGATGGCCTCTCCCATACTGAATTTGTACATATCTGTTTCCAGCAGACTGGTGATGATCTGATTTAACTTCATAATTCTTCTCTTTTCTTCTTACTTAAATAAGATACAATTACTGTATATACACCTGACAGGTTTTCATCGCTTCGATCGCCGTGCGGTGCGACTCCGGTGTCACGCAGGCGCATGCTTTTTCAATCACGCACACGCGCGCTTCCGGAACAAAGGCTTTGGCAATCATGACATTGCTGATGACACAGATACCCGTGCACACGCCACAGAAATCAATCTGTGCCTCTGCATCACCGCAGTACTGCTTTAAGCACTCGCCAAGCTGCACACTTCCAAATACCGGCTTACAGATCGTCTCGATCTGTTCTTTGGAATAAAAGGATGCTGCCTTACGGATCACAGGCGCAATCTCCCAGCCTTCGGTTCCTTCGATGCAGTGCACGACGGGCAGCCACTTTCCTTCCTGCGTATCCAGATAATTACTCTGGTGCGTGTCTTGGGTGAAAATGATTCTGTCATACACGCCTGTTTTTATCACTTCCGCGACCTTCGGAATGACTGCTGCACACTCTGCATTGCCCAGCGATCCGGTCGTAAAATCGTTTTGCATGTCAACGACAACTAATATTCTTTTCATAGTCTCTCCTGTGCTTCCCTTTTTCTATACACGATAACGGTTAAAACAGGAATACATCTCCTGCACCCGCGGCATGGCATAACCGCCCGAAACAATACCGTTTTCTGCCAGAAAACGCATGCCGGACGTTTCGAGTTCTTTCTGTAACTGTACAACGACTTCGGCAATTGTCCGTTTGCCGTCCACCAGGTGTTCGACCGCATATTTTAAGAGCATGCCAAGGCACGCAGTCTGTTCGCTGTCGATCAGCTGTTCTAAATACCGCAGATCCACGGTCTGCTTTCCGATGGCAAATCCATCCGTTCCCATGGTTTTTAATTTTAACCGCTCCGGCTCATTTTTGCGCACGGCTCCGCTCCGGTAATCCCTGCGTTTTGTGGCACCGTTTTTATCTTTTTCCATGATCCGGTGACTGTGTGGCAGGGCGAACGGATGTGGCTTTTCCTCTGAAATCGGGAATTCTTTGCACAATGCCTTTGCTTTTTTTGTAATATCAACCGGCTTGTAACGGTCCATCTGGATCACGGTATCCGCAATATGGAAAAAGGCACCGGAACTGCCCGCTACCAGGATGGTAGAAATTCCTGCCTGCTCATACAGATCGCGCGCACGGGAAAGAAACGGCGTGATCGGCTCTTTGTCCGGGCTGACTACTTTCTGCATAAATGCATCCCTTACCATAAAGTTCGTCGCAGACGTATCCTCATCCAGCAGAAACAGGCGGCTTCCCGCCTCCATGCCTTCCACGATCCCGGCTGCCTGCGATGTGCTTCCGCTGGCATCTTCCGTTGAAAAATGATGGGTATCTTTTCCGTTTGGCAGGTCATTGATAAACATGGAAATATCGACATCTTTGATAAACCGTCCGTCCTCCGAACGAAGTTTTAAGGCGGTCTCATCCGTGATCACAAACTCTCTGCCGTCCCCTGCGATATGGTTATAAACGCCCAGTTCGAGTGCAGTCAGAAGTGTGGATTTTCCATGATAGCCGCCACCGACGATCAGTGTGATTCCTTTCGGGATTCCCATACCGGTGACCGCACCCCTGTGCGGAAGCTGCATCGTCACCCTAAGGGATTCCGGAGAGGTAAAGGCTACGGACTGTTTCATCGGCCGGGAGGAAATCCCACTCTCCCGCGGCAGTACCGCATCATCGGCAACAAAAGCAACCAGCCCCTGTTCTTTCAGCTGGTCACGGACTGCCTGCTGGTCTTCTGCCAGTTCCACGGCATCCCGGATTCTGCGGGCATCAAGATTCTTATAATAAAATGAATGCTTTACACATTCCGGCAGATAGGTAAACAGAATTTTCTCCAGTTCCCTGGCATTGATCGTCCGTCCGTTTGCCGGAAATCCTACCGCAAAACGCGCGGTGATTTCTTTTTCGTTCACTTCACAGGCTGTCCGGGTCAGAATCTCCTGTCCGCAGTGGGTTACCGAGATCAGACCGCTCTTGCCCGATCCCTTCGCCTTAAATGTAAAGTGGTTGATCTGTGCGGCAAACGTGCGCAGCAGTTCATCTGCCAGTGCTGTGCGCGTCCATGTATTTTTCATGGCATATTCCGGAAATGCCGCTGCCTTTGCATCCACGGTCACGCGCACATGGGAAGGTGCCGCAAAAGGATCTCCCTGCACATGATCGATGGATAACACATAGTCTGCAAACCGGTAACTTCCCCGCAGGGATTTGTATGCCGGATAACTTTTATGATCGATACTCCGTAACGTTTCTCGTAAATTGCTGTCTGATTGCATAATGACTCCTGTTTTCTTTTAAACGGAATGGTTCCGCTTTTCTTTTTTCTTTAACAGCGCAGAAGTATCGAGTGCCTGGGAAGCCGTTTCCTCCGGTTTTGTTTTCTTTATCTTTTCCATTTGTTTTTCAGCTTCCGGCTCCGGCTGCCCGTCTTCTGCTGTTTTTTCTTTTGTCATTATAGCTTTTTTTGCCGGCTTCGTCCAGTGTGGCATTGGCGGAACATAGGCAAACCGCCGCATGGCGATATCTGCCAGAAATACGAAAAGCAAAAGGATTAAAAGCGGATTGGTCAGACAAACCCGTGCCCGCCCGGAAGCTTTTAACTTCTTCCATACATTCTTCTTTGGGGAAAGCATCTTTCCATACTGTTTGATAAACGCACAAAAGCTGTCGTTTGTCAGCGCAAATTTGTACTCCTGCGAATACTGCACCACGGCTGCGGTGGTCAGGGCATTTTCGATTTTTTTGCCGTTTTTCCGCTGCACGCTCAGATTGTAGACACCGGAGGCTGCCGTATCCAGCTGTGCCTCATAAGTTCCCGGCGCACTTGCGGTCAGTTTCGCCTGATGCGTTTTTCCATCCGGATCCGTGTACACAGCCTCCACCTGTGTCTGCTCTGCGTAGTCTTTGGCATAATAGGTAACTTTTGTTGTTCCGTTTACGGTAGTTACATCCACACGGTCTTCGCCGAGTGCTGTATTTCCCGCACTGTAATCGATGATCCGCTTCCACAGCTGCACGTAATCATTCTGCTGTGCCAGCCCGGCAGTCCAGCGGTTTGTCACATCGGTATTCCACGCAACCGTATGCCCCAGTCCATACTGCATGACAGACAAAATCGGGTCATCCTTTTCGGCAGATGCCAGCAGCACATTGGCTCCGGTTTTCGGAGAGGCACTCACGTACCCTTTGATCTGCGGCCAGCCATCGGCAAAGAGATTTTTCGTGATGGCATTGCTGCTGTTTCCTTTCAGTGAAAACTGTCCGTTCTGCAAATAGGTATCTCCATTTAAAAATACTTCCTGTGCAAAGATTTTCGGGATATCGGTTGAGATATCGGAATAATAATAGCGGCCGTTACACTGCGTTGCCAGTCGTTCCAGAAGCTGTCTGTCAGACGACTCTCCAACCGCTACCGTGGAAAGAGTTACATCGGCATCCTTGCAGTCCTTGATGATATCTTCAAAATTTCCGGTTTCCCCCTGTCCATCCGTCAGAAGGACAATATGCTTTAGCTGCGCCTTGCTCTTCTTGATTTCATTTAGTGCCGCACGCACGGCCGGTTTGATGGTCGTTCCACCGCCTTCGCTGATCGTCTCGATGCTTTGATGGATCTTGTCTTTATCCTTCACTTTTTCCAGCGGCACCTGCCAGGTGTAACCATCATCAAAGGTTACCACACCGACTTCATCTTTCGTATCCAGCTGATCCACAGCCGCTTTGGCAGCCGCGATCGCCAGATCCAGATTGGTGCCTCCTTCCGTCTGTTCCGACATACTGCCCGAATGATCAATCACCATGACCATTGCCAGATTCTGTTTCTCATTCACCCCGCGCAGCTGCATATCGACCGGAAGAAGTTTCTCCAGTTCCGTATCCAGATATCCGCCCAGTGCAAAACTGTCCTCGCCACCGCATGCCACCAGACCGCATCCGTAGTCTTTCACATAAGTTTTCAGATTTTTTAGAAAGCCCTCCGGCAGATCTGTCCGGTACACATTTTCCAGAATGATGCTCTTGTACTGCAGCATCTCTTTTAAAGTATCCGGTGCACTGACTGCGGATACCTGCCGGTAATTGCATCCGGCAGCATCCAAAAGTCCTAAAAACGGTGTGCTGTCCTCTCCCATTCCGGATACAAGCAGAATCTTTGGCAGGGAATCCACCGTCGCATACGTACCATAATCATTGTTTTTTTCACAGGTGTCCTTCGGTGCCTTCACGCGCACGGTATACTGCTGCGCATCGGTACCGACTACCTTCTGTTTCAAAACAAAACGGTTGCTGCCTTTGTTTAAATGCACGCCTGTCTGACTGACCATCTCCGTTCCCTGCAAAAGCTGCAGCTTCGCATCGGTCTCATAGTTGCTTTCCACAGTTACCGTCATGGAATAGGAATCACCCGGATAAAGATACTCCGGCATTTCCACGTTTTCGATATAGGCATCGCTCCCCTGCTTTGTATCTTCATAGAGAACCGAATACAGCTGCACGTTTTTTGCCGTCAGTGCCGATGCCGTATGCTCGATGTTTCCCTTTGTCTGCTTTCCATCCGTAAGCACCACAAGCCGTCCTGCCGCATTGTCCGGGATCATGGAAAGTCCTGTGGAAACGGCTTCCTCAAGGTTGGTTGCATCCGCCTCCGGTGCCGAGAGAATCTGAAAACTGTGTTTCTCACTGGTCAGAAACTGTTCCACAACCGCATTGGCTCCAAACGTTACGATGGCATACTGATTGTTCTTTGGCATGTCTTTGACCTGCCGGCTCATATACTGCTCCATCTGCGTGAGATTTGCGGCATTGCTCTCCGACAGATCAACCAGAAAAACGGTTGTGTCTTTCGCGTGGGAAAGCGGCACCGAAATTCCACAGACAGCCAGCACCAAAAGGGCAAGCCCCACCAGACGCACCGCAAGATAAAACCGCCCACGGTAACGCATCTGCCGGACATAACAGATCCACTCCAGTATCATAAGAAGAAGCACAAGGATAAGGATGACATTGCGCATCTGCTTTCGCACAAGCTGCCGCTGCATCGTGTTGCGGCTGCCGGAATCGCCTGCCGTGATCCGTCCATCCGACTGACTGCTGCATGCAAATTTTACAATATAGGATTCCTTTCTGTCGCCCGCTTTTACGGTAAACAGCCCTGCCTGATCGGTAGGTGCTGCAATCTGCTGCACGTCCACACCGTTTAATGCATGAAACTGCACGGTATCTCCGGCATCATAGACGTTTTGGGAAAGAAGGGAACTATCCTCAAGATAATGCAGCGCATGGTTCATAAATACCGGAAACTCCGGCTGCAGGGCAAAATCCGATTCCCGCAGATCAAATCCGAGTACCACCTCCCGGATTCCGTCATGCTCCCCGTAGTATGCGGCGCACTGCTTTCCGTTCCATAGAAAGCCCGTGGCCCAGACCGGCAGATCATACACATATGTCTGATTTACCCCGAGCGCAAAGTCCCGGATTCCGGAAGTCAGTTCGGTATCGCCGGCGGACAGGCTGACATTTTTTTCCTCGCTCTTTCCCTCTTTGGCAAAAATCATCTGTGCCTTCTGCTGATTAGATTCCTGCCCTGCCGTATCCGCATCAAAAATACAAATCCCCGGATCGTCACGGTCAAGTGCATCCGTTGTTTTTGCCTTGGAAAGATTCTCTCCGGTCACGGCAAGATACGCTTTTTCGATATAGGTATTTCCTTCCCCGATCAGTGTGGCTTTGCTCGTAGAAACCTGGTCTTTGAGTGCATAGGCACAGTTATCCTCATGTAAGGAATCCTTCTGACTGCTGCCGGCAAATGTCACTGCGGAAAGCTCGGTATGCAGCGGCTGGTTTCCCCAATTCACCTGTTTAAACAGGCAGGTATACGTCTCGTCTGCGGCAAGGGAAAGTGTACGCACTTCAAGAATTTTCTTTCCCTCATACAGCGTAATCTCCATATTTACCGCATAATCGCTGTAATTTGTCACGCCTGATGCAACCGTATACGTGTCCCCACGGCTGTCTTTGGTGCAGGACAGAAACGTATTCGCCACGTTAGAAACGGGACTTCCCACCACGCGGATGGTTGCCTGAAGCTGACTTTTGAGATTTTTCGTCTGTTTTGCCCCTATGCCGTCGGTATAGACGATGACATCTGCCAGATCGTTCTTTTTTTCTTTTTTCTGCACAGTCTGTACGGTTGCCAGTGCATCGGAAAGCGATCCGGCTGTGTCCGTGCCCTTGATGTCTGCCAGCGTCCGATACAGTGCTTTTTTTTCGGAAGTATGGACGGCAAGCAGATTGGTTCCCGTGCCGTCACAGGTAACAATGGATATTTTTGCCCCATCCGAAGCGGCAATCTGCTCTTTGATCTCACTTACGGCTTCCCCTAAGCGGGTATTGCCCCCTTTGGTGAGATGCTTCATGCTTCCGCTGGTGTCAATCAGATACACCACGTCCGTACTGCCTGTACCCTTACGCTGTATAAACGGTGCCATCAGTGCCAGAATAAGCAGCAAAAGGATCACGATCTGCAGATACATCAGCAGATTGTGCAAAAACTTTTCCCAGAACGTTTTAGACTGTTCATTATAAAAAAGCTTCTTCCACAACAGATTCGAAGACACTGGTGTGTCTGTCCCCTTTGGCACAAGCAGATATAAAATCACAACAACCGGAACCGCCAGCAAAAATGCCAGTGGCCACAAACTCTCAAATATCATAATCCATCCTCAAATTTTTCTCAGACAAACAAAGGTCTTAAATCTTCTAAAATAAGCGCACGTCTCTCTTTTTCGGAATCACAGAGTATATAGGTGCCTCCGGCAGCCGATGCACTTTTTTTCAGCCGCACAGAAAGCTTTTGCAGTTCCTGTTCATAACGCGCAATCACATCCGCACGCATCGTCACGCGCAGTTTTTCTTTGGACTCCATATCTATCAGATTGCGCGTACCGTCCATTGTCACACGCAGTTCTTCCGCACACAGTGTCTGAAGCAACACGGGTCTTTGTTTCGTAAAGTCCAGATACTGCATCGTTTTTTCCAGACGATCCTGCGTGGGATCTGTCGCTGCTTCGGTCAGGAAATCACTGACGATCACGGTAACTCCCGCCCCACGCCTCTGCATCTGGCGCACGGCGGAAAAAGAATCCGTCTCTGTCCCCGAAAATGTACGTGCCTGCAGCCATCCAAGTACTTTTGGCAGTGCATTCTTTCCCCCGGAAACCACAAGCGGGGTTCCCATCTGGCTGCTGTCATACAGCACCAGCCGGTCCATATGGTGCAAAGTCAGAAAGGCAATCACCGCGCACAGATCCTGTGCCAGTTCTGCCTTGCTCTTTTTTCCATAGTGCATTGATGCACTGGTATCTAAAATAACCGATACCACTGCTTCCTTTTCTTCGAAATATTCCCGGATATACATGCGCTCCGACCGCGCATAGACATTCCAGTCCAGCCTGCGCAGATCATCTCCCGGCATATACTCCCGGAAATCGGAAAATTCCGCAGAAGTCCCTTTCTGTACGGATCTGCGGTTTCCTGCCATATTCTGGCTGCTTTTCTGTTTCATCGCGATCACAAGCCGCGACAGCTGTTCATAAATTCCCGCATCAAGCATACAGTCCCTGTTCCTTTTCTGTTAAGATCTGCCCAATCACCGCATCTTCCGTAATCCCCTCCGATACTGCATCGAAACTGAGCAGAATCCTGTGCCGCAATACCGGAAGTGCGACACATTTGACGTCCTCAAACGAGACATTCAGGCGGTTTTCCATAAACGCGCGTGCCCTGGCCGTGCGGATCAGTGCCTGTGCCGCACGCGGGCTTGCCCCCTCCCGGATATACGGATTGTCTGCATGAGTTGCCATAACCAGATCCAGAATATAATCCATGACGGCATCCGCAATCGGAATCTGTGCAACGCATGCGCGCGCTGCAAGCAGGCTTTCCCGGTCCATGACCTTTTCGATCTTTGGCGGATGGTTTCCCTCCGTCAGTTCCACGATTTCCCGCAATTCCTGCCGGTCCGGAAATTTTACCAGCACTTTAAACAAAAAACGGTCCAGCTGGGCTTCCGGCAGCGGATAAGTTCCCTCGTTTTCGATCGGATTTTGTGTGGCAAGCACCAGAAACGGCTCCGGCAGTGGATGGCTGGTCGTTCCGATCGTCACGGTATGTTCCTGCATGGCCTCTAAGAGAGCTGACTGTGTCTTTGGCGTGGCACGGTTGATCTCATCCGCCAGCACCAGATTGGCAAAAATCGGTCCTTTTTCAAACCGGAATGCACTTTTTTGCTCTTCTTTTACGATGATGTTGGTACCGGTCACGTCACTCGGCATCAGATCCGGGGTAAACTGGATTCTCTGGAAACTCAGATCACACACCTGGCTGATCGTGCGCACCAGCATGGTCTTTCCCAGTCCCGGCATACCTTCTAAGAGTACATTTCCGCCCGCCAGAAGTGCCAGCATGACCTGGCGGATGACGTCTTTTTGTCCGATAATTCCCTTTGCAATTTCCTGTTCACATGCCATGGTGTTCTGCTGGCATACTTCATATTCTGTCATAAGATCTCCTCTCCATCAGTTCAGATTTTCAAAATAATTCCGGATGACATCTTCCATGCCGGCCGGATATTTTCCATTGGCAATGCCTTCGTAGGCCTCTTTCGTGTAATCGCCGACCACGGAATCTAAATCCACGTGTTCTCCTTTCCATGCCAGACCATTCTTCGCCTTGTAATAATCGGAATTCTTCGAATCCCCCTTGTCCTTTGTGATACTGCTGTCGTTTCCGAGTTTATTCGGGACACTCACATAATCATGTGTTCCCCCTCCGGATCCGGTTCCGCGTCCGCCGCCTGTTCCGTTTCCTGTTCCACTTCCGTTTCCATTTCCTGTCCCCTTGCCGTTTCCGCTTCCACTTCCATTGCCACTTCCACTTCCGTCCTTTCCGCTGCCCGAATCTTCCCCATCCCCGGAATCCTGGGAACTGGTTTCCGAAGACTGCGTGGATTCCCCGCGCTGCGTACCGCTTTGTGTAGTGTTTTGTGCATCCCCCTGTGCCAGCTGGTTTCCTGTATTGGTATTCACCTGGATATTTTTAAGTACCGATGCCAGGGCATCCGCCCCGGAAATCTGTGCCGCCTGTCCATACTTGTAAGAAAGTTTCTGCCCGGCAGATGCCAGTGTCTGCTTCGTATCTGCCTGCTGCATTTCTTTTTGCGATAAGGCCAGTGACTGTATCAGTTCCTGCAGGGCTTTCTTTTGTTCTTTTGTCATGGAAGAGGTGTCGGTCTGTTTTAAGGCATCCATCACTTTTTGGATTTCTTTTTCCTTTTCCCGGGCTTCCTGCCGGATGGCATGCCGCTGTTTCACCTGTTTATGCGCGGGGGACGGCACAAACGAAAGAACAAGCGCCAGCCCAAGGGAAAGAAAAAGTGCCACAAGTTTCCTTCGGTCCGGACAAACACGCGCCTTTTTCCATGCATGGTCTTCCTGTAACATATGCACGGCATCGCTGCGCTGCATCCGGTCGATACTGCCCTCTTTTCCAATACGCCCATATGCCGTCACGATCCGTTCCTGAAACCCGAAACGGTCGATCTGCTGTGCTGCCTGTACCATGGTACATCTCTTCATTACCGTATAAATGCCTCCAGCTGCCGCACCACATAAAACTGCCAAAACAGCCCACACATGCACCGTATAAAAAGGGACAAACACCGCACATCCTTCCAGCACCATGGCGATGGTTCCACCTGCGGCAATTCCTGTGCTTTCATAGCGCAGGAACTTTTTTACGTTCTGTTTTCTTTTGCTGTAACGGATTTCCTGCAACAGAAATGCTTTTTCATCCATGCTGCTTTCCCCCTGCATGTTTTCTTCCATATCCTGCCATCGGATTGATCCGCCGCATCGCAATCAGAAGAAAGACAAATGCCAGTGCCACAAATAAAAGCGTGGAAACGGCCATCCATCCATAATGTACGGCAGCGCCCGAAACAGAAAATGTTTTCCCGTAATTTGTGATCAGTTCTTCCGCCACGGATGTTCCGGTCATACTCCATGTAAAAAATTCAAGCAGATACATACCCGGATTGACCAGAAGCACCCAGCAGGATTTTTCCGGTACCCCACCTGACAAGCGGACAACCGTGGTGACCAGATAGGGAAGAAAACTTCCGATAAACAGCAGAACATAGATACCATACGATAAAATTATGGCACTGATCGTTTTTTTACAGATGGAAGAACACCAAATTCCAATACTTGCAGAAACGAACGAAACCAGTAATGATACCGCCAGAAACCAGAACAGATTGCCCCATGAGAGTCCGCCGATGACAAATGCCAGTGCTACGATCGGAAGTCCTGCCACCACATAAAACATGCTCTGGATCATCGCGGTGAGCACCTTTCCCATAATAATGGAAAATCCGGTCATGCTGGTTGTCATCATAATATCAAAGGTCTGCCGCTCTTTCTCACCCGAAATTGCAGAAGCCGTGCGCACCGGGACTACCACTCCCAGAATAAAAATCTGCGTGACCGCAAGTGCCGGATACAGCCAGACAATGCTGCTGTATATGTTTGCAGACGAATAGGTCATCTGCTGGGAAAACAAAAACATGGCAAAGAAAAATACAACTGCCATAATCGCCTCATAAACAAATATTTCCCAGCAGCAGCGCATACTGCGCGCCTGTACTTTAATATCTTTTTTTACCATTGGATTAATTCTCATCTTCCTGCCCTCCTGTCAGCTGCATAAACAGGGATTCGAGATTTCCCTCTTCTTTATAAAATCCTGTCACGATAATTCCATTCTGTATCATCTGTGCGATCAACTGCGCGATTTCTTCCTCTTTCATGGCATGCGAGATATGGATTTCCTTTTCTCCCACCGATTCCACACGGATCTGGGGGTGTTCCTTAAGCATGCGCACTGCCGGCTCCATCTCCCCGTGAACCGAAACCACGATCCGGTTTCCACCGAAAACATGTTCCATGACATCCTCGATGTTTCCTGCTTCTACGAGTTTCCCGTGATCCATAATACCGATGCTGTTGCACATCTCTGCCAGCTCCGACAAAATATGGGAACTGATCACAATGGTTTTTCCCATGCTGCGCAGATTCTGCAAAAGTTCTTTCATCTCCACACGCGCACGCGGGTCCAGACCGGAATTCGGTTCATCCAGCACCAGAAGGGAAGGATTGTGGATGAGTGCCCGTGCCACACACAGCCGCTGCTTCATTCCGCGGGAAAGCGTATCCACATAAACCTCTTTTTTGTCTGACAGATTGACCAGCTCGAGCAGATCATTGGATACCGCGGCGATCTCCCTGGAAGTCATACGGTACATGGAACCGTAAAAATCCATATATTCGCTGACTTTTAAATTGTCATACACACCAAAGAAATCCGGCACATAACCGATCTGCTTTTTGATTTCCTTCGGATGCAGCAGGGCATCCACGCCATGGATCGTAATGGTTCCTTCTGTCGGCGGCATAAGTCCGCATACCATCCGGATTGTTGTTGTCTTTCCGGCTCCGTTTGGTCCCACAAAGCCAAACAGATCCCCTTTTGGCACATGCAGGTTCAGATCCCTGACCGCCTGAAATTTTCCGTAGTTTTTATACAAATGACTAATTTGAAGCATGAGACACCTCCTGACCGGCAATCGTATACAGACAGCCAAACGAAATTTCCGAGCACCTGCTCTCTATGGTTTTTCCGTAGTCTGCGGTTACTCCTTCCACTACAACAGTACCCGACACATCGTTCTGCCGCCGGATCTGGCACAGTCCCAGATACAGTGCAGCTGCCATATCCTTATGCTTATACGAATATGTATTTCCATTCATGTTGTCTTGCGATAACACGCTGTAGACATCATCAAAATAAGAAATCTGCTGGGACAGCAGTGGTTTTTTACTTTTCCCGTCTATCGTTATGGTCTCACCTGCTTTTACATCCGAATATACCATGACGGTATCATCCGACACGCAGACAAGATAAGGGAAATCATAGGACGTGTTGTTTGTTATGCTTCCCCCCTGTTTCTGCTGCGTGAGCACCAGACCACTGGTGTCTATGCTTCCGCATCCTTTGGCAGTTCCTGCCGCAAACAAATAGGCATTTTCAAAATTGCTCTGCGGTTTTACCCCAAGGGACAGCCCCCTGTCATATTCCACCAAATAGTGATAACGGTCTGCATATACCCTGCCGGAAGATGCCATACTATAAGATTCACTGAGACCTGTACCACCATATGCGTAATTATCATTCAGCCGTACCTTCCACGGTTTTACCCCGGAATGATACGCATTGTAATAGGTGGCGATACCAGTGGTACTTTTTCCATCCGCCTGCTGTGCGGTCACCGAATACACCCGTGTCTCATGCAGCTTTAAATTCCGCCCGCCGATAAATACCACACCGATAAAAATTATGCCAAGCGCCGGTACCCCCAGCCAGTACCAGTCTCTTTTTTTCATCTTGCAAAGCAGAAGATAAAGCACCGGTCCAACAACGATCACATAGACCACTATCAGAACTTTCAGCCAGGAAAAATCCAATGCCGTATTGAGGTGGTCAATGACACCGAATGCATTTTCCCCACTCCATCCCCATTCCTCGTCATTGACATACTGGGAATAGCTCATGGAATATCCTGCCACCTGGTCATAAATTCCGTAACACAGATCCGGGGAAACTTTCTGCATCTGTTTTTCGCCAAAAGAAATGGCACATACACCGATGGCACCATCCCCACAGGCATACACCCACCCCGGATAAGCTTCGCTTTTGCTTGCATTTGTATTGTTCCGCTGCAGCTTTGCAACCGGCATCTGTGAAAAATCAATCCCGGTAAATCCGGAATAACTTCCCAGTTGCTGCATTTCTTTCGATACCTCATTTTCTTCTCCCACTTTGCTGACGCTTTTGCAGCTGACCTCCATAAATGAGGAATCAAAACCACCCAGTGTATCTTTGCCGCGCTCTCCGGTTCCAATCAGCAGCCATCCACCGTTTTTCACCCATTTCTCGATTGCCTTGATATTCTCTTTCCCAAGTGAACTCACATCGTAGGAATCAATCACAAGAAAATACAGTTCATCCAGCTGCGCCTGCAATGTATCCGCGTCCATCTGTGTCAGATATACATTCTGGTCTTTTCCGTGAAGATAATAGGTCTGGCCGCTCATGCTCATCCATCCAAGCGCATCATAATGATCCGAAAGCACTCCCACACCAATACCGCGCTTTTCTTTGCCAAAAATACTGGCAAATGCTTCCTTTGCCACAACGTTTCCCTTTTCATCGATAAATGCCACGATTCCGTTTCCGCGTGTCTGGCTGACATCCGCATACGGAATGGTCATTGTATACTGTTTTTTTCCGTTCTGCGGCAATGTCAGGCGCTGTTCAAATGCGCAGCCGTTGGAGTTGTCGGTACCGGAAAACACCAGACGCACCTTCCCGGTAAAATCCGCCCCGCTGTTTTTTGCCTCCACCTGTACGACACAGTCTTTTTCCTGTTTCAGCAGAGTCACCGTTGCCGACAATGCCTGTTTCTGATCTGCATATACATTTGCTCTGCCACAAAATATGCCTAAAAATGCCAGGCATACCAGAAGCAGACTGCAGATTGTCTTTCTAATTTTCATAATCTTCTCCTTCCATAAATGTTCTTTACGGTTTCCTGTCATTTATGATAACATACGTTATTTTGGAATGACATTAAGGTTTTCTTAAAATTGTCTGGCTTATTTACAGAATTTCTTAAAATAAAAAGCCCCTGCTCTCGCAGGGACTTCCAGAACCTTCTATCAGATATAATTTTTTATTGTGCGGTGGCACGGAACATGACATTTCTGTATTTTGCAAGTACACGCATCAGAATGCTTCCAAGAACGCATACTGAAATCACCTCTCCGATTCCGACCGTCATGGCATTAAACGGGATGGTTACATTCACACCGTGGAAATATACTGCCGGAATACCGTACGCATAGACCAGCACGAACGGAACAATAATCATATTAAAAATAACCGGCGGAAATGTGCATGCAATCTTGTGATTGCGCAGCAGATAGGTACATACCGCTGCCAGCAGCGTGGCAATGCTTCCGAAAATGACATCATAGATCACGGCGCCTGTCAGCAGATTCGCAAGCAGACAGCCAATCCACAGTCCCGGAATCGCTGCCGGCGTAAAAACAGGCAGGATACACAGTGCTTCGGAAAAGCGTACCTGAATCGTGTGGGATGCAAGTCCCAGTGCGTTGGCTACAAAAGTCAGCACTACATAAAGTGCTGCAATCACAGCAGCCTGAACAATAAATGTTACCTTTTTGTCTCTCATATCCATTTGTCTCCTTTAGTTTTGTTTTACGAGTGGAAGGTCTCGAACACTCGGTAATTTTTCGTGCAATCCCCTGTTTACAGAATCTGCAACGGTTGACAGTATAGCACAGTACACCGCAAAAAGCAAGAATGCAATTTTCTACTGCCGGATATTTCTTTTCCTCTCCGTTTTGTATATTCCACATTATAGCAATAACAAAACCATTTTACAACAGGCCGCTATCATGTACGCAGATACCCCTGCATACTTTTTAACGCATTTTTCTCCAGCCGCGACACCTGCGCCTGCGAAATATGAATTTCATCCGCGACTTCAATCTGTGTCTTTCCCTCAAAAAAACGCAGACGGATGATATGCTCATCCCGGTCATTCAGATGTGACAGGGCATCGGAAAGTGACAAATCCTCCACCCAGTGCTCTTCCTTGTTTTTCTTGTCCGAAATCTGATCCATCACATACAGGGTGTCCCCTCCATCCGTATAAACCGGATCAAACAGACTCAAAGGTGTCTGGATGGCATCCAGGGCATACACCACATCCTCCACCGGAATCTCACATTCGGTTGCAATCTCTTCGAGAGTCGGTTCCTTTTGTGCATTTTTTGCCAGCCGTTCCTTTGCCTGCATGGCTTTATATGCAATATCACGCAGTGAACGCGGAATGCGATAACTGCTGTTATCCCGCAGATACCGGCGGATTTCACCAATAATCATCGGAACCGCATAGGTGGAAAATTTCACCCCGACACTCGTATCAAAATTATCTATTGCCTTCATCAGCCCGATACAGCCAATCTGGAACAGATCGTCCACATTTTCATTATGATTATTAAACCGTTTGATCACGGATAATACCAGCCGGAGATTTCCCTTGATATAGGTTTCTCTGGATGCCTTGTCGCCGGCTTTTATCTTTTTGAAAAGTTCTTCCTTTTCTTCTTCTTTCAGTATTGGCAGCTGGGCCGTATTTACCCCGCAGATTTCGACTTTGTATGTTGACATGGGATGCCTCCGTTATAATTGGATTTATAATAAAGGATTCCCATGTGCTGTTTTTTTATTCATTTTCCCACGGTTGTTCCGGATATGGAAAAAGGGGCTGTAAAAAAACTCCCCTGACAGAAAAATCGCCCAGACCGTGAGGTCTGAG
>ERZ834798.1030-NODE-1030-length-27856-cov-4.408115_pt1 | contig 27856 bp, 40 predicted proteins | sample MGYA00519689_ERZ834798 | MGnify/ENA primary metagenome ERZ834798 (study PRJEB31850, sample SAMEA3708761) | human gut metagenome | biome: human gut; feature: human-associated habitat; material: faeces | place: China | collected 2014 ...
TTGTTTTTTATATTTAATATTGATAATTCATTATACTTTTTATTTGTTAATTACAAAATTTATGCCATATCCGATATTTGCCATTTTGACAGTTCTAAGTAATGACAAAATGATCAATATACCGGAAAATTAAAGTGTATAGAATACTGTTACGTTAATTTATAAGGATTAATCCTTGTTTTGTATAGCGGAGATATTATCTTTGTCCTGCATGTAAATTATTTTAAAGACATGAAAAAATATCTGAAATACTGCTTGCTGGTATGGATTGCCGTTCCGGTATGGGCTCAGCAGACTGAGGTAATTGGACCTGACTCTCATCTGAAAGTGAATGTGGCCTTGAAGCAGGGAAAACCGGTATATTCTGTCACTTACAAAGAAAAGACAATGCTGGAAGATTCCCCTTTGGGGGTGGTGACCGATATCGGGGATTTTAGCCGGAATATGAATTGGATTGGGCAAAAGACAAGTCGGATCGATAAAACATATACTCAGAACAAGATCAAGAAATCAGAGATACACTATCAGGCGAATGAGTTGATTTGTACTTTTGCGAATGCTGATAAGCAGGAGATAGATGTCGTTTTCCGGGTGAGTAATAACGATATCGCTTTCCGATATGTAATTCCCCGAAAGGAGGCAGGAAGTTGTGTGGTGGAAAAAGAAGCGACGGGTTTTGATTTTCCGGCATATACGACTACTTTTCTGTGTCCGCAAAGTGATGCCATGATCGGATGGATGCGTACAAAACCCAGTTATGAGGAGGAGTATAGGGTGGATGTTCCGATGAACGAACCTTCTCGATATGGACATGGTTATACTTTTCCTTGCCTTTTTCGTATTGGTTGTGATGGTTGGGCTTTGATCAGTGAGACGGGTGTGGACAGCCGCTATTGTGGTTCTCGTTTGAGTGATGCCGGAGAAGGTGGATTATATATCCTTGATTTTCCGATGCCCGAAGAGAATAATGGGAATGGAACGGTAGCCCCGGGATTGGCTTTGCCCGGTACAACTCCCTGGCGTACCATTACTGTAGGGGATAATCTGAAGCCTATTGTGGAAACGACGGTCATTTGGGACGTCGTGGAGCCACTTTACGAAACGGTTCACGATTATCGTTTCGGGCGTGGAACCTGGAGCTGGATTTTGTGGCAGGATGGAAGTATCAATTATGAGGATCAGGTGAGGTACATCGATTTGGCAGCTGCAATGGGATATGAATATGTATTGATAGATAACTGGTGGGATCGGACGATCGGCCGGGAAAAGATGAAGTCTTTGGCGGATTATGCCCATAGGAAGGGGGTAGATATATTTTTATGGTATAGTTCCAGCGGATATTGGAACGATATTGTTCAAAGTCCTGTGAATTGTATGGATAATCCGATTGTCCGTAAGCGGGAAATGAGGTGGCTCGAAAGTCTGGGAGTGAAGGGAATTAAAGTAGACTTTTTCGGAGGAGATAAGCAGGAGACTATGAGGTTGTACGAAGCTATTCTGAGCGATGCGGATGATTGTGGATTGATGGTTATTTTTCACGGTTGCACTTTGCCCAGGGGGTGGGAGCGAATGTATCCAAATTATGTGGGAAGTGAGGCGGTACTGGCTTCCGAGAACCTGATTTTCCAGCAGCATTTTTGTGATGAGGAGGCTTTCAATGCCTGTCTGCATCCGTTTATCCGGAATAGTGTCGGTTGTATGGAATTCGGAGGCTGTTTCCTCAATAAACGCTTGAATCGTACCAACGATGGAGGTAATATCCGCCGGACAACAGATGCTTTCCAGTTGGCTACTACCGTCTTGTTTCAGAATCCGATACAGAATTTTGCTTTAGCCCCTAATAATCTGACCGATGCTTCCCAAATTTGCCTGGATTTTCTGAAACAAGTACCTGTTACCTGGGATGAGACTGTATTTATCGACGGCTATCCGGGGAAATATTGTATTCTGGCTCGCAGACATGGGGATAAATGGTATGTCGCCGGGGTGAATGCCCAAAAAGAACCGTTGAAGCTGAAAATACAACTTCCGATGTTTGCCAAAGGCAATCGGGTGACCCTTTATAATGACGACCTGAAACGTAATGTTTATACCCGGGAAGTGACTTTGAGTAAAAATAAAGAACTTTCCTTGACGATTCTGTCAGGAGGGGGAATTGTTATTGTGAAATGAGAATAGAAGGGATAATGTGTTTTGGATCACTTTTTGAAACAAATAAAATAGTAATAAAAAAGAGTTAGATCTGATCTAACTCTTTGATTATTAATTGTACTCGAGGCGGGAGTGTATGTGTGTTAAATTTGTTGCTGACATTCAGTGTTATGCAATTTGTGTTGGAATGGATGTTGGAATAAAATTATTATTAGGGGTATTAATATGTAATTCTCTTCTTAGGTTATCAGTTATTTTTATTAGTTTCAATAATTTGAAAAAGGGTGACTCCAAGATCATATATTATTTCTAAAAAGTAACCGAATATTCCAACAATAATAGCATTAGAAATTAGATCTATCCAGATTTTATAATTTTGCTGTTTGAAAAACTTATTTTGCTAATTTTTCATATAATAAAGCCAATAATTTACTTTTGTTTTCTAATACATGCCGAGAAAAATCCTTAGCGTTTTCACTATCAACTACTTTTGTACAGTAATCATCTAGTTCCAGAAGTGTATTTTGGATTTTAGAAGCTAAGGCTTTATCAAAAGATTGGATTAAAGTTACAAAATCATCAAAAAATTCATTCCTGTGTTCTTTTAATTTATCTTGAGCTATTGCCTTGTCTATTATATAATCGTTATGATTTTGTGTTGTTGATTTCACTTTTAAGTCTTCTATTGTAGCCACTATTTTTTGAATAAGATCATTGTAATATTTATTAATTTCTTCAAGTTTAGGTTGAACGATTATAGTTAAATACCAATTCTCTTTAGTCAATTTCTTATTCAATTTGCTTGTATAGTAACGTTCAATGATAAAAGTAAGGATTGCAAGCAGTATTCCAACAGTATTAATCCAATTATCAATACTAAAGCATAGTAGCATCATAATAAAATATTTATACCAGTTTTTCCTAAATATTCGTTGTTTGCTTTTCTTTCACACTCTTCAATATTTTTTTGCAATACATTCTTTATCGTAGAATTTGTGTCAAGAAAAACAATGGAATATTTTTCTTTAAATGCGTCAAGTCCTCTTAATTTTTTTATACTGTCAAAAAATAATCCAAGATAAAACGATGGATTGAAAGAGGTTGTTTGTGGGGGAATTGTTATTTCATATTTGTTGTTGTCATTATCTTTGGAGGAAAGATCTAATGTTTTACGAACAGCTTCTCCTTCTGTTCTTCCTGTAAATGTAGTACTATTTGTACCTCTGTGGTCTGGAGTTAATGCTATTTTAATTCTTTCCATTTTGTTGATTTTTAATTGCTTCTTCTAATCTAGTCTTATCTAAATATATCTTTACATCTAAAAATGTACCAGGAAAATTTTCTTTACTAGAGTATAAATTTTTCTTGTCGGGTAACAAAGATAAATCTTTTTCTTGATTTAAGGATAATATTTTAAGCCCGTCTTGGGGAAAAGGTTTATAATAATTGTTACAACATAAAATAGTATAACCTGAAATAATATTTAATTCTGGGGTAAATTTGGGATCTTTATTTCCATATTCTCCTAGATCAATAAAAGCATTTATGAAATTCATAGTACCATTGCCTCGGCTTGATCTTTCATATTTTAAACGACTAATGCCTTCTTGTAAGGCATATAATGTAAAAAGGGATTCTTTGGTGAAAGAATTATTTTTTGTGAATAGACGCTCATGTTTATGATATAAGCTTTCCATTTCAGAATATGTATCAATGTTTAGTTCTTTATTTTCTTCAAATCCTTCATAAATTGAGATACCAAAATTTAAAATAGATAAATTTAATTCAATGATATCGTCTTTAATATCTTTATAAGATATTCCATTTACATACCAAGTCTTTTTTATACTATGATCTTCGACATTCCCCAAAATTTCACTAATCATTCCGTCCATTGAATTTTTTCCAGTTTCATTGAGTTCTGTGTCGTATTTTCTTAAAGTTTCATTTACAAATTCAATGATATTACTACATGTTTTTGCTTTAATATTTTCCCTATAAGAACTTTTTTTGCTTCCTGATTTTAATCCAAGGGGTAAATACTCATCTCCCTCTTTTGCATTTTCAAGCTCAGAAATATAATTGAAAGCTAAAAGATATTTATCGACCTCTGGACGTCCAGATTTTATAATTGCTATTTGTTTACGTATTTGTTTGTGACTGTATTTATTGAAATTATCTTTTGTTTCTTGTATCTCTTTAATTATAATGTCAAATAGAGTAAAACCTGACATACATATTTTTTTACAATTAGAAAAATCAATGTATGTTATTTTTCGAGGAGAAAGGAAATAAGTTGATAAAATATTTTTAATAAATGTGAGTGTTTCTACTGTTGTTTCTTTCAGTGAGAAAATGTTAGGGACTTTTATATGTTGTGTGTTTTCTTTATATTTATGACATATGTATTTTTGTTTCTTTAAGAAATAAAGTAAGTTAGTATAAAATCGTGTTAAGTATGATTCTGTTAACCAAAGTTTTGTACTATCACAATTTTTTTTGTGTGATAGTATTTTTTTCTTACGTTTACGTTTCTTTCTTTCTATAGAAGCTTGTTGTATTTTTATTCTGGTTATTGATTTGTTTAGATTTTTTCGCATGCTATATTTATGATTGCTGAGAATGATTCAAAAGCAATGGTGAGAAAGTATAATATTCTGTTTGAATTTATTTAGTTATCTTTCTGGCAAAGAGATTATTTTTATAAAATCGTTTTCAGAAATGATCTTAATATTTTGTCCTTGTTGTATTAATTTTTCGGCTTTGATTTGCTTGCTGCTTTTTTCCCGGTGCCCTGTTGTGAAATGATCCTGGATACCCACTACTAAAATTGTTGTTTGTTTATTAATTCCATCTTGTATTTTACAACCTGCTAAGGCTGCTTTGTAGCTAGCTTCTGTCCTCGGTAGTGATAGTGTTCCTGTGAAAACCAAATTTTCTCCATACAATTCTCCTTCTGGGTTACCATTTTTAATTAGTTCCTGAATATCCTTAGAGTTTGTGGTCAGATGTATAGGTCGTTTATTTAATTTTTGCCATTCTGATATAGATATTCCTTTTTCTTTACAGCAAAACCAAGCAATGAGCCCCGCGGCACGAGCATCTTCGCATGCATTATGATGATTGAATTCAATACCTATTTGTTGTGCTATATTTTTTAGACCATATCCCTTTTTTGTAAATTCTGGGAAAGTTCTGCGAACCATCTTAGCGGAATCTATCCATCTTGAGAAATCCAATATCTTTTGTTGGTGCGCTTCACAAGCAGCTTGGGTTGCATACTTATCGAATGCTGTATGATGGATTACAAAATTATTTCCGATTATTTCTAGTAATCTAGGATATATTTCATTAAACGTAGGTTTATTTTCAACCATATTATAAGTAATTCCATGTATACATGTGAACATGAAATCTTCTGTTTGAGGATTTATAAGAAAGTCCCAGCTTTCAACAACTTGTCCATCTTCAAATTTTACTAATCCTATTTGACAAATAGTAGAATAGTCATAGTTTGCAGTTTCGACATCGTAAGCAAAATAAGTATCCATAGAATGAATTATCTTATTGGTTTATATACAGTATAACGCACTTTATACATCCTCCGGATCTGATCCTGCTCGGTGTGGAGGGTGAGTTTACCTCCCATTTCGTTGTCAGACCAGAGGGTTAATTCGCCATTGGCCAAGTTGTTTTCTTTAATTCGTTTCACAACGATCAGGTTGTTGCCGAAGGCAATAACTACAGGGCCAGTAATATATTTCCAATCTGCCGGATCCACATATTCACAAAATACCTGTTCGCCGGTTATCAGGGTTGGGTCCATGCTGTCCCCATCGACTTCGAACACTTTTCCGTTCTCATAATTGATACCAGGAAGGCGAGGAATAGTTATAGAGGATAGTTCATGTATTTCTGTTTCAAATGTTTCTGCAAAAGTTGCTCTGGCATGAACCGGGATAAATGGAATTTGGATCCAGTTCATAGTTTGAGTATCGACATTACGGACATCAGATTGGGTGAAATTGGACTTTAGCATTTCGCCTTTTCCTGTTTCAAACCATATTGGATTAATGTTAAGTTTGTCGATTATCAACATTTTGTTCCTTTCGGTAAGAGTAGCCTTACCTTTTTCTATGCCGGTGTAAGTTGAGCGAGAAATACCAATAATCTCAGCCATTTCATTCTGAGTCTTATTGAATTTTAACCTTATTTCTTTTAATCGCTCAATCATATTTAGATTCAGTCTAAATTAATGGGTGTGGTTGAAAATCGACAAAATAAAATTTGATATGTCGAAAATCGACATTAAGTTTGTAAACAGAAATAAACCTCACTTCCGATGTCTATTTCTGAGTTCAAATATATGAACAAAAATAAACTATCGCAAACGAAATTAACAAAATCCCCTGTTTAGGGGATAGGGAAGGAACGAATAAAAAGGAGGAAAGTTATGATTAAAACAGTGAAACAAATCATTAATAACTATCGGGAACGCAGGTTCCGGATGTGGTGTTTAAGAATGTATCTGAGGGCTTGTGGGAATCATTACGGCGCTAAGATGCCGGTGATTTATCAATATGTGAAGGAAGGGAAAAACAGAAGGGAAAGAAGATACAGAAAAAAGTGCATAGAGATAGCCGCAGGAATTTCCTACGGCCCGATAATTTTTAGTGATAAGTCTACTCTGAGAGAGTATGTTGACTTTATTTACGATTATTTCCGGCTGAATTGCGAACCTCGAGATCTCTGATTCTGGTTACAATACTTTCAAAATTTTCTATTATCTGTTTAGGGGATAAGTAAAAGACGAATAAATAATTGAAAGCGATGGAGGAAATTAAGGTTAAAGTTGAAATCTTTTTTATAAGCCACGAAGATAAAGGGGAGAGAATAATTTTGGTGAATGGGGAAGAAATCTATCGCGATAGTCAAAAATATTGGCTACGTGGAAAGGAAAAATCAGTTTTCCGGGATTTTGAGAATTGGCTTGATGAGCTATGTTCATCCAAAGAATTTGATAATGGATGTTGCACTACTGATCAGACTCGTGAGCGTGGAGGCTTTTTCAAGATACTTTGGGCCAAGTTCTTTGGAAAGAGCTTCAAGTTCAAGTCCTAATTTATTAAGGTTGGCTTTCAGGATTTCTTCCTGGACGGCAAAACCGCCTCTGTTGAAGAAATCGTGAGCCTCTGCATTGAGAGCAATATGGGCAGTTCCACCCATGCATCTTTGGGCTTTAAGCAGATTGAGTTTTTCGAATTGCCGCAAAATTGCGTCGAATTCATCAAAAGTAATATTGAAGTTATGACAGTGCATTTTGAGATTGATAGTGAAACGCATCCCAGAGGAAATGAATTGACCGAGTATTTCGTCTTTGATTTCAGGTGTAATCATATAAATAAAAATGTTTTCACTTCAAATTTATAGACAAATGTGAATTATCGCAAACAAAATTAATGAAATTATCTGTTTAGAGGATAGTGACGAAACAAATAAAATTGCAAAGGTTATGGAAAAATCCGAGCTAGATTATTTACATAGAGTTTATTCTAAAGGGGTTCAGGATGATTTGATCCGACTGATTTATGTCGATTTGTTTTGTGGTGCCGGTGGAACGAGTACTGGTGTAGAAACTGCGAGATATCAAAATAATCCGTGTGCTCGGGTGATTGCCTGTGTGAACCACGATGCTAACGCGATTGCCAGTCATGCGGCGAATCACCCGGAGGCTCTTCATCTTACTGAGGATATTCGCAAATTGGATCTTACCCAGCTTGTAAAATATATCAATTTGATGCGTAAGAGATTTGTTAATGCTTTTGTTGTAGTTTGGGCAAGTTTAGAATGCACGAATCATTCCAAGGCAAAAGGGGGAGTAAGTCGGGATGCAGATAGCCGTACCTTGGCTGAACACCTTATCAGATATATAAAAGCGATTGATCCGGACTTCTTACAAATCGAAAATGTGATGGAATTTATGGACTGGGGTCCGCTGATTGTGAAAATAAAACGAGATTCCGGAACTGGGTATGAATATTGTCCGCTTACAATAAAAAAAGAAGGTAAGGGCAAAAATGCTACAATCAAATATCTGCCGACAATGATTCCTGACCCATTACGCAAAGGTGAATATTATAACCGCTGGGTTAACGAAGTGGAAAGTTGTGGATATGGTTTTGATTATCGAACACTGAATGCAGCAGATTATGGGGCTTATACTAGTCGGAAACGTTTCTTTGGAATTTTTGCAAAGAAACGTTTACCAATAGTATTTCCTGAACCGACACACTCCAAAGAAGCACAACATACGTTGTTTGGTCCTTTGAAGAGGTGGAAAGAGGTTAAGGAGGTATTGGATTTTAATGATGAAGGTAAAAGTATTTTTGACCGTTCTTGTCCACTTTCCCCTAATACCCTTGACCGGCATAAAGCTGGTTTAATAAAATTTGTAGCTGGGGGGAAAGAGAAATATATAAAAAAACGTGCTTTTCTGAAATTACAAACAGAAATATCCGGACATATTCCGGGCATGAAGAATGTTCAGTTTTTGTCAAAATATTTCAGTGGTCATCCGGAAAGTAAGAACATTTCTATCCTGGGACCTGCACATACAATTAAAACGAAGGATAATCACGCTCTTATTTCAGCAGACTTTCTATCATCCTATTATGGTCATGGAAACGGTGTTCGTTCAGTCAATATGCCTTGTCCGACCGTTACTACCAAGGATCGCTTCGATAAGGTTTCGTGCCATTTCTTTGATATGCAGTATGGTAATAGTCACTGTGCGTCAGTGGAAGGGCCTGCCGGAACTGTTACAAATAATCCGAAACATAGCTTGGTTACTTGTAACCGCTGGTTAATGAATACAAATTTCTCAAATATTGGTAGTACTGTTCAGGAGCCAGCCCCGGTAATAACAGCTAATAGGGAATGGCATTATTTGGTAAGTATTCAATATGTATCAAAGAGAGATTGTGTTGAAAATTGCTCTGTAAAAGAGGAGGGATATATTCCGTCATTTGTAAAAATTACTTCTCATGAAGTAATTTATGAAATTTATGAAGATGACCTTTCTGTAGTAAAGGAAATAAAGGAGATCATGGCTCTTTATGGTATTATTGATATAAAGCAAAGAATGCTGAAAATACCGGAGTTGAAAAAAATCATGGGTTTCCCGGAGAACTATGTTCTTATAGGTACGCAAGCCGACCAAAAGAAATTTATCGGGAATGCGGTGGAGGTGAATATGGCGAGAGTATTATGTGAGGCACTATGTAAGAAGTTGAAAGAGTTGGAATTATCTCCTTTGACATTAAAATTTTCTGCATGATAGCTGGAAATTTTAATGTGGCAATGAGTTTATAGAAAAGATTGTAACCAAATAAAAATTGTAGGTATATGGGGAAAGAAACAATTTGCGTAATCGACAGATCGGACCTCGTTTCCATGTTGTCCGAGCTTTATGAAGGTCGTTTTGATGGTCGGGAAGTAGACAGTCATACGGCAACTCAGATTCTTGGAATATCGAAAAGTACACTTGATCGGTGGATCGACCGGAATCTGATCAGGGTTAGCAATGCGGGAGAAAAAAGAGTTGAAAGGAAATTTGATCTGGCTTATCTGTTCTCGCTGGATGTCCGGCAGATCAAGCAACAATACAGAATGCTCAATAAATGAAAAAGGAAAAGGGGGGAAAATCACCCGAGAGAGATTACCGGAAGGAAATGATTGAAGCGGAGTATTATAATTACAACCGTATTCCCGGCTATAATCATCATACTGGCTGGGTAGACAAACGATATCCCCGCAGCCGTGACGAACGGGTAACGGAACCTTTAGATGTGAAACTAATAATTTTTGATGAATGATGAAAAATAAAGAAGACTGGCGGGATTACCTGCCACATGGAAAAAAGGCAGAATTAGCTGAAAAGTATGGTTTGAGCCGGACGGCTGTAACGAAGATTATCCGTCGGGAAGATGTTATTAACTATCCGGAACTGATTGAGGAGGCCCGGAATACAGCTTTGAGAGCAATGGATATGTGTCGGCGGCATGCTGCAGCGGTTTCCGGAAATAATGTCCATCAAGATGTTATCGCTTAGTAACCGCGAGGCAGAGATTGCCGGGCATCTTGCACTTGGAAAAACAGAGAAAGAGGTTGCCGGGGAACTTTGTGTAAGTGTGGATACTGTTCATACACATAAAAAGAGTATATACCGGAAGTTGGGAGCCAGGAGTATTGCAGATGTTACCCGGATAGTTGCAGAATATATAACCCGGAAAAACCTGACAGATTTGATCAGGAAAGAACTGATCGAGCCGAATGTTTGGAAGGTTTGTATAATGATGTTTTTCCTGTCTCTGCAAATGATTGCGACAATGAATAATATGGATCTGAGACCGGCACGGGTGAGAACCAACACCGTAAGGATTGTCAGGATCCGTAAAAACGAATAAGTATGGGAAGACCTGTTAAAAAGGGATTGGATTATTTTCCGACAGATGTTGATTTTTTTGAAAAGGAGGAAATAAAATTTTTCTCGGTTGAATGCGGGGCTTCCGGAATATGCGCTTTGATGAAATTGATGTGTAATATTTACCGGAATGGATACTATGTAGAATGGAGCAAGGATCATGAAGATTTGTTCGGGTGGGATATGCGGGGAATGGTACCCAGGGAAGAAATTCCGCATATTATAGGGGTTTGCCTGAAACGGGGAATTTTCAATGAGAAACTTTTTAAAAAATTTCACATTCTGACATCGCTGGATATCCAGGAGGTGTATTTGCAGGCTTTGGACGGTAAAAGACAAATCAGCATTATAAAAGAGTATTGGTTGACGAAAATACCGGATAAAGCAAAGTTTATAGGGATTGACGGGGAAATTACAGAGGTTGGTAGCTTGGAAAACAGGGATAAAGGGTTAGAAACCGAAGATAAAGCACGTAATGAAAAAGGGTTTATTCCACCTACGCCGGAGGAAGTCAGACAGTATTTTTCTGATAAGGGATATAGTGAAGAAGCGGCAAACAAAGCATACGATTATTATTCGGCCGGAAATTGGAAGGATAGTAAGGGTAAGCGGGTGAAAAACTGGAAGCAGAAAATGATCGCTGTGTGGTTTAAAGCGGAGAATTTAAAGACGATTGAAAATGGAAACAAAGAAGGAAGAATTGACTTTTAACATTTATGCCAAAGAAGCGGAGGCTGCTGTCCTTGGCTCGTTGATGACATTTGAAGATGCTTTGTCGGAGGTTTCTTTGATCCTGACTCCGGAGATGTTTTATGATCTTCGTCACCAATGTATTTATACTGCTATTTTAAAGACAGACAACGATGGAATTCCTGTCGATTTGGTTTCAGTTGCAGAAGCTTTAAAGAAGACGGGGAATCTGGAAAGGGCCGGGAATTATACTTATCTTTCAGAGCTGACCAATTATTCCGGTAATGTTGTCCGGGTTGCTTATTATGCACAGGTTGTGGCTCAGAAGTTTGTACAGCGTGAATTAATGAAATTTGGTAACCAGACTATTCAGGCTGCCCGGGATGAGAGATTGGATGTTGCAAATGTTATTGCTCAGACTGCTGCCAATCTTGACCGGATAAATGAGGTTATGACTGCCAATTCCCGTATTACGCATATTGATCGTATTCTGGAGAAATCTTTATCCGAAGCTTTAGAGCGCGAACAAAGCCTAAAGGAAGGCAAGGCTTTTGGTATTCCTACAGGACTTACGGAGATGGACCGGTTATTATCCGGATTTCATGGGGGTGACCTGATAATTGTAGCTGGTAGGCCTGGGTCCGGTAAAACTAGTGTCATGTTGAATTTCCTGAAAGCGGCAGCGATTGCAAAGTTTCCTGTATGTGCATTTTCTTTGGAAATGACTTCTGTAAGACTCTCTGATCGCTTGATCTTATCGGAAAGCGGTATTTCTGCACGGGATTACCGAATGGGAAAGTTCTCCCAGACTGATTATGAAAAATTGTCGAAAGCACAACATTTGCTCTCTGGATTACCGATTTTTATAGACGACCGTTCCGGGGTTACGATGCAATATATCCGGGGAATTGCCCGGATGATGCATAAACGCGGGCAGTGTAAGGTGCTGTTTATCGATTATCTCCAGTTACTGTCATCGACAGTCGATAAGAAATATAACCGGGAACAGGAAATCGCGCAGATTTCCGGACAGGCAAAAGCTTTGGCTAAAGAGTTGAATATTCCGGTTGTACTACTGTCCCAGTTGAACAGGGATTGTGAAAAAAGAACGGATAAAAAACCGGAATTGTCTGATCTTCGGGAATCCGGTGCAATTGAGCAAGATGCCGATATCGTAATGCTGGTGTACCGTCCCGAATATTATGGATTAAAAGCTATGGATGGAGAGCCGATCAAAAATGTCGGGAAACTTATTGTGGCAAAGCATAGGGACGGTCCGGTCGGGGAAGTGAAGTTTTCCTATAATGAGAGTTTAACAAAGATATATGATTTTACAGTAGGAAAAATACCGTTTTAACTAAAATGAAGTAGCTATGGAAGCAAAATTTAATTATGGAGATAAAGTTCTGATCAATGGAAATATTGTTGGGATTGTATTGTTTTCTTATAATATGTTTTCGTTGCCTCATGATCCTTGTTTTGTTTATCGGATTATAGTCGATGCACATGAGTTGTGTCATCGGGTTAATAACTATGCTCATGTAAATCAGGCGGGAAATAAGGAATTACTTGCTGAAGATTTTAAAAGTTTGTTGGTAGATACTCAGCAATTGGCAGTGATGGAAGTGTCGGAAAGGGAATTGACATTGTTTGAATATTGATTATGGAAGAGAATACACAACTATCGTTATTATTCGATGAAGTAATCCCCATTCCGGAATGCTCCGAATTAATGAAAATAACGAAATTGAAACGTCCGATTGATGTGGCGGATAGAATGGTCCAGGAGGTTCGGGTATGGCAGCAAAAACATCCGGATAGGGATGTAATGGAAATAATTACCCCTGATTGGGAAGAATATATTAAAAGCAGATTGTGAACGATTTGAATTAAAATATCATGGTAACAATAATAGTTAAAGATAATGAAACCGATCAGGAAATGATTCTTCGCGTCAGTATTGATAGCGAAGAAACTGCTACGGTTAATGTGAAGTTTAATCCTCCGCTTGACAAGAAAAAAGAATATCCTGGATTGTGGGATATTATGGCAAGTCGGGTAATGAATGTGATTAAAGAGGATTAATATTAATGGAATAGAGAAAAATAATATACTAAACTATGGAAACTAATAACATTCAAACCCGAAAAGATGAGATCCGGTTTTTTACCAATAAACCGGAGGAAATGCTAGGAAAATATCTGGCAAAACGATTATTAAGAACCTGGCAGGAAGATTTTGTCGATAATGACACCGGGGAAGTTGTTTCTATCGATCGTAATGAAATAATAGCTGATCGGGGCCAGCTTATTACCGGTGATTTGCTTGCAGTAATCCGGTTTCATTTACAGTCTGGAGATATAAGCGAAGTTGAAGTAAGTAATCAAAAGCGCGAAGGTATTTTGTCAGCATCTACTCAGATGTTTCCTTGGATGGTTACTATATGTATTGCAGGAGAAAAGAAGAAAAAATTTCTTTTATATGCTTCTTCTATAGGGATGGCTATAGAAATTGTATGTGATTATGTGGAGTTGGAATTTTCCGGGATGTTTACTTTGTTTTCGGCTAAATCATTGGAATCATGTATAATTTTAAAAGATAATCTTTTGTCTATATCAGAGTGTGAAAATATAGGCGAGGATTCAGAACAAAATGAAAGTTGTGAACCGGTGAAAAAGTTTTATCAGATTGATACAACCGTTTCTATTGTTGATGGAAGTGTTACCTCTCCCACCTTTGTTGTAGAAGCTAAAGACGTTGATCGGGCTATGGTTATTATAAACGATTTTATTTCTAAAAGGATCAGAGAAAAAGCTGATGAAGAAGTAGAGGAATTTGAGGTAAAATTAGAGACAGCGAAGATTCTTTCCTGTAATTATATCATTGAACGGGAATTTTCAATGGCTTATTCAGAAGAACTATGAAAGCAATAACCTTAATCAATCCTCGGGGAGAACGTTTAGAATTGACTAATGTTGAGTTTTATGAGCTCCAATTACAATTTGCTAATTCTAAGACGTTTGAACAGTGGAGTGAGAAAAGAAGGATATCCGGCTGGATTGGAAAAGGAGATGATATCAGGCTCAGTATTTCTGCTGTAAATAAATTCCTGCGGGAAAAAGGATACCAGATTGTTGATAACCTTCATAAATGACTTTTATGAAAATGCGTGATGTCCGGATAGTTGTTTGTCCTCGGTGCCAAGGAACCGGAACTTTAGAAATGGCAACCGGGGACGAGGATAGGTGTAAAACTATTTTCTGTCCTTTGTGTAATGGTATGAGAGTTTTGAAAAGAACGGTGACAATAGAATATAATGTTGTTAACAATGCCCACGAAAGCGAAAAAGAATATCCGTCCCTGGAACCGGAGAGGATCGGTTACGGGGAAAAAGATGGAAAACCGACCCAGAAGCCGTGAAGAATACCATTCGGCAAGATGGACCAGGGAAAGTAAAGTATTCCGGGAGAAACATCCGCTTTGTGCTATATGTTTGGAGAAAGGATTACTTGTTCCTTCGGAAGTAGTGGATCATATTATTCCTGTCGCAGTGTGTTCAGATTTCTGGGATAAAACCAATTGGCAGGCATTGTGTCGGAAATGTAATATTGAAAAAGGAAATAAAGATAAACGTCTGATCAATGGAAGATGAATTAGTGGATATTATCCGGAATGTGGAACAGGAGAAAACGGAAAAAGGATTGGCTCCGGTTCATGCCATGTTTCTTTCGGATATCATGCCGGCGGTAAAGAAATTGGTTAAAGATACCTTGAATAAACTGGTGAAGGAGAAAAAAATAAGCTGGTTCCGGACGATAAATGATGATGCATTTAAATTTACAGGTGATGAAGAATAGACCTTTGAGTGAATTGGTTATTGATTTTATAAATGATCAGGATGTGAATGAGTTAAGTAAGAAAACATATAAACTCGCAATATCCCGGTTTGTCAGATGGGTTGTATTCAGTACACTGGAATTCTGGTCCTTGAAAAAGAAGGATATTATAAATTATAAATCTGTTTTGTTACGGGAAGGCAAGTCACTTTACACGATCGACCTTTATCTGACCGTTGTACGTAAGTTGTATTCCTGGTTGGATGATCAGGGTTTATATGAAAATATTGCAGTTGGTGTCCGGTCTCCCAAAAAAGATAAGAAGTTCCGAAAAGGATATTTGAAGATGGAGCAGGTCGACCTGCTTTTGAGTTCTATTGACACTTCCTTACCGATTGGGAAACGTGATTATTGTATTATATCCATGATGCTTGGAGCTGGGTTACGCCGGGTCGAAATATGCCGGATGACAATCGGTGATGTTACGAATAATTTTCAGACGACTGTGAGGTTGCAAAGAAAAGGACATAATGAAAAAGATACAGAGCTGGGGATAACAGAACGAATGTTGGGTGCAATTCATGATTATTTATTGTGCCGGAATAATTTCTCAGAAGATAGTCCCTTGTTTGTGAACCATGCCGGAGGGTATAAGGATTTACCGCTTCAACCTGCTATGGTTTCCAGGATGATTAAGCAAAGGTTTAAACAAATAGGTATTGTTGATAAACGTATGACCTGCCATAGTCTGCGACATACTGCAGCTATCCAGGCGTTAAAAGCCGGGGCAGATGTCTATGAAGTACAACAAATGCTAGGGCATTCAGATATAAAGACAACGACAATTTATTTAAGAGCTATAGAGGAGGAGACAAGGGTAAATAATAGAGCAGTAAGGATACTTGATAAAGTTTTATCTGAAAGCCTCGGAGAGGGTAAAAATAAGCTTTTAGACAGTGCTAAATATCAGTAGTGTAATAAAGATAGAATTTTATACACAACAAAAATTTAACACAAAGTTTGTTGTTAATACGTAAAGTTTTGAATTGATACAAAATGAAAAATTGAAATATGTGTGATGATCGGCGGTTTGAAAGGCAAAGGGGAGGGGGGTGTCAATCTCTTTTGGACATCGTCAGCGAGACCACACCCCGCCCTTCTTCACGCACATGCAAAATTGGGAGTTTTTGAAATAACAGAATTATGGGAAAAGGAAGGAAACCGATATCGAATGCTTTGAAAGTTCTGAAGGGAACGGATCAGCCTTGCCGGATGCGGGAGGAAATTTCGTATGAGAAAATAACGAAAATCCCGAAAGCTCCGGATTATATGTGTATTGCCGGTAAAAAGGTATATAAGATCACTGCTCAGCAGTTGGCAGATCAGGGAATTCTGAATGTTGTCAATATCAATGCCGTGATGATGTATGCCAATGAGATGGGAAAATATATCGAGGCAGAGAAAAAATTGTCGGAGCCTGAAAATGACCGGGTTGTGAAAGAGATCTCCGATAAAGGTGGCGTCCGGTATGTCCGTAATCCACTCGATAAGATGGCGTCTGAATATTTGGCTAATGCAAAGATGTGGGCTGTCGAACTGGGGATCACCCCGGCATCGGCTTCTAAAGTAAAAATGGGAGAAAAGAAAGAAAAAGATCCATTACAGAAATTGCTGGAGGATTTATGAAAAGGAAAAAATCTGAAATATATAAAGAGAAGGCTTTACACTATATCGATCGGGTAATGTCCGGGGAACGGATTGCCGGACGTTATGAAAAGCTGGCAGTAAAACGCCACTTGGACGATCTTCGTTTTGCAACAGAGAAAGGTTTGTATTTTGATGAAAAGGCGGCCAAAAAAGCTCTGGTATTCTTTACCTTATTGAAACATTTTAAAGGTGAATGGGCCGGAAGGGAACTGGAATTGGAGGACTGGCAGTGTTTTATTATCTGGTGTCTTTTTGGCTGGTTCCGGAGTGGAGGTGTCCGGCGTTTTAATTATGCTAACATAGAGGTTGCCCGTAAAAATGGGAAGACAACTTTTGCGGCTGGGATTGCCTTATATATGATGATCTTCGACGGCGAAGCCGGTGCGGAGATCTATTCGGCAGCAGTGGATAAGGACCAGGCCAAAATCTGCTGGCAGGCGGCCAAGAAGATGGTAGAAAATAGTCCGGCATTGCAGAAGTATCTGGATACTTATACCACTTCGATTGTCATGGAATCGACGGCATCGACTTTTAAACCGCTTTCCAAGGATAACGGGAACAAGGACGGTTTGAATCCTCATTGTGCTATTTGCGACGAACGTCATGCATGGCCGACGGATGACATTTTTAATGTGATTAAATCCGGTATGGGTGCCCGGAAACAGCCGCTTATTTTTACTATTACGACAGCCGGGTTTAATATGGAATCTCCGTATTATCAATCCCGGAAAGTGATGATCGATATCCTTGAGGGAATCAAACAGCAGGAAAACGAGTTTGTTATGATTTTCTGCCCGGATAAAAAGGATGGGAAGGAATGTCCGGAGGATGACAACTGGAAAGATCCACATACCTGGGAGAAGGCAAATCCGAATATCGGTATTTCGGTAAGCTACGATTATATGGAGAGGGAATTGCAGGATGCGATCAACAAGGGAGGTACGACGGAAGTGAACTTCAAAACCAAAAACTGCAATATGTGGGTAGACGCTCCGGATGTCTGGATCCCGGATGATATCGTTACAGCCAATAGCCGGGGAATAACGGATGATGATCTGATCGGGCTGGAGTGTTATGCCGGGCTTGACCTTGCTTCCCATGTCGACATTAATGCTTTGGCTCTATTCTTTCCGGAAGTAAAAGCAGTAAAAATGTTTTTCTGGATACCGGAGGGTAAGGTAAAAGAAAAGGAGGATAAGGTGGACTATCGTCGTTGGGCCGATGAAGGATATATTAAAGTGACTCCGGGAGATGTGATCGATATCGATTTTCAGGTGGCCGATATTGCTAAGATTTGCCGGCAATATACAGTTAAGAATCTGGCATTCGATCCGGCTAAAGCTTACCACGGTACTATACAGGGATTACAGAAATCCGGTTTAGATGATATACTGGATGAGTTTGCCCAAAGCATGATGAATATGAGCGAGCCGACAAAGAAGCTGGAGGCTTTTGTTAGGGATAGGATATTGGACCTAATGAATAATCCTGTACTCCGGTGGATGTTCCGGAACGTTGTGATTTATAAGGATGCCAACGATAATATCAAGCTGGATAAGAAAAAATCTCCGAATAAAATCGACGGTGTGGTGGCGATTGTGGATGCGATCGGAGGGATGATGTCGGTTGAGGCCGATGACCAGAAAAAGATAATGTATGGGAACCATTCTCTACGAACCATAAAAATATAAACCATGGAAACAAATGAATTGACACCCAGGATCCTGAAGATGACGACCAAGACGGGGTTTGTGGAGTTGTTCTGGGAAGCCGTCAATGCGGATCAACAGCAACACACTCATGAGGAGATATATGATATACTGGAAAAGGAATATCAGCAGGTGTTTAAAAGACGCCGGTATACCTCGTTTAAGAGTTTCCGGAGACGGAGAGATCAATAAAAGTTGGAAAATGAGATTTGGAATTTTAGATAATAGCCGTATATTTGTGACATTCGACGCCAACGAATGCACTAAATATTCTTTTAAGCAACAGTCATTTTTATGGCTTTGTGTAAGCTATTGTCTTTATGATATAAGGCTATCACTCCCCGTTGGACTGTTGCAGAAATGTGATAGTGGTTCGTTGGCGCGAATGGGAGGCGGTAGCCTTTCTTTATTTACTAATTTCAAATTTCATTCAACGATGCCAACGAACCTGAAATTTGCAAATGACGCACAAGGTGTGGATAATGCACGTACTTCCCCACGAAAAAGGGAAATCCCGTCTTTAAGTTTAAAGAGACAGTTAAAGCATTTGAAAGCAATGATCCGGACGGAACGAAACTATAAGCTACGGGCTTATAGTTTTATTCTGGATAATTGTATTTTCGATTGCTACAGTCATTATTGTATGACGACACTGCCTGATTCTATCCCCGATGAATTCATTGAAATAATGGATATCATGAGCTTGAAAACAGATCCCCCTTATTAAAAAATGATGCGTTATGGAAGAGTTAATTAAAATTACAGAGTATAACGGTAAGAAAGCCGTTTCCGCGAGAGAATTACATCAATTCCTTGAAATAAGTACTCGGTTTGACATGTGGGCTAAAAGGATGAGAGAATACGGATTTAATGAAGGAACAGACTTTTGCACGATTTTGAGCGAAAGTACAGGTGGCCGTCCTTCCTTAGATTATGCTTTAACTCTTGACACAGCAAAACACTGGGCTATGATGCAACGTAATGAAAGAGGAATGCAGGCGCGACAATATTTCATCGAAGTGGAAAAACGTGTCAATCGTCCTTTATCACATGCTGAATTGCTTTTGCAACAATGTCAGATGTTGGTCGAACAGGAAAAGCGTTTGTCACAGGTAGAAGAAAAAGTGGATCGTCTTATCGAGGTGCATGAGGAAGCTGAGCGTGATCTGCATGAGTTACCCATTTCCGACGAAGAAATTCCGGAGATGTCCCTGCGTGATCAGATCCGGATGCTGGTGAACAAATATTGTAAAGTTTCCAATCTGGGACAGCATCAGGTTTGGGATAAGGTATACACGACATTATATTACTCCTATCATATTCCGCTCCGTTCATATAAGATGCGGAAAGGGGAAAGCCTTTTGGACGTTGCTGAGCGTGTCGGTTGCCTGGATAAGATCCATGTGATCGTCTCCGGTTTGTTCAAGCGGCTCAATTTTATAGAATTCTAGCTATTAGTTAGCAGGACTCTGATCTGAAATACCGGTAACCTTATTGGTTATCCTGTCAATTCCACAAAAGGAAACGAGAGGATAACCAATATTCCCGTATCAAAAAATCAGGTTTCCGGAGAAATAACCTCGGTTTTTCTCCCGGAAATATATAGTTTACGGGGAAATAAGTACACAAAGAAAAAGGAAAAGAAATAAAAAGAAAAGAGAGTTTCGGATATGGAGTTAAGAGAAATGTTTATTTTTGTCGATAGAGAAAATAATATGATTTATTGAAGATGTCAGAAATTGAAAGTGGATTAAAAGAATATATAGAACATTTTGGTAAAGAGATAGTTAAAAATTTGGATGAACTGAATTTTTATTATAAGCATGAATTCATTTTTTTCTGCGAGTTCAGGACTATTATCTATGAAAATTTGAATTGTCTTTTATTAGGATTATATCAGGCCAGTATTTGTATGACTAATCATTTGTTGGAACGAATGCTGAAACATGCTTTAATTGATTTTGAAATGAAAGGATGTTACATTGGCAATCCAGCTTTTAATGAAAAATTAAAGGAAGGATATCGTCTATATGATAATAAGTCTCTAAATGATAATATAAGTGCAGCATGTAAGAAAGGTATTATAACAGAGGAAGAAGGAGGAAAACTGAAAGAATTAAAAAATAAATATCGTAATCCATATTCTCATGCATCTGTAAAAAAAATTATTTCTGAAAAACCTGAACTAGTGAAAGGGTGGATTGGTAAATTTCCAGTTCCTGAAGAAGACAGTAAGCCATTGAGGAATATCACAGTACCTTCTGAAATATTTTCTGAATATTACCAAGCTGATATAGCTAAAAAAGAAGCATTTCCTTATTTTAAAATTGTATTTGGAACTATGGTTGCAATTGATCAGAGATATCAAAAATATAAAGAATAAAGCCTTGCAGACGCAAGGCTTTATCATTGTCTAAAGTTGTCTGAATTATAAGGATGCTGTACTTAATTCTACACCCACTTCTTTATCGCCTTTAAAATTTTAGTGGTTGTTTTTTCATCGGCAAAAGTAACTTCGGTTTTGTATAGCCTCATTTGATTCGGTAATTCCGGCATAAATCATAAATTAGTAGTAAAAAAACGTACATTTATTTGGTTGTGTACATATTTTTACTACATTTGTAGTGTAATTAAGTTCTTTGATGCTATGAGTTACAAATCAGTGAAAGAAGTTGTAACACTGCTGGTGAAATACGATTTTAAACTGGTGAGGCAGACAGGAAGTCACATGGTTTTTACTAACGGTAAGCGTGTGGTTGTTGTTCCAAATCACCGGGGTGGTATTGAGAAAGGCACTTATTACAGCATCTTAAGACAGGCAGGGCTGAAGTAGCCCTGCCTTTACAAGAAAAGGAGATGAGAAATGAAAACAGTAAATGTAGTTATTGAACATGCGGAGACAAACCTGAGTGCATACGTGGAAGATGCACCTATCATTACTATTGGAGATACGATCGAAGAAATTGAGAAAAATATCAGGGAGGCTATTAATCTTTACCTGGAGACTTGTAAGGATGAGAATATTGATCCCGGAAAAGTATTTGAGGGAGAGTATGAATTAAAATTTCAGCTTGATGCTCCTACCTTCATCAATTACTATAGTAACATATTTACGAAGGCAGCCTTGAGCCGTGTGACAGGCATCAATGAACGTCAGTTGTGGAGATATGCCGCTGGCAAGAATGTTCCCCGGAAAGAACAACTTGAAAAATTCCAGAAAGGGATAAATAAACTGACAAGAGAATTACAATCCATCAGCTTTTTATAGAACTTAGTTACATTTTGAAGAGGGTATGTTCTGAAAAGGGCATACCCTCTTGTTTGGGAGCCATTCAAATTCTTTGATTTTCTTTAAATTTTCCCCGGAACTTGAAAAAATACGACATTGTCGATGCAGAAATACGACATTGTCGAATTGACAGGTGTTGCAAATCCCGTTTTCTTTGCTATATAAATTTATGGCAAATGACATTCTTACGCGAAATATGGGATAAAAAGGCAGCTAAAAGAGAGGTCGAAGTGACCACCAGGAAGGAATATGAGGAAAAGGTTTCTTCTCTCCGGAATGGTATCGATTATGGAGTGACCGTTAATAATGATGTAGCGATGCGTATTACAGCGGTATTTGCAGCGATCCGGTTACGTTCTGAGAATATTGCTTCCCTGCCGAAAAAGATTGCGAAAAATACTCTCCGGGGAGAAGAAGCGGTAAATAATCATCCTGTTAGCCGTTTGATCCGGGTTAAGCCTAACCCATATATGAATATTTTCAATTTCTGGGATTGTATTAATGCCGGAATGGACGGTTGGGGAAATTCTTATGCAATCATTGAGCGGGATGCACACGGGGATCCGGTTGCCTTACATCCGGTATTGCCTTCTGAAACCAGTGTGACTGTCAAGGACCGGAAAAAATATTTTAAGGTCTATGGAAATCGGTTAGGGCTGGACGGTATTTACAGCAATGAGGAAATGTGTCATTTTATGCTGACAACCCTGAACGGACTGAAGGGCCTGAATCCAATAGAATATAATGCGATTTCTATAGCAAAGGGTGTGGCGGCGACGAAATTCGGTGCGGAATTCTATAAAAAGGGCGGCAATATCAGGGCGGTATTGGAAGCTGACGGGTCGATGTCTGATACGGAGTATAATAATTTTGTGAAGCATTTTAACGAGTCGTCCCGGAACTATGAAACCCCGCTCCTGGAATATGGAATAAAATATAAGCAAGTCGGCATTTCTCCTATTTCCGCCCAGTTATTGCAGACGGAAACTTTTTCCATTCAGGATATAGCCCGGATCTTTAATGTTCCCCCGCATATGCTGTGTGAGATGAGTCATGCGACCTTCTCTAATATCGAGCATCAGACGATTCAGTTTACCACCTTCTCTCTCCGGCCTTCCGTGAAACGGATCGAAACTGAATTAGAAGCCAAACTTTTCTTCGAAGGGGAAACGGATCAGTATAGTGTGAAGTTTGATCTGAACGGTCTGATGCGTGGTGATACGGCAGCCCGGTCGGAATGGTACCGGACCAGCATACAAAACGGTATTCACAGCCGGAATGAAATCCGGCAAATGGAGGGATATCCGCGGCTTGAGGGACTGGATGATATGCTGTATCCCTCAAATATGACAATTGTAGGACAAGAAAATCAGGATAAAAAATGAAGACGAATTTAATAGGACATGTAAGAAGGCTTGCAGAGAACGTTGAAGAAACCCGAACGATTGAGTTTGTTGCTTCGGATAATACGAGGGACGCTCACGGAACGGTGGTTCCTGTGGATAAGTGGGATCTTACCCGGTTTAATAGTAACGGAATTATCGGATATCAGCATAATGTTTATGGTGATATGTGCGGGAATGAGGATCCGGACCGGGTGATCGGAACCGGACAGGCCCGGATTGAGGATAATCAACTGATTGTTTCGATGACCTTTGAACCTGCAGAGTTGAACCCTTTGGCCGAAAAGATCTTCCGTAAGATTCTGCATGGTACTTTGAAAGCTGTTTCTGTCGGTTTTGTGCCGACTAAAGAGGGCGCCTGGGGAGAAGGTGAAGAAGCGAAGAACGGATCTAATCCGACCTATTATTTTGACGGCCAGGAGTTGCTGGAGGTGTCGGTTGTGAATATTCCGTCTAACAGAAACGCTCTGAAGCGTGGATTCCGGGATAATACCGTAGATGCGATCAATTTTATTTACCGGGCTTTGGATGGCCGTTTCCGGTATTCCGAGATTGAAGATATGAAGGTCCGGGATATACTGGATTTGCTGGATGAACGGAAGGCTCCGGAAAAAACGGAAGAGGGAGAAGCCCCGGAAGTTCCGGAGGACATACCGGAAGATCGGGCGACTGATGATGCTGATGTTGTTCTGGCCGAGGCGGAATTGGCAATAGACAAATAACTATTCATTTTTAAATTGACAGATATGAGAAAAATTCATGAAATTAAAAAAGAACTCTCTACGGAGATTGAGAACTATAAGCGTTTTCGGGGAGAGGGAAAAGCAGAGGAAGCTAAAGCAGCTCTGGAAAAAGTGCGGGGACTTACCAGTGAACTGGAGGATGCACAGGCTTTGGATCGGGCAGAAAGGGCTTCGGTAGCAGATAAGTTCTCAGAGCAGGAACGGAGTGAAATAAACCGTTTTTCTTTCCAAAAATTTATTCGCGAGGCTGCAGAAGGTAAGTTGGAGGGTTTTGAATTGGAGATGGCACAGGAAGGAAGAAAGGAAGCCGGCGAATTGGGCCGGACGGTTAAGGGTGTTTGTATTCCTTATTCGGTATTGTCGGTAAAGAATGTCAGGGCTGCGGCCGGACAGAATGCCGGGACTGCTGCTGATGGAGGCAATTTGATACAAACTTCCGGGCCGACCTATATCGAAGCGTTGCGTGCTAATCTGGTGATGCAGAAGCTGGGTGCAAAATTCCTGACCGGACTGATCGGTACGCTGAGTTTTGTAAAAAATTCGAAGGTGGATATCTCCTGGGCGGGTGAAGCCGAGACTGTTGAAAACGAGAAGATTTCTTTCAGCCTTCAGGAGATGAAGCAGAAACGCCTGGTGATCACTACGGCCTTTACCAAAGATCTGCTGAATCAGACGAGTATGGATGTGGAATCCCTGATAATGAATGAGATGATACTGGCACATGCCCAAGGGATTGATGATGCGGCCCTTAACGGTGCAGGCAGTGAGGCTCCACTCGGTATTCTGAATCTGGAGGGTATCGGCGCAGTCGCTATCGGAGAAAACGGTGGTGAAATCGACTGGACGAAGGTGGTAGCCCTGGAGACGGCAATCAGTGCAAAGGATGCGATGCTGGGGAATTTGGCTTATCTGACCAATCCAAAGGTTATCGGGGCTTTGAAAACCACTGAAAAGGCATCTGGAACGGCCAGATTCCTGATGGAAGCGGCGAATACGCTGAACGGTTATGATATTATCAGTACGACTTTGATGCCTTCGGATATTACCAAAGGTACCGGGAAGAATCTGTCTGCAATGCTGTTCGGAAACTTTGCCGATGTGATCGTGGGCCAGTGGGGCGGACTCGACATTATCGTGGATCCGTACACCCTGAAGAAATCCGCACAGGTGGAGATTACGATGAATGCCTGGCATGATGTTTTCGTGCGGCACGATGAAAGTTTCGCGGCAATCAAGGATATTAAAACGGCATAGTATGTTGGTAAAGATTAATAAACCTTTGAAAGGATACGGGTATTTTGGCGGCGAGACCGCCGAATTGCCTGATGATGTTGCTGCCAAGTTTATTAATAGCGGAGCGGCGATTATGATTCAGAAAACTGAGGGCGGGGAAGATGATAACACTTTACCGGAAGATCTGCCGATGCGTGATCTGTTGTACAAAAATGGTTATGAATCGGTGGAACAAATTCTGGATGCTAAGGAAACTCTTACCGATGTGAAAGGTATTGGTAATGTGTCTGCCTGCAGGATAATTGAATTTTGCGGAAATTATGAAGGTTGAACGGATCAGCACATCGGAAGAGCTTCCTGTAAAATTGGAACAACTGAAAGAGCATCTCCGCATTATGTCGGATGACTTCGACAGTATTCTGATTTTACACCTGAAAGCGGCAATTGCTTCGGCTGAAGAATTTACCGGTCAGGTGTTATGGCCGGGAAATTTTCGGTTGACGGGTGATTTTGATAAGGTGTTAAAGACTGGGATAATGCCGATCACAGATATTGTATCTGTCCGGCTGGATGGTGAAGAATTGGATGTAACGGAGATAGGGATATCCGGAAGCAGTCTTTATTTTCCTGAAGGGATGAAAGGAAATTCTGTAATAATTGAATTCATAGCCGGTTTTAAGGAAGTTCCTTTCGATGTTGCTGCTGCGATACTTTTAATTGCTGCCAAATTTTTTGAAAATCCTTCGGATTCTGTGGAACAATTGCCGAAGGCTTCTACAAACCTTTTAAGACCACATAAGAGATGGGGAAGATAGATTTCAGTGTAGGTGAATTTGATACCCGGGTACAATTCTATAAACAGGAGATTACCCGGACGGATGCCGGGGCCATTGTAAAAGATTTCATAAAAACGACAGAAGCTTTTGCCGGAGTTTCTTCAAAGACACTGGATGAGACTGTCGGGGGGGAACGGATCCGGGTTGTAGAAGTATTGGAACTTACGTCTTATTTATTGGTCGGTATGAATAATTCCTGGAGAGTGGAAATAGGCGGAAATATGTATGAGGTGATTTCAGTAGAGCCGGTAAAGAGAAGGTTTATGAAGGTCGTTATAAAACAGTTGTAGATGGATCAGATTCGCGTCAATGGTATAGAAGAAGCCGAACGGGTGCTGGATGAAATGATAAGGAATTATCCGAAACAAACTGTCGCTGCCGGGTTACGTGCCGCTGCAAAACCTTTTGTAAATCGGACAAAAGAAGCTGGACCTTCGCCGAAATTCAGTAAGCTGGCAGGGGTAAAGGTTTACACAAAAGGGAAGGAACCTTTAATGGCTGCCGGGCAATTCGGAGGCAGAACGAAACGGGTGTGGAAGACACTCAGCAGTTATATGTCAATGTACTATATCTCTTATTGGTTGAATCATGGGACATTGTCGAACCGGAGTGCTGCCTATCATTTTAAAAACGCCCGCAAGCCGGTTTCTGCAAATTGGAAAGGCGGTATCCGGGCAACCGATGATATAAAAAAGGCCTGGGAAGCTTCGAAAGCTCGGGTTATATCTGCTATTCCGGTAGAAATGCGGAAAGCGAGTGAACGTTTTATAAAGAGGATGCAATCTAAAACGGGGATAAAATGAAACAGGAGATCAGTACATTAATTTATGACACCTTAAAAGGAATTGTGGAAATTTATCCGGTGTTGGCTGATGTAGAAGATAGTAAAAATCTTCCGGTACCCTATGCCATTTATCAGTTGAAGGAATCGGGAAATAAGACAAAGGAAACGGTTAAGAAAGTGTATGATACCGGAATTTTTATTGTTACGGATACTTATGAGATTGCCTGGGAAATTATACATAAAGTGGAAGAGGCGATAAATCTGCTAGACCGTTCCAGTATCTGTGTTTCTGCCATTACAGGAGAAGTTAAGTATGATGGAGAGGACCGGCGTTATGTTGGTGAAATGAGTTTTACAATTAAAAAATTATAAGTTATGGGACAGAGTATTAATGGATATGACATTATTTTTCAGGCTGTAGTCGGAGAGCAAAAAAAGCTGTTTGCCGGGACGAAATCGAACAACTTTAACCTGAATCCAAAGGTTAAAGAATCTATTACCAAAGAGGATAAAGGCACCTCTAATAAGAAAATAACCGGTTATGATACTGAATTTACCGTTGACGGGGTAATGGAAATAAATGAGGCGGAAGAGAAAACAAAACGGCTCGACCGCAACGATGTGATCGATTTGGTTATGGCCGGTGATCCGATTGAATTTGTGTATGGGAATCCGGCGCCGGGTAATACCGCTTACAAAGGGAAGATGGTGATAACCGGTTATTCGGAAAGTACCGATGCGGAAGGTGAGGCCACCTATTCCCTGAATTGCTCCGGAATCACAAAGCTGACCAAAGAAGAAATTACAGGGGTGTAAAGCTATGAAAGATTTTTTGAAAATAGGTGATTCAGAATATCGGGTTGAGGCAAACTGGAATGCTATAGCCGGTTTTTGCCGGAAAAAGGGAGTTTCTGATTTGTCTCAGCTCGATGTCTTGGTACATATCGCTATAGACGATATCTTACCTCTGATGCATTGTTGTATAAAAGAAGG
>ERZ834798.1038-NODE-1038-length-27679-cov-3.007276_pt1 | contig 27679 bp, 18 predicted proteins | sample MGYA00519689_ERZ834798 | MGnify/ENA primary metagenome ERZ834798 (study PRJEB31850, sample SAMEA3708761) | human gut metagenome | biome: human gut; feature: human-associated habitat; material: faeces | place: China | collected 2014 ...
TAAAATAGTTGTTCCTAACACAATTCTTATTGTCGATGATGATGAAATGAACCGTGATGTGTTGGGAAATATTTTTTCTGCGTCTCATTCCATTGAAATGGCTGAAAATGGAAAAGAGTGTCTCAATAAAATACTAAAATGTGGACAAAAATTTTGTGCTGTCCTTCTGGATGTGGTCATGCCTGTAATGGGCGGTATTGAAGTATTGAAAAAACTTAACAGAGATGGTGTTGTTGATCATATTCCCGTCTTTCTTATTACTGGAGAAACAGATACGAGAATCATCAAGCGAGCATATGAACTCGGTGTGATGGATGTCATTTCTAAACCTATTTCTTCGTATATGGTGCAACGCCGGGTTAATTCCGTTATTGAATTGTTTACGGCACGTAAACGACTCTCCAGTGTGGTGGGCCAGCAAAAGGATCAGCTTTTGAAACAGGCCAAAAGAATCCTGAGGCTGAACATGGGGATGATAGAGTCTCTTTCAACAGCCATTGAATTTCGCAGTGGCGAGTCCGGTGAGCACATCCGGAAAATACATGACATCACTAAACTGTTCCTTGAAAATTCCCCACTGGGCAGAGATTTTTCGACGGAGGAAATTGAGCATATTTCTTTGGCCGCGATTATGCATGACGTTGGGAAGATTTCCATTCCTGACGCCATATTGAGCAAGCCAGGACGCCTTACCCCCGAGGAGTTTGAGATCATGAAGACGCATACGACACAAGGAGGACAACTTCTGGAGAGAATTCCGCAGATGAGGGAACTGCCGTTTTTCACGTATGCCTACGATATTGCCAAATACCATCATGAGAGATGGGACGGACGCGGATACCCGGAGGGGCGCAAGGGCGACGATATCCCTTTATGGGCACAGATAGTCTCCATTGCAGACGTATATGACGCGCTGGTCAGCCCACGGTGTTACAAGAAGGCTTTCAGTTTTGAGGTGGCCCTTGGCATGATTGTCAGCGGCGAATGCGGCGTGTTCAATCCAAACATATTGGCATGCTTTCGGGAAATTGAGGGTAAGCTCCGCACTCTCTACGGTAGCGGCCCGGAACGATTGTACGAGTGAGGCAAAAAAATATGGATCAGACAAGAAAGGCAAGACTTGAGGCGGGCGGAATTATGGTGGACGAAGCCCTTGAACGCTTTATGGGAAACGAGGCTATGCTTGAGCGCTATTTACAGAAATTCCTCAGCGAAAAGAGCTATGCCATGCTGCGGGATTCTCTAGCCTCAAACGATTGGGAAGCGGCTGGCAGAGCAGCGCACACGCTGAAAAGCATATGTGGTACCATAGGATGTGAGGCCATGCAGGAGCTTGTGATTCTGCAGGAACGTCATATCCGCGCCGGAGAATGGAAAGAAGCCGTTGGTATGATGCCAGAGATATCCAACAGCTACGAGAATATTTGCGGTGTGATCCGGGCGTAACGTACAGGGTATTGAGCAGAAGGACGTATAAAGGGATATTGCGTACTGCTGTATATCTACATAATACTAGGTAATTAAATGAAAAGTTACAGCGGAATACCATATACGACGGGAAAACAGGCCGCAGACGATGTAAAGACACAGCTTGTTGGTTTTATAAAAATACCCAAATGGCTGCTTGGGCTCTGTCTTATTACTGTTTTCTATATTTTGTTCGTCTGTTTCTCCATGTATAAAATAGGCGATTCAACAACGCAGCTCTATGAGTATCCCTATACTGTCTCACGCAAAGCGCAGGAAATGAAAACCGCCCTCTATGGCATGCGAATCTCTCTGCCATCTCTTCTAGCCACGCCCGGCATCACCATTGCCGAAATTGATAACCTTCTGCGAGAGCAGATGGCGATGCAGAACAAGTCGTTGGAAGAGATCACACTCAAGTTCCGGGGGAATGAGAAAGAACTGGCTTATCTGAAAAGATGTATGGCTGAATTGCGGGAAGCCCGAAAAAATATGGTCAATAACCTATTGGGCAATCTGGATTTTCAGTACATCAATGCCTATTATGCCCGTGAGGTTCTCCCACATTTTGAAAAGGTGGATAAACTGCTAGGTAACTTGGGCGATGCCGCCGAACACCGTGGCAATGCAATCTTGGCAGAAATGGACAAGCTGAGAACCTTTTCCATCATTGCTACGCTGCTTATGGGAATAAGCATCATCTTGCTGATTATTCACACCCGCAAACTGGAATGGGATAAATACAAGGAGAGCGCATACCGCGAAAAACTCCTCAATCTGCTTGCAGCCAACATAGATGAAATATTTTTCATTTCACGCGAAGATAAATCTTTTGAATATGTGAGCTCAAATAGTGAACGCGTCATAGGCGTACCGCCTGAAAAATTTATTCATGATTACAGTAAATTATATTCTCTTCTAGAGTGTAAGGACAGCGACTGGTTGCGCGCAGTGTTCGACGATACGTCCTCAAATATGAAGGAACGGGACGTCGTGCTTGGTGAAGAGGGGCGCCGCTTCAATATCCGGGTGTATCCCATATTCCTAAATGGTGTTCTGAGCCAGCGCATTATCGTATTATTCGATCAAACTAAGGAATTTGCCTATCGACAGGCACTGAGCGACGCTCTTGAGAATGCCCGCAACGCAAATACCGCCAAAAGTAATTTCCTCTCCCGCATGTCTCATGAAATCCGTACGCCGATGAACGCCATTATCGGTATGACGGTCATTGCCCTGACCCGGCTTGACGATCGATCCCGCATGGAGGATTGCCTCACCAAAATAGCTCTGTCCTCACGCCATCTGCTCGGCCTTATCAATGACGTGTTGGACATGTCCAAAATCGAAGGAGGCAAGCTCACCATTGCTCATGAGCCGTTCAATTTTAAAAGGCTGTGTCATAGTAAATGGTTGACGGCATAACGTGCTCATGATATGATTTATTCAATGAGTGAGGAACGTTATGTCATCAAAACTTGATAACTTACTGTTTCACTTCAACCAGCTTTCAGAAGTCGAACAAGCAAAATTTATCGCCGCCGTGAAAACGTCGGGTAAAGTTGTTACGCTTGAAGACTTGCTGAGGAGCAAACGTGATGACGGTATCAGGTGCCCGTACTGTGGAAGTACGGAAGCCGTGCGTTTCGGACAGCGCAACGGCATTCAAAGGTACCGCTGCCGCGGCAAAGACTGCGGCAAGATGTTTTCAGACTTGACGGGTTCAATTCTTTCGGCCACGAGAAAAGACTTTCAAGTCTGGAAACGTTACGTAAAGTGTATGATGGACGGGCTTTCCGTGAGGAAGTCAGCCGCGATCTGTAAGATCAACAGAAACACGGCGTTCGTATGGCGGCATAAGATTCTTGACGCCCTAGCTTTGTTGGCTACCAAGCAAAAACGCTTGGGCGGCATAGTCGAAGCCGATGAAACCTTCTTCCCCTTGTCGTACAAGGGCGGGTATCCCGCCGGGCGAAAATCTCATAAACGCGGCGGAGCTACCAGCAAGCGAGGTATTTCTCGTGAAAAAGTATGTGTAAGCTGTGCCATTGACCGCAACAATAGAGCCGTCAGCAAAGTGGCGACTCTTGGAAAGGTCACTATTAAGTCGCTTCATGCAGTCCTTAATAGGCGCATCTCAAAACGCGCTATCCTCTGCACGGATAAGGAAGTGGCTTATAAGGCGTTTACAAGGCATAACGGTATCAAGCTTGTGCAGATTGAGTCTGGTATTGCCAAACTTGGGGTCTATCACATTCAGCATATCAACGCTTACCACTCCCGATTGAAAGCCTTCATCGGAAGGTTTAAAGGCGTAGCCACCAAGTATCTGAACAATTACTTAGTGTGGAACAATGCTATAATGGAGACTGCCATGACCAGAGTTGGAATTTTGCGACAAGCTTTAAAAGCCGTTGTATTCACCCGGTGGCTCGACATAGGTTGTCGACCAGCGATTCCCGTACCACTTTCAGCATAAGAGCCAGCTAGTAGCTGGCTCTTCTTGTAACAAAAGGAGTATTAAAATGTACATTGGTGGTTTAAGAAGAGTAGTTAGGGACGGCTTGTTTGTTCCTCGTGAGATGGTTGATGGGGCGAAGATTGTTGATATTCAAGCAGGAGCTTTCATAGTTCCACTGGAATGGTCTTTATACGCAGCTGAAAACTTTGAAAGAGAACTGATTGAACTCTTTAAAAAGTACAACTTCATACGGGACGAAAAGGAAATAAAAACTATTTAAGGTGGTAGTCCAGCCAATCTTTTACATACTCTTTATTTGCTTTAACTGAGTCCTTACTATAAATTTTTGTTACTATTATATCTTCATCTGCAAATATTACAGATGAAAGATTTGTTCCTACGGAATTATCTGGGGAATCAATAAACCATATTGATGATTGGGCAGGACATATCGGATCAGCGGATGTAAGGTCTTTATCAGCTTTGATTTCTCTCTTGAGAAGAGAGAAAAGAGCTTCTTTGACCCTTTCTGTGTTAATATTATCATAACTGACTTGATAAACAGGCATATAGCTATCCTCCTTCTACGCTAACCTTCCGTTTTATACACCCCACCACAAGGCCAAACAACACGGCCTCCTAAGCTCACCGTAGCAAGTTAGGAGGCCGTGTCAAGTATGGGCGTTAGAAAGTAAAGCGCACGCCCATCATGAACTGGTGCATACCAACGTGTTTTGTCTTGGAGTAAATGTCCACTTGGGGAAATTCCCCATCAGCAGGGATGACCGTGGTTCCACTTTTAGCCTTGCCGAACTGCGCGTAGCGGTAGCCCAAGTCAACAGCCACGTAGTCATTGAACTCATACGCGCAACCAAGGCCAACGTTCCAAGCGAAATTCGTCTGGTGTTTACGGCTGGAAGACAGAGACATCTGGTCATCAGGAGAACTCCAGCCGGACTTGCTGCTGAGGAATCCCATGCCGATACCGGCACCAACATACGGCGTGAAGGACGTGGTGTTCCTGAAATCGTAGTAGACGTTGGCAAACAAAGCCTGGATACCAATCTTCTGCTTCATGGACTGGTAGTAGATACCATCCCTATCGGTATCATCTGGCGTACCCCATGATTTGCTTGCTTTGGCATCCCCAAACGCGCTGTACTCCAGTTCAGCACGAATCGGGACATTGAAACGCTTGTGGAAGTCGTACCCGATAGCCAAGGCTCCGCCCACCACGTCGTCCAGTGAACCGAGATTCTTAGTTTCGGAGACTCCGGCCTCATAGCTGTGCGCCTTCGCTTTGTTGCCGCCCATGATGCCATACACGAACTTGGGCGTTACGTAGACACCGATTTGGTCGGCGGCTCCGGCTTCGGCTTGCGTGCTGAACAGGAAACAAGCTGCCAAGAGCAACATTCCAAACTTCTTGAACATGGGAATCCTCCTCATAGGGTGAATGAATAACTGCATGGAACTATTATTCCATGTTTTTGTCAAGAAATTTGTTATCCGGTACGGATGGAAAAGTATCCGTATTTGAACGAGGCGATTGCCCACGTCCTGAGCCGCAGGAGAGCCGAACTTGCCATGAGCAAGAAGAAGTTATCCGAAGAGGCTATGATCGCACGTATTCACATTACGGCCTTGGAAGCTGGCACGCAGTGTCCTTCCATGAACGTAGTGTTTTACCTCAGTGAAGCTCTTGATATGAAGCCTGATGTTTTCGTGCGCGAAGTGATGGAGGAAATCGAGTGCTTCAAAAGCAAGGAGCGTGAACGGACACATGGAATACGGCGTTAACCCACGTCTTACGTGAGCATGGGGTACACGTAGCCTACGTGGTTTACGTGGCGTGAGGGCTAACGGCACACGTGATTGAGGAAGGCGCGTGCCCTTATAAGAGGGTAAAGGAAATGCCCTGTATCCTTGACACTAGCAAGAACACAGGGCATTGTTTTGGGCTTACAGGCTGTAAACGGAAGCTGCTACTTCCGTTTGCTGTCCGGTGTGCGTTTCACTTGGTACATATACGAGGGTGATTCTTTGAGGAGTGGTGTTCAGGCTTGTACAACTAAAGGTTACTTATTAGGCGTAGAACGATAATGCTCAGGTACCCTTACCTTCTTTCCATTAACGATTCGGATATGAGAAGGTACATGTACCTTCTTTTGCCATCATTGGTTTTCGCCATATACGTTCTCCTCGCCTAAATCGAAGCGTGTAGCCTCACACTTCGATTTAGGGCTTGGCTTGTAGGTTCAAGTGGTTCCCAAAGCCTGAACACCACTCCTCAAAGAATCACCGTATTGAACCCGTTAGTATTTCATAAGACCTCTTCGCAAATTGTCCAGAGGCTTCCCAACGATTCTTCAAAATTGAATTTAAGCACACCCTCAGAGAAAAAATGATGCCCGAATCACTGTGGTGAAACGGGCATCATCGTTAATAATGGTGCAGAAAATATTCAACGATCTGCATAAAGGAAATATTATCTATGAGTAGTCAACCAACATATACGCATAAAGAAGTGTGTATAAAAGTAAATGCCTATGTGGATGAAAAAATTGCTCCTGTTATAGAATCACTATCTAAGATACAAGACGTAATAACCGAGTTTAGTTGTGAAGATAATAGGTCTGAGGTAGAAATAAACGCTGGATACATTCCCAGAGCGTATATTGTATTTCATGCTAAGAAAAAGTACGAGAATTGGCGAGAGTTAAGTGAAATATGCAATACTTTGTCAAAAGCAATATCTAATTATAGTCATGCCGAAGTATCCATTAAATGGCGTGAGGGAAAACCAGTAGGTATACTTGAGTTCAATACAGAAGATGCCTACTGGCTCACCCTTGCTATCAATGAGCTTACAAAAGATTAGTGTTTACCATAAGTTCGTGTTTCCTGATGACATTTCTTGCTCCTTTCGTATGTACCGTCGAGAAACTTTAGGATGCCATATAAATAACACCAACTCTATTGTAGTCAACGCAGAGAGGTAAAATATTTTCTTCACGTTGTAACTCTTATGTCGTTCAAGACCCGAATCACTACGGTGAAACGGGCATCATCGTTAATGCGTGTTAAATCAACGTGTTATATGCTTTCACTGAAAAGCCATCAACCATTTACTATGACACAGCCTTTTAAAATATCTCTACAAGGAGTTATCAATCTTATCCAGCCTCAAGCGCTGGAACGCGGACTGGATTTTGAGGTGTCCCTGTCCGGGGTTGATGAAGAAGAGCTACTCGGCGACGCACTGCGACTTAACCAGATTCTCATCAATATTCTGTCCAATGCACTCAAATTCACCCCGGTCGGGGGCTCTATACGGCTGGAGGTACACCAGCTCCATAAAAAGAACAATAATGTGCAGTTCCGCTTTGTTATCCGTGATACGGGCATTGGTATGAGCCAAGAGTTCATAAAGCGGCTTTATACCCCCTTTGAACAGGCCACATCCTCCACCGCTTCAAAATTTGGTGGTACTGGGCTCGGCATGGCCATTACCAAAAATCTTGTTTCTTTGCTGGGCGGCACGATATTCGTGAAAAGCGAGGAAGGCAGGGGAACCGAGTTTACTGTGGAGCTCCCCTTTGGCCTGAGCGGACGGCAGTTAGAAAAAGGCAAAGGCGAGCTGGAGCCACTCAAAGTGCTCGTAGTGGATGACGACTACGATACCTGCGAGCACGCCTGCCTGTTGCTGGATAAAATGGGACTTCGTACCCGATGGGTGCTCAGCGGTGCGGAAGCCGTGAAGGTTGTGCAAGAATCCCATGTCAGTGGTGATGATTACGACGTATGCTTCATAGACTGGAAAATGCCGGACATGGATGGCATGGAAACCGTCCGCCGTATCCGTAATGAAGTCGGGCCGGAAACTCTTATCATCATTATCAGCGCCTATGACTGGGGAGCGATAGAAGAAAAGGCCCGTGCCATTGGAGTTAACGGATTCATCGCCAAGCCCTTTTTCGCTTCCAATCTTTACAATACGCTTACTTCATTAACACGGCGCACGGCTCCGAAGAGAGAAATAGAAGTTTCCGCCCCCCCGGAATCAGAGACGGAAACTGCACATCAGCATTATGACTTTACGGGGAAGCATATACTGCTGGTTGAAGACAATGAATTCAACCGTGAAGTCGCCCAAGAGTTTCTTGAAATGACAGGGGCCACGGTCGAAAGTGCCGAAAACGGATCAGAGGGAGTAGCTCTTTTTACGGCCTCGGAAACCGGGCAATACGACATTATTCTGATGGATGTGCAGATGCCGGTCATGGATGGCTATGAGGCGACACGAGCCATTCGCGCTTCGGTACACCCCGACGCGAACTCCATCCCCATTCTTGCCATGACGGCCAACGCCTTCAACGAGGATGTAGCTGCCGCTGTGGCGGCAGGCATGAACGGGCATATAGCCAAGCCCATTGATGTGACGGCACTTTATCGGCTACTCGCTTCGCATTTTAAGTAATAATACGTAGCAAGGGAAGGAAAACAGAGTATGCAGGAGGCACGGAGGTGTCCCATGCGTACCCTGTTTTCCTTTCTTTGAATAACGAGTCCTGACCCTAAAGCCGTAATTCAAAGGGATGACATCCTATGGATGTCATCCCTTTTCTCGTGCCGGGCTATCGCTTCATCTTCGCCCGCAGCGTCGTGTAATGGATTCCGAGAAGCGTTGATGCCCCGCCCTTTCCGGTCAGTTTTCCATCCGTCTTTTCGAGCACGGCCTCAAGGTAGCGCCTTTCCAGTTCTGCAAGCGTAGGCCAGCCGAGCTCCTCAAAGAGCGACGTTGGTTTGCGCCGTTTCCGCTTTACGCCAAAAACAAGGGGGCGCATCACCGACCCGGAACGGCTGTCGATAAGCGCCCGCTCCACTTCGTGTTCCAGCTCCCTGACATTGCCGGGCCAGTCGTAGCCGTACAGTTTGTCCAGTTCGGCCTGGCCGGGCTCCGGGGGCATCGTCGTGCCCATTTCCTGCGTCTTCGCGGCGATGAAGTGCCGGACGAGCGGAAGGATATCCACCTTGCGCTCTCGGAGCGGCGGAATGCTGAGCGGGTATACCGACAGGCGGTAATACAGATCCCGGCGGAACGTCCCCTTCTCCACCATCTCTTCAAGGTCGCGGTTCGTAGCGGCGACGACACGCACATCGACGGGAATGGCGCGCGGATCGCCCACACGCTGGATGATCTTGCGATCCAGTACCCTGAGGAGCTGTACCTGCGCCGTCAGCGGCAGCTCGCCGATTTCGTCGAGAAAGAGGGTTCCCCCGTTGGCACACTCGAAATAGCCGCTCCGCCGGGATTGCGCCCCGGTGAACGCCCCTTTTTCATAGCCGAAAAGTTCGCTCTCCAGCAGTGTGGGAGCGATGGAGCCGCAATTCACCCGCACAAGCGGCCCCCCGCTCCTGCCCGAAAGCTCATGAATGGCCTCCGCAACAAGCTCTTTGCCGGAGCCGGTTTCCCCGGTCACGAGTACGGTGGTCCGTGTGGGGGCGACTTTCTCGATACCCTGCCGCAAGGCGGCCAGCCCCGCGCACTGCCGTATCCGCTCGTAGCCCGTGAGCCGTTCCTGAACCTCCCCCACTGCGATCGGGATATCCGTAAAGGCAGCGGCAAGCTCCTCCGCAAGCGGGGCGATGAGGCGGCTTAACGGCTCTATATCCTCTTCTTTGAAACTGTTTTTTTCATTGGACCAGAAGTTGATCAGGAATGTGAACGATCCGCGCGCGAACAGCGGAAGGCGCAGCAGCGCCGCATGGGAATAGAACGGCAGCTCGGTAACGGACGGATCTATCTTCAGCGCTTCCCGCTTGAACGATTCGAGATCGTTCAAGAGGAGCGGCTTCGAAAGATCGCTCCCATGCGCGATGATGGGATAGCTCTTCCGGCCCTTCCCGGCTTCACGCACCCGGGTCAGGCCGTTGGGCAAGGTGTCCGCAATGGGTACGAAGACCCGCAGATCAGAGGAACCGCTCACAATATTCAGCCTGATAATGGGAAATATTTCCCGTACAAGCTGAAGGAGCAGATGGATCGAGCCGTCCAGCCCGCTCGTCCGATAGAGCAACCGGCACGACAGCCCGCCGGAATCAAAAAAATCCATTGATCCCTTTCCTTCCATCATCTGAAAAGAACTGTCTTTTTGTTCTGACATGCCCATATCCACCCCCACGCTCTGTTTTTGAAGCGAATGCCCTTTATATTGCATTTTGCTAACATTATTTATTGCGAAATACAATAAAAATGAAGGCGCACCCTTTTTAACCCATTGTTCTTTTTTATACAAAATAACGGCACGGTCATTGCTTTATCAGAATCGAATCATCCGTAAAGAGCAGTTATCGTACTGCGATATATGCAAAACATTCCACAAAGGAGTTTTCCTATGCCTCCGCTGATCGACCGGGAGAAGTGTACCGGATGCGGCACTTGTGCCGAAATCTGCAATTCGAACCTTTTCGTCTTTGACCGCAGCGTCGACAAATTCCCCCGCATCAAGTTCCCCGAAGAATGCTGGCATTGCGACTCTTGCGTGCTCGACTGTCCCGTCGGGGCTATTTCCCTGCGCATCCCCCTGTCGTACGGCCTCATGCATGTCGACGCGTCCACCCTCACCACCAAGGAGGTCAAGTCATGATCCCCGTCAAGCCTGTAATCGAAACGGATCTCCTCATCGTCGGCGGCGGCATCGGCGGCCTCATGGCGGGCATCGCGGCGGGCAAGGCCGGATGCAAGAACGTCGTCATCATGGAAAAGTGCCATGCGCGCCGCAGCGGTTCCGGTGCGACCGGCAACGATCACTTCAACTGCTATATCCCTTCCTATCACGGCGACGACATCGAGCCCGTATTCAAGGAAACCATGCAGAGCCTCGTGGGCCAGCTCAAGGAACCGAGCCTCATGCACAAATTTCTGGAAAAGAGTTTTGAGCTGGTGCAGATGTGGGATGCTTGGGGCGTGAACATGCGCCCGACCGGAGACTGGGAATGCAAGGGGCACGCCCTGCCCGGCAAGCCCCGCGCGTTCCTGAAGTATGACGGCTCCGACCAGAAGAAGGTGCTTGTCCGCGAGGCCAAGGCGGTCGGCGTGAAGTTCTACAACCATCATCCCGTGGTGGAACTTGCCCGCGTCGGCGGCCGCATCGCCGGGGCGCTCGCCGTGGACATCAGCACGGAACAGCCCGCCTTTGTCCCGGTCCGGGCCAAAACCGTCCTGCTCGCCACAGGACTCACGCACCGCCTGTACATGAACGCGTCCACGCCGGGCTTCATGTTCAATACGGGGCACTGCCCCAACTGCGCGGGCGGACAGGGCCTCGGCTGGCGCGTGGGCGCGCGCATGGTCAACATGGAATTCCCCTACACCCATGCAGGGCCCAAGTATTTGCAGCGCTGCGGCAAGGCGACGTGGATCGGCGTCTACCGCTATCCCGACGGCAAGCCCATCGGCCCCTTCGCCACCAAGTCCGATCCGCAGTACGGGGACGTGACCAGCGACATCTGGAATTCCGTCTTTGAAGACGTGATGCGCAAGGGCACCGGCCCCGCCTACATGGATTGCTCCGACGCCACAGACGAGCAAATGGCGTACATGCGCTGGGCCATGACCGGCGAAGGCCTGACCGCCCTGCTCACCTACATGGAAAAGGAAGGGATCGATCCGCAGAAGCACAGCGTGGAATTCATGCGCTACGAGCCGATCCTCCACGGGCGGGGGCTCGACGTTTCCGACGAGGGCGAAACTTCCGTACCCGGCCTTTTCGCGGCGGGCGATCTCGTGGGCAACGGCGGCTGTGGCATCGCGCTGGCGGCCTATCTCGGATGGGAAGGCGGAATGACCGCTGCGGCACAGGCCGCCACGGTCGATTTCCAGCCCGCCGAGGAAACCGAATCCATCAGGAAGCGCATGGAGCTGCTTTCCTCGTTCATGGATCGCCCCGAAGGCGCGGACTGGAAGGACGCGAACATGGCCCTGCAACAGATCATGAGCGACTACGCCCCCGCCGGGCCAGCCAAGGTGCGTTCCGAAACGCTGCTCAACGCCGGACGGGATTACCTGAAGCAGCTCCGCCATTCCGCGGAACGGCAGATGGGCGCGACGTGTTCGCATACGCTCATGCGGGCCGCCGAAGTGCTCGATCTCATGGACTGCGGCGAAGCGATCATGAACGCCGCGCTGGCGAGGCAGGAAACCCGCGCCAACCATGTCCGTTCCGACTTCCCCTTCACCAACCCGCTCCTTGCGGACAAGTTCCTCACCGTGGGCCTTGAAGGCGATGAGGTCGTCGCCCGCTGGCGCCCCATCCGCCAACCGGTTTCCCGCTAGCTCCGAAAAAACGGGGAACGCCCCGGCGGCGTTCCCCGCACGGCAAAAGCCTCCCCCGCGCCGAGCCTTCCCGCCCCTCCGCAATCATACCCTTGGAGCCGCCATGTCCGCCCCAGCCACTCCCGCACTCTGTAGGCAGATCGCCTTCTTCGCCCTTGGCCCGCTTCTCTGCTTCTCTCTGAAAGACCTTCCCCCGCTTGAGGGGATGAACCCCGACGGCATGGTCTGCCTCGCCGGGTGCGCCTGGCTCATGCTCTGGTGGATGACGGAAGTCTTGCCGCTGCCGGTCACCTCGCTCATGGCCGTTCCGATCTTCGGTTTCCTCGGCGTCATGGCCCCGGACAAGGTTTTCGCCACCATCGGGCATCCGGCTATGATGCTGATCTTCGGTGCGACCATCATCGTGGGCGTCTGGAAGGAAAGCAACCTGATCGAGCGCTATGCCTACTGGTGCTTCAACCTGCCCTTCGTCAGGGGCAACCCCGTCCGTATGGTCCTCATCTTCACTTTCGGGGCGGGCGTCATGTCGGCCATAGCCCCCAACATCCCCCTGACCATCCTGTTCATTTCCATTGCTGTAGCCATCGGGAAGTCCTGCAACCTCGCGCCCGACAACAACATGATGCGTTCCCTGTGCACGCTCTCGGCCATCGCACCGGCCCTCGGCGGCGTGGGCACGCCCCTCGGAGGCGCGCCGAATATCGTGGTCATAGCCATCGTGGCGACCGTCCTCGGGCACGACATCACGTTCTGGGAATGGTCGGCCCTCGGTATGCCCCTGGTTTTCGTCACCCTGTTCGCCTGTTTCGCCATCACGGCGCTCCTGTTCCCCGTGGGCAAGGCCGGGAAAGGCTTTTCCATGCCGGAAGACTACCTCAAGAAGAAGATTGAGGCCCTTGGCCCGGTCTCGGCCCACGAGCACGCCGCCATCTGGATCATGGTGGTCGCGCTGGCGCTCTGGTGCTCCGGGCCGCAGATTTTTTCCGCGCTCGGGCTGGAAGAGGAAGCGCGGATGATGACAGCCCCGGTGATCGCCGTGCTCATGGGCGCTTCCGCCTTCCTCGTGCCCATCCGCCGGGACCGCGAATCCGGCAGGCTCATCTTCGCCATGAACTGGGAGCAGGCCGTCCGCAACATCGGGTGGGGCATCATCGTGCTGCAGATCGGGGCCATCGCCTTTGGGCAGGTGCTCCTCAAGGGCGGCGTGGACAAGTGGATGGCCCAGTGCATCCAGATGCTTCTGGGCGACATCCACGGCTTGCTGGTCTGGTTCGCACTGGTCTTCATCACCGGGTTCTTCTCACAGATCATCATGAGCCTGGCGGTCATCCCGCTCATGCTGCCCATTACGGCGGGCCTTGCCGGGATTTACGGATTCGATCCCCTGCTCGCATGCATCTCCGTCGGCTTCGTCAGCAACCTGACCACCATGTTCCCCTTCTCCTCCGTCCCCGTCGCGGCGGTCATCGCGGGAAGCGAAGGCTACGCGCAGCCGAAGGACTTCATCATCAGCGGATTCCTCAATACGACCATCGTCACGGTGATCACCTTCGGCCTGTGCTGGCTCGTCGGCCCGATGATCTTGTAGGCGCGCGGGCTTTCGGCGGGACCAACCGGCGTGGCCCGCCCGATTCGAGGAACGGAAGAGGCCGTTCCTGTGATGGGACGGCCTCCTGTGTTTTCATTGTCGTTTGGGAAACGTAAACAACACGGTGGAGCTGAGAGGCTGGCGTCCGTGGCGCCCGAAGGGCATCCTCCCGATACCCCTCCGGCTTCAATCCTGAACGGATACGTCCTTCGCGGCGTCCGCTTCGAGAACCCGCCTCAGGCTGCTGTAACTGATTCCCAAAGCCCTGGCCGCTTTTCTGCGGTCGCCCGCACAGCGCCGCATCTCCTTGCGGACAATCTCCAGACGGTACGCGGCAAGCTGTTCCCCCAGCGTCCCCCCCTGCGGGGCCTTGTCGAAGAACTGGTTGCGATGGCGGAATATCTCCTCAAAACAGGCGAGGCTGGAACTGTTGTCCCCGAGCAGGACAAGGTAGCTTTCCATGACCGACATGAGTTCGCGGATGTTCCCCGGCCAGGAATAGCGCCGGATGGCATCCAGAATGGCCGGGGTGACAACGGAGGCGTTTTTCCCATACCGTTTGAGGACGTTGGCGATGAGGAGCGGCACGTCTTCCAAACGATCCCGCAGGGGGGCGACTTCAAGGCAGACGCCCGCCAGACGGAAATACAGATCCAGCCTGAACGAGCCCACCTTGACCAGATCCAGCAGCTGCTTGTGCGAGGCGCAGATGACCCGCACGTTGACGGGAATGAAGCGATCGCCCCCTACGTGCATGACTTCCTTTGCATCCAGCACGCGCAGGAGGCGGAGCTGCACAGCATGGCTCATGTCCCCGATCTCGTCAAAAAAGAGGGTGCCGCCGTTCGCCAGTTCGAAAAGCCCCGCTTTGCCGCCGCGCTTGGCCCCGGTAAAAGCCCCCTCCTCATAGCCGAACAGTTCGCTTTCCAGCAGCGGGTCCGGCAGGGCCGCGCAGTTGACCACCACAAAAGGCTGCTTGGCCCGTTTGCTGGCGGCGTGCAGGGCGTGTGCGACAAGCTCCTTGCCGGTGCCCGTTTCGCCGTGGATGTAGACCGAGATGTCCGTGGGCGCGTAGCGGGCGATGTTTTCTTTCAGTTTCACGATGCTGGCCGACTTGCCGATGATGTCCCGTGCCGTGTAGTTGGCCACGAGCCCGCGTGAATGGAGATCCGTGTCGATCTTCCGGTTGATTTTCTGGAGGTTCTGCACATCATGGATGAAGCAGACCGCGCCCGTCGTCGACGACGACATGGCCAGCGGGAACGTATTGATGAGCAGCTGCCTGCCGTTGATGGTCACCACCCGGTCTATGAACGGGGAAGAGTGTTCCAGCACTTCATCGAGAAAGAGCGGCGGGAAGAAGCGGGCAAGCTCATGCGGGGCCTCCACGCGCAGCAGCTTGAGCGCCTGCGCATTGTGGAAAACGATGTCCCGCTGCGCACTGAGGCAGATCACGCCCTCTTTCGAGTAGTGAAGCATGGCCTGGATGTTGGAGCGGTTCGTCTGCTCCATGCGCATGTTTTCGGCTATGGTAATGGCCCGGCTCACCGCGTTGCGGATATTCACGGGCTGCGGCTCGTCCAGAAAAATCTGCCCGCCGAGGCGGCTGACGATCCGCGCCGTCCCGCCCCCGCCCACGAAAACCCGAACGCCGCGCGCCATCGTTTCCCTGATCCGTTCCTCGAGTTCTTCCTTAGTGTCGTAACGGACCGGGATAATGCGCATACCAAGCAGGGATTCCATGAACTCGATGTCGCGGGCCTCGTTGATGTGCGCGGTGAGGGCCACCGTATCCGAAAGCTTCCTGGCCCGGCTCAAGCCTTTGATGATGTCGATCTCCGAACGCTCGACGAAGACCGTGCGGCGTCCGAATTTTTTGAAGACGGCCTCACGGAACCCGCCGTGGCACAGCAGGACTTCGTATCCCTCTTCGAACAGGCGCCGTGCGTCTTCGAGGGCCGTCTCGTAGCTGGTCACCTCAATGGATATGTTCCACCCGAGAAGCAGCGTTTCCCGGTATACGATATCGGCGACGAGCTTGGAATGGACAAGCGCCGCAATCCGGTATTCCTGTTTCACATTCGGCTCCTGCATGGCAAAAACGGCCTTTGATTTGAAGGGGTACGGGGAAATGATGCTCAAAATTGAGCATTATTTGCTCAATTATGGATCTACACGCCAGATTATCTGATTGTCAATAAACTCATAAACATACAATATATCATGCAATCGGTTCCCGGGAGGGCCTTGGCACGGTTTCTGCTTGTTCAAAAGGGAACAGGATACCGCCGCCGAACGCAACCCGTTGCGCGTACGGCTCAAACCAGTCAAAGGAGCCTCCCCATGAAGCGTTGTTTTGCCTTCCTGCTGACGGTTTTCGTGGCCCTTTCCCTGACGGCCTTCGCCCATGCCGGAACCTATCCGGACAAGAGCATCAAGATCATCGTCCCCTTCAATCCGGGAGGCGGCGGAGAGCAAGGCGCCCGCCTTCTCGAAAAGGATTTCAAGGAAGTGGTCGGCCAGCCCCTTTCCTTCATCTACAAACCCGGCGGCACCGGGCTCATCGGCATGGTGGAGCTCAGCCGCCAAAAGCCGGACGGGTACACCATCGGCATCCACTCCTATCCCCTGCTCATGCTCGACATCATCACCGACCGCGCCGGGTACACGTTGGACAGTTTCGATTTCATCTCCCTGCTCTGCCTTGAGGAAGTCTATCTGGCCGTCCGCGCCGACAGCCCCGTTTCCAGCGCCAAGGAACTCATTGAGCGCGCCAAGTCCGAGCCCGGCAGGATCAACCTCGGCATCTGCGAAATCATGGGCCCCACGCATATCCCCGCCCTGCGCCTGAAGGCCGACGGCGTGCCTTTCAACCATGTGCCCATCGACGGCGCGGGCAAGGTCGCTCCCGCGCTCCTCGGCGGACAGGTCGACGCCGCCATCGTCCCTTCCGGGGGTGTTTCCGGCTCCATCAGCAAGATGAAGATACTCGCCGTGTTCGCGCCCGAACGCAGCAAGCGCTTCCCCGGCGCGCCCACCATGAAGGAGGTGGGGTACGACATCAACAGCGCCGTGGGCCGCTACATCGCCGCTCCCAAGGGCGTGCCCGCCGAAAAGCGCACGGTCCTCGAAGACGCCTTCAAGACCATCCTTTCCAACCCTGAAGTGATCGCGCGCTATGAAAACGCAGGAACCGTGGTCGCATGGAAGTCCGGCGAAGAATTGCGCAAGATGTTTGAAGAGTACGAAAAGGAAGGCCGCGCCATGGTCGAGTTCTATCAGAAGACGCAGAGCAAGTAGCCAGCCCGGCAGAGCGGCTTTGGGCCGCTTCCGGATCCACCTTCTTTCCTGAGAGACGTCCCATGGATGCAGTCCCTTCCATGCTTGAGTATATTGTGCGGGGCGCGGCGAGCGCCGTGCTCCCCATGAATCTGCTGGTGATGTTCATCGGGCTCGTCGTCGGCATCGTCGGCGGTATGCTTCCCGGCATCACCACCGTAACGGCCGTGGCCCTGTTTGTCCCCTTCACCTTTTCCATGCCCCCGGACATGGCGCTCATCGGGCTCGGCGGCGTGTTCTGCGGGGCCATGTACGGCGGGGCCAACGCCGCCATCCTCATCAATACGCCGGGAACGCCGGGGTCCATCGCCACCTCGCTGGACGGCTATCCGCTGGTCATGCAGGGCAGGGCCGAGGAAGCTTGTTACATCGCCCTGATCGCTTCGGTCCTCGGCGGCATTTTCGGGACCGTCGTACTCATGCTGTTCTTTGAGCCGCTGTCCGTCATGGCCCTGAAGTTCGGCTCCGAGGCCTTTTTCTGGATGGGACTGTTCGGCCTGTCCACGCTGGCGGCGATGTTCCCCGGCAATATCGCCAAGGGGCTGCTCGGCGGAGCCATCGGGCTGGCCCTGTGCACGGTGGGCCTTGACCCTGTGATGGGTATGCCCCGGTTCACCTTCGGCTGTTTCGATCTGGTTCAGGGCCTCGACATGGTCGCCCTCATGATCGGCCTGTTCTCGCTCTCCCAGATGTTCGTCATGCTGGAATCCGACGAGAAGTATATCGTCAAGATGGAGCGGCAGGCGCACGCCTTCAAGCTCGCCGTCACCGATATCCTCAGACATTTGAAGCTGCTCTCCGTGGCCTCGGCCATCGGGACCTTCATCGGCGCGCTCCCCGGTGCGGGGGGCAGCGTGGCCGCGCTCGTCTCCTACAATGAGGCCAAGCGGTGGGACAAGGACCCCGACCGCTACGGCAAAGGCGCCGTGGAAGGCATCCTCGTGCCGGAAAGCGCCAACAACGCGAGCGTGGGCGGTTCGCTGGTCCCCCTGCTCTCCCTCGGCATCCCCGGCAGCGCGGCGGCAGCCGTCCTCGCCGGCGGGCTCATGGCGCAGGGGCTGACGCCCGGCCCGCAGCTCATGGAAAAGAACCCCGAGATCGCCTACGCCTTCATCGTGAGCATGATCATCGCCAACATCGGGATGCTGCTCATCGGCTACCTGCTGGTCCGCGTGTGCACGCGTATCCTCGATGTGCCCAAGCTGCTGATCATCCCGGCTGTCATCTCCATCTCGTTCCTCGGGGCCTATGCCCTGCGCAACAGCATGTTCGACGTCCTGCTCATGATCCTGTCGGGCGGCATCGCCTATCTGCTGCTCAAGGCGAAGATCATGCCCGCAGGCATCGCCCTCGGGCTGGTGCTCGGGCGGATCATCGAAGAAAACCTCATCGTGACCCTCTACCGCACGCAGGCGGAGGACTCGCTCGCCGATCTGCTGGTCTTCTCGCCCCTCGCCGCCGTATTCATGGCCGCGTGCATCCTCGCCATCGTCATCCCGCTCTGGCTGAACCACCGCAAGCAGGGCAAGGGCATCGCCCTCTCCAGCCTGCGCCCGTCCGGAGCGTGCCTGCGCCGCTACGACTTTTGGGTCGTCCTTGCGATCACCGTCGGCGGGGCTGTCCTCCTGCGCCAATCCTACGCCATCGAAGGCATTTCCGGCTATTTCCCGCAGGCCGTGTACGCCTCCATCGTCGGCCTGGGGATCTTCATCATGCTGATGCAGATCTTTTCCGGCACGGCGCGGAAGCCGGAAACCGTGCGTCCGGGCTGCTACTGGAGCATCTGCCTGTACCTCGGGCTCATGGGCGTCGGCTATCTGCTCATCGAACCGCTCGGCTTCTACGCCGCCACGTTCCTCTGCATCGTCGCCATGACCGCCTACGGCACGTTCTGGCTCTCCGGGCGCAAGGCCGACTTGCGGGGCATCGGTTCGGTACTGGCCTATTCGCTGCTCCTCATCGCCGTCGAGTACGGCTGTTTCTCGCTGATCATGGAAGTACAGACCCCTACGGGGCTTCTGTTTTGACGCTCCGCCCAAAGGATATCTCGTATGGACATAATGGAATTGAGAACACGGCTTGAAGAGGCCCCGCGCATCCCGCTCGGCGTATGGCCCACGCCGTTCATGCCGATGGACGGGCTGCGGGCCCGCCTCTCCGCCCAAGGGATCGAATGCCCCCGGCTCTGGATCAAACGCGAGGACATGACCCCCCTCGGCGCGGGAGGGAACAAGATACGCAAACTGGAGCACGTGCTCGCCAAGGCCCGCGCGGAAGGTGCCGACGTGCTGCTGAACACGGGTGAGGTACAGTCCAATCAGGTCGTACAGACGGCGGCCTCAGCCGCACACCTCGGCATCCCCTGCGAGCTGTTCCTCGGGCGGACCGATCCCCCGCTCTCCGAGGACGATCAGGAAACCGGGAACATCCTGCTCTGCCGCATTTTAGGGGCTCAGGTGCACCTCGTACCGCCGGGAGCCGACCGGGGCGCGGCCATGCGCCGCCGGGCCGAGAAGCTAAGGGCCGAAGGGCGGCATCCCTACATCATCCCCCGCGGCTCCTCCACGGCGGAAGGGGCGCTCGGTTCCCTGCGTTGCTTTTTCGAGCTGCTCGACCAGGCGCAAGCCAGCGGCTTCACGCCGAACGCCATTGCCGTCACCGTGGGCAGTTCGGGCACCACAGCGGGGTTCCTCGCCGGTGCGCACGCCCTTGCCCTTTCGGGCGGGCCGGACATCCCCCTCTACGCCTTCGACACCTTCGGCACGGACTACCCGGTGCAGGCCCGTGAACGCATCATGGAACACGCCGAGGAGTGCTGGACTTCGCTTTCCCTGCCCGGAAGATGCGGGGAAAGGCTGCTGCGCCTCTCCTGCGATTTCGTGGGACCGGGCTATTCCCGGCCCTACCCCGGCATGATCGAGGCCGTGCGCCTCGTCGCCCAGAGCGAAGGCGTCATCTTTGATCCCAACTATACCGGAAAGAGCATGGCGGGCCTGCTCGACGCGATCCGCAAGGGCGCGTTCACGGCGGACCAGCATGTCGTCTATCTGCATACAGGCGGACTCCCGGCGCTGTTCGCCATGCGCCGCCATTTCGCCTAACCGCTTTTACGATAAGGAGCCTTGCATGAGCCTTACTTCCAAAAACAACGAAAAAATCGGTGCGGTCAACCGCGGCACGCCCTGCGAATCCGGGCTGTGCAACTTCTGCCGCACGGACTGTCAGGGCCGCTGCGAAACGTGGCTGAGTTCGCTTCTGGGGCGCAGGACGCTGGTGCCCCGCGACTACGGCAACGCCACCATCGGGACCGAAAACACCACGCATGTGGGCGTTTCCTACAATGCCCTGCGCATCCGGGGCCGCGTCTTCGGCGGGGCCGGGCTCGACCCGGAAAAGGCCCGCACGGGCGACGCGGCCTATTGCGACGCCGATCTGACGACGGCCGTGGGCTCCAACGCCAAGTACCCTTGCGACTATCCGTTCCTCATCGGCGCGCTGAGCCGCAATCCCGTGGTCGACAAGTACTGGGACAGCTTCGCCGTGGGCGCGGCCCTGTGCGGCATCCCGCTGGTCATCGGGGAAAATGTGGGCGGCGGGGACAACAAGACCGAATTCAATCCCGACGGCTCCATCCGCGCCCTGCCCGATCTGGACCGCCGCATCGCCGTGTACAGGCGCTATTACAATGGCAAGGGCGCGCTGTTCGTCCAGCTCAACGCCAACGACGCCTACAACGGCGTGGCTGATTACGTCGCCCGCAAGTACGGCGACTTCGTGTGCGTCGAAATCAAATGGGGGCAAGGCGCCAAGCCCATCAACGGCGAAGGGCTGATCCGCGATCTCGACTACGCTCGGTTCATGAAGAGCCGCAGCTACTGCCTGCGCCCCGATCCCGAGGATCCGGCCGTACAGGAGGCCTTCCGCGCCGGGCGCGTCAAACACTTCACCCGCTATACCGGCCTCACGTATCCCGCCCTGTCCACGCCCGAGGAAGTGCTCGCCGAAGTCGCGGCCAAGGCGGAACAGCTCCGGGCCAACGGCGCGGCACGGCTGGCGCTGAAGACCGGGGCGTTCGGGATGCCCGATCTGGCGCTGGCGATACGGGTGGCCTCCGAGCTGGATTTCGAACTCCTGACCATCGACGGCTCCGGCGGCGGAACGGGCATGAGCCCCAACGACATGCTGGACAACTGGGGTGTCCCCTCCGTCCTGCTGCACGCCAAAGCGCATGACTACGCCTTCCTGCGGGCCGCCGCCGGGAAGAAGGTGGTCGATCTCGCCGTGGGCGGCGGGCTCGCCAAGCCGAGCCAAGCGTTCAAGGCGCTGGCCCTCGGCGCCCCCTACGTCAAGGCTGTGTGCATGTCGCGCTCGTTCATGATCCCGGCCTTCCTCGGCTGCAACATCGAAGGGGCCCTGCACCCCGAACGCCGGGAACGCGTCCACGGCGCGTGGTCGGCGCTTCCGAAGACGGTCCTCGACATCGGCGATACGCCCGAAACCATCTTCGCCGGATACCATGCCCTCAAGGAACGCCTCGGAGCCGACGAAATGGCGCATATCCCTTACGGAGCCATCGCCATGTGGACGATGTGCGACCGGCTCGGCGCGGGGCTCCAGCACCACATGGCCGGGGCCCGCAAGTTCGGCGTCGAGCACATCGACCGCACGGACATCTGCGCAGCCAACCGCGAAACGGCTCAGGAAACGGGCATCCCCTTCATCACGGAACAAGACGACGAGCTGGCGCGCCGCATCGTGCTCGGCTAACAAGGAGAGGCTTTCATGCTGGATCTGCTCTTGACCAACGCCCGCATCGTGGACGGGACGGGCAACCCCTGGCGCAAAGGCTGCGTCGGCGTGCGCGACGGGCGCATCGTGGCCGTGGGTTCGGCCCACGATATGCCCGAAGCCCGGACGGTGCTCGACATCGGAGGCAACATCCTGTGCCCCGGCTTCATCGACAGCCACAGCCATTCGGATTTGAGGATAATAGATGAGCCGTTGGCCTTGCCCAAAATCATGCAAGGGATTACCACAGAGAACGTAGGCCTCGACAGCATGTCGGTGGCCCCCATCAGCGACAAGAACAAGGAGCCGTGGAGCACGAGCATTTCCGGGCTCGACGGCGTAGCCCAGAAACCGTGGGGCTGGAACGGGTTCGCCTCCTATCTCAATGCGCTCGACGCCGCGAAGCCGAGCGTCAACCTGAGTTCCTATGTGGGGCTCGGCACCGTGCGCCTCGACGTCATGGGCATGGAGGACAGGCCGCCCACCGCCGAAGAACTGCGCCTTATGGAAGAAAGCGTGGCCCGGTGCATGGAGGAAGGCGCGCGCGGCATTTCGGCGGGGCTCATCTACACGCCCAACAAGTACCAGTCCACGGAAGAACTCGTCGCGCTCGCCAAAGTCGCGGCCCGCTACGACGGCATCCTCGACGTGCATATGCGCAATGAGGCCGACCACATGGCCGAGGCATTGGAAGAGGTCATCCACATCGGGCGCGAAACCGGCATCCGTATTCTGGTGACCCATTTCAAGCTGCGGGGGCGCAGGAACTGGGGGAACTCCCGCAGGCATCTCGACACCATCGACCGGGCCCGCGGGGAAGGCATCGACATCGGCATCGCCCAGTATCCGTATACGGCCAACAGCACGTTCATGCACGTCGTCGTTCCGCCGTGGTACCACAGCCGGGGGACGGACGGCCTGCTCAAAGCCTTGGCGGAGGAACGCGAACAGGTCAAAAAGGACATGCTCACCACCGAAGGCTGGGAAAATTTCTCGCAGGTCATGGGATGGGAGAACATCTACGTCTCCTCGGTCGCCAGCGAAAAGAACCTCTGGTGCGAAGGCAAAAGCGCCGTGGCCCTTGGCGAGGCCCTCGGCAAGTCGCCCGAGGACGCGGTGCTGGATCTGCTGATCGAGGAAAACCTTGCCGTGGGCCTGCTTGGGCACGGCATGTGTGAAGAGGATGTAATGGAAGGCATGAAGCACCCGACCATGTGTCTGATCACCGACGGCCTGCTGAGCGGCGGCAAGCCGCATCCGCGTACCTATGCGGCCTTCCCCCGGTTCATCGCCCGTTACGTGCGGGAAAAGCGCCTGCTCACCCTTGAGGAGGCCGTGCGCAAGATGACCTCCAGCACGGCGCTCAAACTCCGCATGAAGCGCAAGGGCTTCATCATGCCCGGCATGGATGCGGACATGGTGGTGTTCGGCGAAAACCGCATCCGCGATGTGAATACGTTTGAAAATCCGCGTGTCTACCCGGAAGGCATCGATTACGTGCTCGTCAACGGCGAGATCGCCGTCGATCACGGCGTCCATACGGGCGCGCGTCCCGGCAAGACCATACGCGACTGACCATGCCACCGACGGTGCGGCCGTTTCCCATCGCGGGGGACGGGCCGCGCCGTTTTTTCGTTCTTCAAGGAGGAAACGTCCATGTCGTACAGCCCCACGCTCGGCTCCGTGTTCAACCGCACGAAAATGCGCGATCCGTCCCATGTCTGTTCTTTTTCCGGCATGTGCGCCATGTGCACCGCCGACTGCATCGGCAGCTGCGAGATCGGCCTGTCCGCCGTCCGGGGCATGGAGACCGTATATCCCACCACCACGGGGGAAAACCAGATCGCCTCGGAAAAGGTCTATCCCGTCGATTATTCCCATTTCAACATCAACGGCAGATCCTTCGGGGCAATGGGGGCTCCGCTGGACGCCGATCGCGCCACCATCTACCATGTGGGGCTCGAACGGGAGATCGGCACCCTCAACCCCGTAAAGCTGGCGCTGCCGATCATCCTGCCCGCGCTCATCAAGCTCAACTGGCCCGACTACTTCGGCGGCGCGGCCATGGCGGGCGTCAACGCGGTCATCGGCGAAGGGGCCGTGAGCAAGGACCCGACGCTCGCCTACGAAAACGGCAAGGTCGTCCACGCCCCGAAGCTCCGGGAAATGCTGGACGCCTTCAACAAGTATGACCGGGGATACGGGCAGATCATCCTTCAGGCCAACTATGACGACGACGCGCAGGGCGTGCCGGAGTACGCCATCCGGGAATGCGGGGCCAAGGCCATCGAATTCAAGTTCGGGCAGTCCGCCAAGGGCACCCAGCCCGCGAACCTCGTCCCCACGCTCGAAGAGGCGCTGAAGAAGTGCGAACAGGGTTTCCTTGTCCTGCCCGATCCGCGGGATCCCGGCGTACAGGAAGCCTATGGCCGCAAGGCGTGCCCCGCCTTCCACGTCTACGGCCGTCTGCCGATCTGGAGCGACGACTATCTGATCGGCCGCATCGCGCAACTCCGCGACATGGGCATGGCCAACGTGTATTTCAAGATGGCGGGCTTCGATCCAGAGGATCTGGAGCATATCCTCCGGCTGGCTTCCAAGGCGCAAGTGGATATGGTCACCTTCGACGGCGCGGGCGGCGGCTCCGGCTACAGCCCCTGCAAGATGATGAACGAATGGTGCCTCCCCACGGTCGTCATGGAAAGCATCCTTTACGGCATTCTCGACAAGCTGGCCGCGGAAGGCATGGAACTCCCGCATGTGGCGATCACGGGGGGCTTTGCGACCGAGGATCAGGTGTACAAGGCGCTGGCCCTCGGCGCGCCCTACATCTCCGCCGTGGGCCTGTGCCGGTCCAGCATGGCGGCGGCCATGAGCGCCAAAAAGATCGGGGATCTCATTGGGGCGGGCAAAGTCCCCCCGGAACTCGCCCGTTTCGGCACGACGAAGGAAGAGCTGTTCAGCGATCTTCCCGAGCTGAGGGGGCTCTACGGCAGCGCGGCGGACGGGTTCTCCACCGGGGCCGTCGGGGTATATTCCTACCTGAACCGCATCGCCTACGGGCTGCGCCACTTCGCCGCCCTGAACAGGAAATTCGACGTGAAGCACATCGGGCGGCGCGACGTCTTCCCGCTCACCCGTGATGCCAAGGAACTGCTTGACGGGACGTGGCTGCGGTAGCCTCCCCTTCAGTTCCCTTTTCCGCGCAGGCGGCACCGACACTTCCCTCGGTGCCGCCTGCCATTTTTTTGATGCCATCCGTATGAAGCGAAGAAAGGGGCCTCCGTGCGCCTTGCCATCCAACGCGGATAACGATTCGACGATACCGAACAAAGGATACTTCTCCGCAAGATGCGCAAAAGCATTGCCGAAGCGTCCGAGTTCCGGCACATTTTACCTGAAGCCGTTTCGGGCGGCGGGGAGGGGGTCCATGAATCACGAGCAGGCCATGTTGATGAAGTCTTCGCGCGTAAGCGATTTGAATACGCCGTGGGAACAGGTGCTGCACCTCGCCTCCCGGCGCGTCTTCCCCAAGCGGCACACCATCGACGTTTCAAATACGGAACCGCCCTATTTCTACTATATCCTTTCGGGGACCGTGCGGCTGGCCTATGTCGGAGCCAACGGCGAGGAACGGACGATCCTGTACGCCGGGGCGGGCACGCTCATGAACGTGCCGACCATCATCGCCGGGGACATCAAGAATACCGTGGTGACCTGCACGGAACGGGTGGAAGCCGCGATTTTCGACGCCGGGCTGCTGACTGATCGCGCGTTCGCCGCCGCCCATCCGGATTTGCTGCTCAACCTCATCCACTCGCTTTGCAGGATGGGGCTGCCCCGGCATGAACGGCATCACCAGCAGCGGCGCGAAGGGCATCAACGCCCTCGGCCCGCGCTATATGGGCAAGTACCACCCCCTGATGGAAATCGGCCCGCGCTACCTGCTCATCCAGGGGACGCACCGGGAACTCACCGAGGGGAACGGGCCACCCTTCGTGCTGGATCTCACCCACATCGACAGGGGCATCCTGCACCACCTCCAATACGACAGTATGCCCGGCGACAAGGAAACGTGGAACGACTACTGCGCGCTGTGCTTCATGGCCGCGGTGTGGCTCATGGTCTTCCTCAAGCCGGGCCTCGCCCCGAGGCTGCCCAAATCCCCCCTCCACGAGCGGATGGCCTCGCTCAAGACGGGGCTGCCCATCATGGGCATCTTCTTCCTCGTCATCGGCGGCATTTACGGCGGCGTGTTCACGGCGACCGAGGGCGGCGGCATCGGGGCGTTCGGCACGCTGCTGCTCATCTGCGTGCCGATCTTCGTGCCCATTGCGAAGGTTTTCGGCTGGAATCTGATCTGGTTCGGCGTCATCATCACGGTTCTGGACAACATGGCCTCCATCACGCCGCCTTTCGGCATCAGCCTCTTCTTCATGAAGGAAGTGGCGGGCGTGACGCTCGGCGCCATGTACCGCTCCGCCGTTCCTTTCGTCATCGCCCTGTTCGTCTGCCTTCTCCTGATTGTCCTGTTCCCCCCGCTGGCAACCTATCTCCCCACGCTCATGAACGGTTAGCGTACGGCGGACCAGCCTGAAACAGCGGAAAGCCCCGTGCTGTGCGGGGCTTTCGTTTTTGCCCGGCGGCGGAAGCCGCCCCGATCCCCAGCAGGCTCCCAAAGACCCGCGCAAGCTGGACATGGCCTTTCCCCCCGCCTACAATGGGTTCTCAACTGAACAGGGGGTGAACATGGCGCTTTCTCAATCCCAAAAGATCATTGCTTTTCTCGAAAAACATCGGGGCGGGAGCTTTACGGCCCGGCAGATTGCCGAAGCCATCGTGCAGCAGTACGCTTCCGACTACGCCAAAAAGCGCAACAATCCCCGTTTTGCGGATGACAAGGCATTTCTTTCGCAAATCATTGCGGAAATCGGATCACAGAAAGACACGCTCAAAAGGCTCCGTCCCACACTCGTATGGCAGGACAGGCCCAAGCCCCGCCGCTACTGCATTCCATTGGAAGAGACGCAGGAGGCGCTGGATACGGCCCAAGGTGAAAACTGTGAACGCGATGAGGAGATCTGCGCCTGTGAAGAACGGGCCCTGCTGGAACAGGAGCTTTACCCGCTTCTCACCAGTTATCTCTGGTCGGAGCTGCACCTCTACTCCATGCGCATCCGGGAAGGCCGCTCCCACAATACGCGGGGAAACGGCGGCAACCAGTGGCTCCACCCCGACATCGTGGCGATGGAGCCGGTGGACAAGGCATGGGGGAAACACGTCAAAGCCTGCGGGCACGCCAGCGGCAGCACCTGCGTCCGGCTCTGGTCGTTTGAAGTCAAAAAAACGCTCACCGTCGCCAATATCAGAAAATGCTTCTTTCAGGCCGTCAGCAACTCGTCTTGGGCGCACGAGGGGTATCTCGTCGCCACGGCCATCGCCGACGACCGGGTGGAACAGGAGCTCAGGATGCTTTCAGCCCTGCACGGCATCGGGGTTATCCTGCTCGATCCCGAAAATCCGTCGGAAAGCGAAATCCTGCTCCCCGCACAGAAAAAGCCGGAAAAAGCACCCAAAGAGAAACCGGAGAAAAAAGCGGCTCCCACGGTGCAGGCCGCTCCCGCTCCGAAGGAACCCGAAAAACCGAAGGATGCACCACGCCGGGGCAAGGAGCAGATCGTCTATATCAAGCTGAACG
>ERZ834798.1040-NODE-1040-length-27639-cov-5.175138_pt1 | contig 27639 bp, 25 predicted proteins | sample MGYA00519689_ERZ834798 | MGnify/ENA primary metagenome ERZ834798 (study PRJEB31850, sample SAMEA3708761) | human gut metagenome | biome: human gut; feature: human-associated habitat; material: faeces | place: China | collected 2014 ...
AAATCGTACTTGCAATGTCGCTCTGTTCAAGGTAACATACCACAACCTTTTAGGGCGACAATTTTGTTTTCATACTTTTCGGGTACAATATGATTAACACTTACCCGGAGGTAAATACAATGGAAGGACGAATTTTAACGACAGATATTATTGATGATTTTAGAAAGAATTTAGAGTTGCAAGAGAAAAGCACGGCAACGATTGAAAAATATATTCGTGATGTGAAAGCGTTTTCGGTTTATGCACAAAACGAGGTCATTACAAAAGAAACCGTGATTGCCTACAAAAATCATTTGCAGGAAAACTATGCTGTACGCAGTGTGAACTCAATGCTTGCAAGTATCAACAGCTTGTTTGCGTTTTTGAATTGGTTTGATTTGAGAGTTAAATCGCTAAAACTTCAACAGCAAGTGTTTTGTTCAGAAGAAAAAGAACTGACAAGGGCGGAATACAAACGCTTGTGTCAAGCTGCAAAGCAAAAGAAAAATGAACGATTGAATTTAATTATTCAAACGATTTGTGCAACAGGTATTCGTGTCAGCGAGTTGCAATACATCACGGTTGAGGCGGCAAAGTGTGGCGAGGCAATTGTAAACTGCAAGGCGAAAACACGCTCGGTTTTTATCGTGAAAGAACTAAAACAAAAATTGCTCCGCTATGCAGCAGAGCAAGGGATAAAAAGCGGTATGATTTTTGTAACGAAAAGCGGCAAATCCATAAACCGCACAAATATCTGGCGAGAGATGAAAGCCTTGTGCAAAGATGCAAATGTTAATCCACAAAAGGTGTTTCCACATAATTTACGCCACCTGTTTGCACGCACATTTTATGGCATCGAAAAAGATATTGCAAAACTTGCGGATATTCTCGGTCACAGCAGTATCAACACAACTCGAATTTATATCGTTTCAACAGGCACGGAACACCGCAAACGAATGGAAAATATGCACTTGATAATTTAGCATAAAAATAAAAAATCCGCCGAAATCGGCGGCAAATAACATAATCCACATTATGTTGTATGAATTCCATAACTGATACAATAAACCTAATTTTACATATAGAAATTATATCACGACAAGCATAGTTTGTAAAGCACTTTGCTTGCGAAAAGTATGAAAAACTGAAATTTGTCGAAAATTGAACATGACAACAAAGCCCTTTCTGCTTATCTTTTTCGGCAAATTTGAAAAGGCTTGATTTTCTATGTTCTTTTTTAGTCTGTCAATTATGTGGCAGGCTTTTTTATTGCTCTATATACAACATAATGTGGATTATGTTGCTTATGGGGTGATTGAATAAAATGCATGTTAATAATGATTACGTTTATCGTTATATGAGGTATACAGAGTTTTTAGACATAATTCGATTTAACAGGTTGACATTACGGTATCCTGGCCTATGGCCAGACAAATTAGAAGCACTATTTTTAAAATGCTTTGAAAACGAGACAAAATTAAATGAATTGTGTTCTGTATATCATGGAAAGCATACAGGCTATTCTGTGCGTGATGTGAAAAGTGATTTCCAAATCTTATCATCACTTCTAATCAAATTTCGCTGTCAATGTTGGACGTATAAAGAAGATGATTTGGTAATGTGGAATGAACGGAACAGTCAAGAAACAGTAAGAATATGTGTTAATAAACAAAACTTAGATAAATATGAACAAGCATTTGATGAAGGAAAAATAATACACAGAGATGTTTCATACTGTTCAAAAGTATCTATTGATACACTTCTGGATATTTTCATGAAAAATCGAGTGGTACCTGAACTGATTTTAATGAAAAAAGATGTGTTTTCGTATGAGGATGAACATCGACTAATGTTTATGCCAAACGACTATTCATTTCATACCTCATCATATGGAGATACATTATCTGAATGCTTGCAACGTCACTTTTATGGGATTAAAGCAGAATTTGGACTGTTTGAACGTTATTTGAGTTTTGATATCAACGATATTGAAAATGTTAAAGTTAGTCCATATGCCTTAGATGATTTTGCAAGTCTTGTTGAAAATGATTGTAGATATTTTGGATTGAAATATAGTGGTATATCTCAGATTTTATCTTAAATTAAGGAGGAAATATTATGAAAAAGCAAATGAAAAAAGTTCTGTGCGTTGTTTTGTCGATTTTGATGACTTTTAGTTACGCCGTTCCTGCATTTGCAGGTTCTATTGACAGTACGCATCTGAGCACAAAGCAATCGGATGTCAAGTCTGATGCCGAAGTAAAAGCAGTTGAAAAGAAAATTGACGCTATCGGTAAAGTGCATTATACAGACAAAAGTTTAGCTAAAATCATTGTTGCTGAAAATGCGTATAATGCTTTAAGTGATATGCAAAAATCAAATGTTTCTAATTACGGTGCATTAAAATCAGCAAGAAATGCGTATAACGCATTTGTGGCAGATAATATTGACACATCATCTTATTCCATAACAGATAAAGGCAGCCTTAGTGACGATGTGAATTGGTTTCTGTATGATAACGGACTGCTTGAAATTACAGGTAAAGGCAGTATACCAAGTTATTCAAAAGGCAATGCGCCTTGGTATCAGTATAAAGATACCATTACTTCTATATTAGTTAGAAGTTCAATAACGGGTATCGGCAGCTCTGCATTTTACGGTTGCAATAATTTAATGGATATTACTTTGCCGTTTGTAGGTGCAAGCAGAACGGCAACCGGCTATAAAGCAACTTTTGGATATGTATTTGGATATGCGAGTTATAGTGCTGCTAGTAAATTTTCCAAAACGAATTCGTCAAGCAATTATTCATATGACGTTTATACTGCTACAGGCGATAGCTATTCAAATACTAATTATCAAAATCCGAACAGAAGCATTCGTTATCGTTATACTCAATCAGATGCTTTTGCAAATTACTATGTGAAAACAAATGAAAATCCATGGTATTCTTGCTATGATTATTATACCAACAGTTATTTGCACTATGGAAGTACTCACGATGAAACATATAACTTGCAAACGTACAGTTATTATGTTCCAACAAAATTGACAACAGTAAATATCACCGATGCAGATAAGATTGAAACTGCCGCATTTAATAACTGTAAGAATATTACTAAGATAACCTTAAACGACGGCGTTACTTCTATCGGCGATTATGCGTTCCAGCAATGTACTGCATTAAAAGATTATGCAATTCCGGAAACGGTTGCGAAAATTGGTTCATATGCATATTACGGCGATAACGCACTTACCGAAATGTATATTCCGGACACTGTTACTAAAATTAGCGATTATGCTTTTTACGGCTGTTCAAAAATTTCTCGCTTGAAGATCAGTAAATATGCGGAATCAATAGGCAGTTATGCATTTTACGGATTGAACAGTTTGCCTGCAATCTCAATTTCAAACAATGTAAAAGAAATCGGGTCACACGCATTTGAAGCTTGCTCTTCGGCAACAGCATTGTATCTTCCCGATTCTGTAACAACGATTGGAGCTTATGCTTTTTCGAGCTGCTCAAAAATTGCTGAAATTGCGATTCCTGATAGCGTAACGAAAATGGGAGCTTACGCTTTTTCGGGTTGCTCATCGGTTAAAAAATTTAGTATTGGATCAGGCGTAAAAGCGATAGAAAAATATACTTTCCAAAACTGTACCGGACTGACCTCGATAACAGTTCCCGATACGGTTGAGACTATTGCAACATTCGCTTTTTACGGATGCAATAATGTAACAGAAATCACATTACCATTTGTGGGAGAAAGCAGAACGGCAACCGACTATAAAGCAACATTCGGATATGTGTTCGGATATACGACCTATAATGCTGCAGAAAAGAATAGTTACGACAATACTGGATCTAATTATAGTTACGGTGTATATTCTTCTGATACAGGAAAAGAAATATGCAGCACTTCGTATAGTTCTAATTATCAAAAACGATATCAATCATCACGTTCAACGACTTTCCAAAACTGTTATGTATATACAAATAGCAAACCATGGTATACTTGCTATGATTATTATAATTCCAGTTATAAACATTATAATGGCACGTATGGTCCGTATAATTTGCAAACATACAGTTATTATGTTCCAACAAAATTGACAACAGTAAATATTACCGATGCCAATAAGATTGAAACTGCTGCATTTAATAACTGCAAAAATATTACCAAGATAACCTTGAATGACGGTATTACCTCTATTGGGGATTATGCTTTTCAAAGTAACCCATGGTACAATAATTTGACTGATGAATTTGAAACAGTTGGTGACAATGTTCTTATCAAATATAACGGAACAAAAAGTTCGGTTACTATTCCCGACACAGCAAAGCACATTGGTGGTGGCGTGTTCAAGAATAACAGCAAAATATCCGAAGTGATTTTACCTAATGAATTATTAAGCATCGGTGATAATGCATTTAGAGGAACGGGTCTTTCTACCGTTACAATACCAAGATCCGTAACAAAAATCGGTACAAATGCATTTCCATCTTGCAATTTGAAAGTATATCAGCCTTCAGCAGGTTACGATTATAACAGCAGTAATAAAACTGTCTTAAATGATTCATATACAAAAGGCAACGATACTTTTTATTACATTATTAAATCAGATGATACTGCAGAAATTATCGGATGCGAAACCACATCTACGGAATTAACCGTGCCTGAAGAGATTGACGGATATACAGTATCATCTATCGGTGACTATGGCTTTGCTAAATGCAGCACATTAAAGAGCATAACCATACCGAAAAATATTAAAACAATCGGTAAATATGCCTTTGACGGTTGCACAGGACTTATCAATGCCACAATTCCAACAACTGTAAGTTCTGTTGGAGATTATGCTTTTAATAATTGTACAGGCCTTAAAAATGTAACCATATCAGAAGGCGTCGAATCTATCGGTAAAGGTTGTTTCTATAACTGTACTTCACTTGCAGAGGCCGTTGTGCCGGATACCGCAAAGTATGTTGGTGCTTACGCATTTTACAATTGCACTTCTATGGTAAATGCCACAATCGGCACAACTACCGAATCTATCGGAGAATGCACGTTTTATAATTGTGAAAAGCTTGAAACTGTTGTAATCGGTTACAGTGTAAAATCTATTGGCAATTATGCGTTTTATAATTGCGGATTATCTAAAGTTACGATACCATCATCAACTAAATATATTGGTAAATATGCTTTTGCTAATAATAAATTTATGACAAAAGTTACACATAAAAAAGGTGTAGTTATTATTGATGAATTTGCATATCAAAATTGCACTTCTTTGGAAACTGTAACTTTGCCTACAAGTTTGGAGATTATAAGTAAGGGCGTATTTCAAAATTGTTCTTTACTTAAAACTGCAAATCTGCCGTCTAGCTTAAAAACACTTGGCAGTTATGCGTTTGATAATTGTTCTTCGCTGCCAACAGTAACTATTCCGACAGGTGTAACAGCTATCAATGATTGTACATTTAATAAATGTACTTCACTTGCAACCGTAACGATTAATTCTAATGTAACATCTATCGGATTTGATGCTTTCAGAGAGTGTGCTTTTTCTGCAATCATATTGCCGAACACTGTTGAAACTATTAAAGGTGGTGCGTTTAGAGGGTGTGCTAAACTTACCAAGATAATAATTCCCGATGCTACAAAGACAATCGGCGAAGCGGCATTCTTTGATTGCACGGAGCTTTCGGAAATTTCAGTTGCCGATTCACTTGAATGTTTGGGTGATTCTGCACTTAAGAATAACAATAATTTGACAGCGAAAATCAGATATCTTTCCGGTACTGTTACCGACAGTTTGTTTGAAAAACAAGGTATATCTCATGCTGTGCTTGATGAAAACATTCTTAAAATCGGAAACAGTGTATTTGCATATTGCTATAAATTAAATGATATTACATATGGTGATAAGAAAGCTGCTGATGGGGAATTTTTATTCTCGGATAAGGTTGTATCACTTGGCAACGAAATTTTTAAGGATGCCTCCTTACTTAAAAATTTGATTATCCCTGATACAATTGAAACAATTGGGCCTAACGCATTTTATAACAGTGTTGAAGGCGGATACCATACACAAAATGTAACCGTTACATTTTACTATGTTGGCGGAAATATCGCTGCTGATATTTTGAAAGAACAAAAGATTTCTCACATTGTAGTAAACGACAATATTAAATCGATTGGAAACAATGCATTTAATAGTATAACTACTTTGGAAACTGTATCGTTACCGGATACCGTTACTACTTGCGGCGACAATGTGTTCGCCGAAACAAGCGGTAATGTAACGGCGTATTTCCGTGGCGTTGACGGTACTATTGATAAGGATGTTTATAAAGCAAAACTGTCCGGTCTTACATATCTTGTATTTGATAAGAATATCAAGACAATTGATTCCTACTCTTTCGCAAATGCATCAACTGTTAAGGGTGTCATCATTCATAATACTGATATGATTAAAGACCATGCATTTGCAGATAGCACATCTATCAATGGTGTAGTGATTGAAAATGCCGGTTCGATTGGCGAGTATGCATTCAGCAATAGCTCCACTATGAATTATATAGAAATCGGAAAAGTAAATCTTATAGGAAAGTATGCATTTTCCAATTGCCCTGCAATGAAACAGCTTTATATCGACTCTGTTGTAAATATCAATGATTATGCTTTTTATAATGACATTGCAATAGATGATATAGTTATAAATCAGAATCTGATCAATATCGGCTCGCACGCTTTTGACAGCTGCAAGCTGATTCCAAAAGTTAAATTACCGAATACGGTTCGCAATATTGGGGCTTATGCTTTTTATGATTGCAACAGTATGAAGTCAATTAACATACCTGTCGGTGTAGATAAAATCAATGAATACACTTTTTTTGGTTGTGCATCTTTACTTTCTGTTGATTTACCAAACACAGTAAAATCTATCGGTGATTACGCTTACTATGGTTGTGTTCTTGTTAATGATTTATCTCTCGGCAATGCTGTTGAATCAATCGGTGCATATGCGTTTTACAACTGTAATAAGGTTAAAGAAATCATTTTGCCCGATTCGTTAAAGTCAATTGGCAATTATGCATTTCGTTCTTGCAGCAGTATTACAGAAATCACAATTCCAGACAGCGTTACACAATTAGGAGATTGTGTATTTTACGCTTGCACAGGATTGGAAAAAGCAGAATTTGGTACGGGTATTGTTAAAATCGGCAATTCGGAATTTTATGGTTGCGTTAAATTTACCGAACTGTACCTTTATGGAAATGTTAATAACATCCATGATCTTGCTTTCTATGGTGCAGAAGATGCCGAAGTTTATACTTATCCGAACAGCTATGTTGAAGATTATTGTAATGACAACGGATTGGTGTATCACGAAATCGGAAATATTACTTCTGTTTCCTTAACGCCACCGTCAAAAACCGAGTATGTAGAAAACGACAAATTAGATACTGCCGGTATGAAGTTTAATGTTACATATGATAACGGATATGAAAGAACCGTAACAAGCGGCTTGAAAATTACAGGATTTGATTCTGAAAATGTAGGAAAACAAACCGTTACAGTAAGTTATCGTGGCAAGTCTGCTACATTTGAAGTGAATGTAAGTGAAAAGAAGGTTGTTGATGCTGAATTTGAATTCCCGAATGATATTAAAATTATTCAAGGTGAGGATTTGGATTTAAGCAGCGGCAAGGTAATTTTGACTTATTCCGACGGCAGTCAGCAAACCATAAAGAAAGGTTATGCGGTTACCGGTTTTGATAAAACAAAAGTTGGAAAACAAAATATTACGATTACTTATCGTGATTTCAGCACAGCTCTTGAAGTGGCTGTTGAAGAAAAACAAGAACCTGAACATACACATAACTGGTCCGAATGGAAATACAATAATGATGCTGTTTATAATTCATCAAGTGATTATAAAGACGGCACGCAGACTCGTACTTGCTACGCTTGTGGTGAAAGCGAAACAAAAGAGGCACCGAATACGGCTCTTCTTCGTCGCAGAGGTAATGCATTGTCGCTTGAAAGCAGTATCACTCTCGCAACTTACATTACAAAAGATGTAGTCGATTATTATGACGAAGTGTATGCCGAGTTTACCCGAAACGGTAAAACCGAAAAAGTGTATCCGTCGGGTAAAACATTAACTTCAAATTCAATCGTTTATTGCATATTTGATTATACGGGTATTTCACCGCAGGCCTTAGGTGATGATGTAAGTATTACATTCTATGGTGTCAAAGACGGTGTAACATATAACGGTAATGCTTATAAATACAGTGCAACCGACTATATTAAGTCAACGCTGAATAAGTCTACATCTTCTGCAAAGCTTAAAACTTTGCTGGTTGATTTGGTTTATTATGGCGAGGCTTGTCAGGTATATCAAAACTATAAAACCGATAATTTACTTACCGATATACTTACCGATGAGCAAAAAGCACTTCGCAGCACGGCTGATTTGAATTTAACGAATATCAAGAATGCAAGCTACGAAACCTGCGAAAACAGGCTTGTAAAGTTTGGTACGGCATTAAGGCTGAATAATTCGGTTGAAATTGCAATACCGCTGAATATGACCAATGTTACTCTTGATGACATTTCATTCAAAGTAAAAATAGGTTCAAGAACATTGACATATACCTATGCCGAAAATCCTGATAATTTTGAAAAAGGCAAAGACGGTTATTGGTATTTCTATTTTGACGGTGTTTATGCAAATCAAATGAGTGATGAAGTATTTATCACTGCATACAAAGGCGATGAGCAAGTCAGCTATACACTTAAGTACAGTGTGGAATCCTATGCCGCAACTGTTACTGATGCAAAGTTAAAAGCAGTTACAGACGCAATGATGCGTTACGGCAATTCCGCAAAAGCCTATGCAGGCAAATAATTGGCATATCAGTTTTAATTTTAGATATGAAATAATTAAGGAGGTATTAAGATGAAGGAAAAGTATATCAAACCTGATTCAGACATTCAAAAGTTTGCTGCCGTTGATGTAATTACGACATCCGGTGGCGGCGATGAACCGATTGTCACTCCACCTGATTGGAACGACTAAAGAGTAAAGGAGTCAAGATTTTATGTCTTGACTCCTTTTGACTTTTTTTGCAAATATGATATAATGAAAACTAAGTTATATAGGAGTTATGTTATGGCTAAGTATGCATATAGAAAAATAGGAACTGGTCCACTAATTGATGCTTGCGAATTGGAACTCATCGAATGAAGAAAATATTTTGTCCGATTGTGAAATATATTCGGTAGGAAAACAAATTTGTAATGCATAGGTTTTCTATAATCAATTGAAAAATAATAGCACATCTTTAGTATTAGTATAACTTTTTATTTCAAAAATAAATTTAAATGAATATGCTGCATTGAATGAATTATGAAAAATAATAATGAATTTAATTCTTTTATGATTAAGAGTTTTAGAACAGATGACGAGAGTGTAATTAAGGGTACGAAGAAAATAAGATATCACTATACTTCTCCCAGTGCTTTTTTATCAATAATTGATAAACGCCAAATTCGTTTTACTGATATTAGATACTTAAATGACAAATCTGAGGGTGTCTATTTAATAAAACTTATTATAAATTTTTTTGAAAAATATAAGAATGAATACCAATATTCTAGAGAACTGTTTTTTAATCTGATAAAACGACATTCTATTAAAGAACTAGAAGAGCTAAATGTCGCAAAAATCAACTATAATATGCCTATACCATATATGGAACGGAGACATTTTGTCTTTTGCATGTCTGCTAAACAAGATTCGCTAAATATGTGGAATTATTATGTTAATAATGGTAATTATCAAGGGTATAATATTGGATTTAGTGTGAATAAGTTTTTGAAAACATTTGATATAAATGTTGATAAATTTATAGATCCATTTACCGTATATTATGGAGACGTGTTGTATAAAGATGCGGAGCAATATAAAGAAATTAAGACTTTTTTCGATTCAATAGAGAAAAAATTATCAAAATCACATACCAAACAAGAATATGATTATTTTTTAATTCGGATCAGGAATTACATTGAATCAAACGGAGCTTTCTTTAAAAATCCTGCATTTGAATCAGAAAAAGAATTTAGAATTGTTATTGAAATTGCTGATGAAAGAGTACATAGACCCAAAAATAATTATGCAGGTAAAAACAATAAACAAATTGAAGATGAATTCACGGTGAAAAATGGCTTGATCGTTCCTTTTTTGTTGGTTAAATTTGATTGTGATGCTATTACTAATGTTACAATTTCACCTATTACTGAATTTGGTATTGCCAAGGAGAGTGTAAAAGAATTGCTCAAAAATAAAATAGGCAGTAATATAGAAGTGAAAAAGTCCGACATACCAATTAGATTTTAGTGAATCAGTCTTAATTTAAGGACTGATTTACTTTTTGACTTGACACCTTTGTTGCAAAGAGTTATAACACACAGCAAAGGAGATTGATAAAATGACAGGGATTATATATGCACGATATTCAAGCGACAATCAGCGTGAGGAAAGTATTGATGGGCAAATTCGTGAATGCAAGGAGTTTGCCGAGAAGAATGATATTCGTATAATTGATACATATATTGACAGAGCGTTATCAGCAAAAACGGACAATCGTCCGTCGTTTCAGCAGATGATTAAGGATAGTTCCAAAGGTCTGTTTGATGTTATAATCGTTTGGAAGCTTGACAGTTTTGCCCGTAACCGTTATGACTCGGCGCATTTTGAAAAAGAACGGCGTTAAGGTTGTTTCTGCAACAGAAGCGATTTCAAGCGGTGCAGAAGGTATTTTGCTTGAGTCTATGCTTGAAGGTTATGCCGAGTATTATTCTGCCGAGCTTGCAGAAAAAATCAACCGTGGCTTAACCGAAAATGCTTTGAAGTGCAAATATAACGGCGGCTCTGTCGCTTTTGGTTATATGATTGATGATGAGCAACATTTTCAAATCAATCCGGCTCTTGCTCCTGTTGTTTTGAATATTTTTAATGATTATATTTCCGGTAAAACGCAGAAAGAAATCCGAGATGAACTGAACAACAAGGGCTTGAAAAATGCTAACGGTCGAGAATTTACAATAAACAATATTTCTAAAATATTGACCAACCGTCGTTATATTGGCAATTATATTTACTAGGATGTTGTAATTGAAAACGGAATTTCTGCCATTGTTCCGAATGATGTTTTTGATAAGGTGCAGGAAATGATAGCCATTAACAAGCGTGCGCCGTCAAGACATAAGGCGGTTGATGACTACTTGTTGACAACTAAATTATACTGCGGCAAATGCAAATCGTTTATGGTTGGCGAAAGCGGAAATGCCCGTGGCAGAAGATACAGTTATTATAAATGTGTTAACACCAAGCGTAATAAAACATGTGATAAAAAGGCAGTTAAAAAAGATTGGATAGAAGATATTGTTGTTTATCAAGTTATGAAATTCATCAATGATGATTCGCTCATTGAAATGTTAGTAAACAAGATTTTGTCTATTCAAGGTAAAGAAAGCCCAATGTTGAAATCGCTTAAAAAGCAACTTGCACAGACCGACACAGCCATTGAAAATATGATTAATGCTATTGAGCAAGGCATAATAACAAAATCAACAAAAAAGCGACTTGATGAACTTGAAAGCACAAAAGAAAATTTAGAAACGGAAATCGCAAAAGAAAACATATCACATCCGTTATTGACAAAAGAATTTTTATACTCGTGGTTTGACGGATTCAAAAACTTTGATGTGAGCAAACTTAAAAATCGAAAAATGCTTATAGACACATTTGTTAATTCCGTTGTGCTTTATGATGACAGAATAGACTTTTATTTCAACTTCAAAGATAACGCTAAAAGTCTGACATTATCAGAACTTAATACCGTTTCGGATTTATCATCTTCATCTCCACCAAAAATAAAAGAGTACCCTTGGGGCACCCTTCGTAAGGAAGGTGTGTCCCAATGGATGTCTTTTGTAATTTTAAATAAGTATTAAATTTTTAACGGTGTAGCGTTTGCTATGCCGTTTTTTGTTTGCGTTTTGACAGGTGTTGTTGAAACGCATTTTCCATTTCTTCGGGTGTAAGCTCTCTGAGTATGCCTACACCGTTGTAGTAAATGTCGATAACTTGTACTCGTTTTGAATTAAGGTATCTTGGTGCATAGACTACGATTTTGTTAATAAATTCGTGAATGAGTTCCGGTGCGAGTTCCTTTAACTCCGTAATCTGCTTGACTTTATTGATAAATTTTTGTAAGTTTTCCGACTTATCGATTTCAAATGAAAGATAAGATTTAAGCTTTGGGATTTCAGCTTTTATCTGCTTTTGTTCTTCTTCATAGGAAACAGCTAAGGTGGCATAACGCTCATCGGATATTTTACCACTTACATTATCTTCATAAAGCCGTTGTATTAAATTGTCTATCTCGTTTGTACGCTGCTTGAGCTTACTTAACTCTTTTCGTTTGGCGACAAGTTCTCTTTTCTTGTCGTCTTGGTAACAATCCATTTGCTTGCGTGCAAACTCCTTTTCAAATGCCTGAACATTTAAAAGTATTCGTTGCATACTCTCTAAAACAAGTCGCTCAACTACTTTTTCTCGGATATAGTGAGCAGAACATACATCGGAATTTTTGCGATAAGACGAGCAGAAGAAATAGGCTTGTTCCCGTTTGTAATTGTTGGTAACACTGTAATAAAGCTTTTCTCCACAATCGGCACAGTATAGAAGTCTTGAAAACGGACTGACTATTCCGCTTCTTGTAGGTCTGCGGCGATGCTTGCGTAATTCCTGAACTAAATCGAATACTTCTCGCTCAATAATGGCAGGGTGTGTATTTTTAAATATCTGCCACTCAGATTGAAGTCTTTCGATTTTCTTTTTGTTCTTGAATGATTTTGTTGTAGTTCTGAAATTTTCCTGCCTATGCTTATCCAATATTCTGTCGGAGTTAAAACCTTGTCGGCTTTTAATTTTTTCGCAATTTGCGACGGTCCGTAACCTTTAACACATAAATCAAATATTCTTTTGACTGTTTTTGCCGCATCTTCATCAATAATCCATTCGTTTTTAGCGTTTGGATTTTTTTCATATCCGAAAGGTGGGTTGGTAGTTAAAGGTACGCCTGACATGCCTTTGTTCTTAAATACATTGCGTACCTTTTGACTTGTGTTTTTGGCGTGCCATTCGTTAAAGAGGTCTTGCATAGGAACAAGGTCACTTAATCCGTTAGCCGTGTCGATATTATCCATTATTGCAATATATCTGATGCCTAACTCGTCAAAGCCTTCCTCCAACAGTTGACCGACAATCAAACGGTTACGACCAAGCCTTGAATGGTCTTTGACAATCAGTGTTCCGATTTTACCTTGATTTGCAAGCTCCATTATCTCGGTAAAGGCTGGTCTTGCAAAATTTGTGCCCGACCATCCGTCGTCAACAAATACTCTTGTGTTTTTAAAGCCGTTATCCTTTGCATACTTTTCAAGGATAGCTTGCTGATTCTTTATACTGCCCGATATTCCGTCTTGCTCATCATCACGGGACAGACGGCAATACAAGGCTGTGATTTTATCCGGTTGTTTATTCATAATTCTCCTTTCTCAGCCGGATATGATAAATTGTAGGTAAACTTAATATATCATATCTCGGCTTATACTTCAACACTTTAAAGTGTTGATTTTTCGCTTTTTCTTATCTTTTTAAAATTATTCGTTCTACCTTTTCGGTTATGTTTTCGTTTGTATTGCTATTGAAGTATGTTCTTACTGCATAAGTAGTGTTGTCTATCTCCTTGATGAAGTTAAGAGGTTTTAAGTACATATTCTTTTTAAACCAAATCAAAGCGACTATGTGCAAATGGTAGTGATAAATAGGTCTGTAAAAAGCGTCGGACATTACAAGATTCAATTCATCTGCGTGCATAACAGCCGAAATGATATTTTCTTCGCCGTAAATCTTTTGGGCAAACCGATATGCCTCGGCATAAAATTCTTTTGCAAATTCATATCCGCCGTGCTCTTCAAAATAGTCGGTGTTCACATCAAGTATCATTTCATCAAACACCTTTGCGTCTGACACTCCACTTTACTCGAAAGTGTGTAACCCACTATGACACTTTCAATCTTACGATTGCAAAGATGTCGTGGGCTCTTGCAGAGGGCTGAGAAAGTATCCTCATTTTATTAGTGAATATGAAAGGCTTTTAATTAAACAAAACATAAAAAAGCCGTTACACAGATACCAAAACAAACGAAAGCATTACTTTCGCTTAAATTGATTTCTATGTAACGGCTTTGATATTCAAAGACGGGTTTGTTAATTTATCCCCAACGAACAAACCAAAACTAAAATGAGGATACCGGTATTTTAACCTACCGTGGGTTTAGGCTGTTGCCTTTTTCCTGTCTGTTATCGTTATTTAATTGTGTAATTTATATTAGCAGAAATTTTTGGTATGTCAAATAAAATTTAATTTTGAGGAGTTTCATTCTTTTCAATTTCATCTAACAAATTGTCAATTATTGATTTTTTTAATTCATATTCTGCATATTGAACTCTGGATTTTTTATTGCTTTTAATTGTATAAGATAAGCTAACGCAAAAAACAGCTAAGATTAATATTAAGGCAATAATACTTATAACTATTGTTACAATAAAAACTGATGCCTTGAATTCTTTAACAACAGAAACAGCTAAAGTAAAAACCGATATTATTACCGAAAGAATTGAAATGATATTATTAGGAAGGGGTTTGTTTATATTGTATTCATACATTTCGCATTGCTCTTTTTTTATTAATTCTTCCTTTGATAACGTTTTATATTCTTCTAGAAATTTATTGTAATTACAAGAATGTGATTTTTATTTTCCTTTCATCAAAAAATTATTATTTTAAATATTCAAAATAATACAAATAAACATCTTCAAGAGAAATATTATCCTTAACAGGAATATAACTGTAATTAGGTTTATCAGTTACAATTCTCAGAGAGATACCGTTTTGGTCATGAATAATATTGCCAAGTCCGACATTATGCTGAAGAGCTAACAGTTCTTCCTTTGTGCCTCTGATTTCAAATACCTTATCAGATACACTTTTCATCAGAGCTTCAGGCGTATCTTTTTTTACAAGATTACCTTTTTTCAGCAGTATAACTTCATCTGCAATACATTCAATATCAGACACAATATGTGTTGCAAGAAGAATAATTTTATCCTTTGAGAGCTCGGCAAGCATATTGCGAAAATTAATTCTTTCCTTTGGGTCAAGTCCTGCAGTCGGCTCATCAAGAATAAGTATTTTTGGATCATTAAGCAAGGCTTGTGCAAACAGCAGCCTCTGTTTCATTCCGCCTGAAAAACTGCCCGCTTTTGCATTTCGCACATCATACAGATTAACCTTTTTCAGTATGTCACTAATAAGCTCGTTATTGTGCTTTATGCCTTTAACAGTACACATATATTTCAAATACATATATGCGCTGAAATCATTATACAGTGCTTGTTGTTGCGGCATATATCCTATTAAATCACGATACTTTGCACCTAAGGATACTATATCCTTGTTGTTAATCAAAATTTCACCCGACGTCCTTTTTACATTGTCGGTTAGAAGATTTATCAGAGTGGTTTTACCTGAGCCGTTAGGACCGAGTATGCCGTATATTCCGTCGGTGAGAGTAAGCGTTAGGTCATTTACAGCCTTATTATTTCCATATATTTTTGTAAGATTTTTAATTTCAATTTTCATAGCTATCTTTCCTTAGTTAAACACCATTTTCTGTTAGATAAAACAAGCATTACAATGCAAAATACGATTAAAGCATAATGCATAATGAAACTTCCGATACTGATGCCTTTATCTAAAATCAATGCATTAAAATTAAGCAGATATGATGTTGATATTTCTTTTGCCGAATAGATATCTATCATATAAAGTGCACTCGGCAGTATAAACAAACAAGCAGATATAATGATTACTGCAAGCTGCGGCATAAATGCGGAGAGGGAAGTGATAATTAAACCAACGACTGTTACAAATATAAATTCAAATATAAAATTGAGAATTACATATTCTGCTATTGAGAGGTTTAAATTAATCTCCTGTAAACATTCCAAATTATGTATATTCGCATTCATATTGCCAAGCTTATAAAGATAATTATTTTGTAAAATCAATGATAAATAAGATACTAAAGTTAATATAAAGGTTTTGGGAATAACAGTAAATATCTTTTTAAAATATAACTGTTTCCTGCCGTTTTTTGAGCAATGATTGAGTATGAGCATATTTGAGCCTTTTTCAATGGAAAAGACAGATGAAAACAAGATGACAACAGCACATATCAAAATTAAGATTTGTGTTTGATTGCTTTGACTGTAAAACAAATTATTATACCCGAGTTCATTAACAAGCACAGGCTTAATTCCTTTTTGGGAAAGTGATTCAATTCTGTCAATTTGCTCCGTCAACTTATCAACAGCTTTTCTCTGTGTATCATACGCTTCGTTCTTTGCTGCTGCAAGCTCGTATTCCTCAAGTGAAATTTCACCGCTTGCATATTGCTCACTCTTAAAATTGTATTCGCTTTCAACGGCATCTGCTTCAGAACGCATTTTTTCAATATTTTTATAAACCTTTTCACTAAGCTCGCCGCCGTATTCTTCATAATAATCATTTAAAAAGGCCTCGGTTGACGAAAAAACAAGAGGATTTGTATTGAAATTAAATCCGATTATCAGGAGAAAGGCAATAACTACTAAAAGCCCTTTTCCGATATGCATTATTTTAAATGTTTCAAATCTTCCTGCATAGATAACACTTTGAAGCTTTGCATAAAATTCGGATAATTTGTCAAAAAGAACGTGTAATATTCTAAATGCCTTTTTAGGCGACTTTATAGGATAATTTCGATTTGCACTGATTAAAATTAATGCCGATATAATAAAAATAACTAACAGTACAATTATCCACACAGCTTTTTCCGCTCTTACAGGTTTTGAAAAAACGGAAACTAAGTTATATTCTGATATACTTCTGTAATCAAAAAGTGAAAATATATTGAAAGTCTTTAAAATTGACAAATTACTTTGTGCAGAAATGTTCTTGTAAAGCAACAGCTCAATCGACGTAATTACACCTGCAATTGCGCTTACGAGAATAATATTGCTGCTAAGCGAAATGAACAGCCATATTGCAAGTGCAATCATACTTGCGATAATTGCTTTAAACAAAATATGAATTGCAAATAACTGTAAAAAATTAATATGTAAAATACAGTCGGAAAATATATCTGTCGATTGTATCAAAGCATATAAATTCATCGGAGCATCATATATCTTTAAAGATATGAGCATTTCGGATATATAAATTGCAAAGGAGAAGAAAAGTGAAAACAAAATCAAAATAGGAAGCTGCTTCATTTTCAATATCCGTCTTCCGTTTTTGCAGGTATTGATCAAAAGATTAACATTTTTTTCTGACACAAAAGATATTGCCATAAACACGCAAATTAAAATCAAAATGAAGTCGCCGATTTGATAATTCAAAACAGCACTTACAGGCAAATCATTAACTAAAGACAGTTTGATATTTTTATTTTTTGAAAAATCATTTGCCGATTTTTGTATTGATTTATATGAATATGAAGTTTTGTTTGAAAACAGCTTTTTTGATGATAAATTTTCAGCATTTTTAAGAATTGATTTTATGTATGCAGGATAATCGTTTTGATATTCAAGCTGATACGCAAAATGAGAATAAAACTCAGCTTGTGTCGCAAGCTCTTCATAGGAATAATTACTGTTTTTATATTCCTGATACAAATCAGGATATTCTTTAATTTGCTGTGCTTTATCCTCGGTATTATCGGCAAAGCTTTTCAGAATTTCAAATTTATTGCTTTTTTCGATGATTGACTTCTTGTCGACTTCGGTAAAAATGTCTGCATTATCCTTGAATGTAGCCGAATAAGTGTCAATATTAATGCCAAAATCACTAAGGCTTTTTTGCTGTGTTATATAAAAAGAAACGCAGTTAAGCAGCAGTAATGTAATTACTGCTGCAATAAATTTTTTGTTTTTAAATATTCTGATAAGTTCCATAATATTATTCCATATCAATAAATTGTTTGTCAGGAGATTTCAACTGCGATTTGTCAAGTACATAGTAGCCCTTTGCACCGTCTGACTCTGCTGTTTCGCCGTCAATATTTTCTTTAAATATCATCATATCATCACCGCCGAAATAACAGTCATCCTTCGGATTTTTTGGAGTAATTTCAGTTACATATTTGCCAGATTTGTCATAAACAAATATTTTTCTGTCCTTTTCATCTATTTTATCAATATAAATTGACTGCAGGTTATCAAAGTAAACATAATTGCTGTCAGCAGAAATATATGCCGGCACGCCGATATTGCAAAAAGAAGTTTCTTTATTTGTGGTAAGATTAATACAATAGACTTCTCCCGAACGGTTGCCGTAATAAGCACAGTCACCGTCTACGAATAAAGAATATGCCTTATCGTCTTTGAGCTGCCTTGCTTTCAGCGAATGGATATCAATCAGGGTATATGATGTTTTATAACCGTTTCCGTCTGTGTCGCTAAAAGAGGAATTCATTAAAATCAAATTGTTGCCGCTTGCTTTAATATTGCTAAGCTCAGCACCGATTCCGCTAAATTTATAGATAACTTCTGCTTTATCCTTTTTGCTTTTGCTGCCGATTTTTTTTCTGAACAAGCACGCCGTTGTTTCTTTAATGTTAGCGCCACCGCCTTTGAGGTAATAAATATATCCTCGGTGTATTATAAACGAAACAGAGCTTGTGTCTGTGCCGTCAAATAAATATGTCGATTTTTTCCTTTTAAAATTATCAAGTGACACTTCATATATGTAATTATGCCGCATATTACTGCCTTCTTCTTCCCAACCGAGTACATATAGCTTGTTGTTGAAGTATGATAATTGGAAAGGATAATAATTAAAAGCAGGAAAGAACGCCGTACATTTACTTGAAGTATGCTCACAGTTAGGCTTATTGCAAACAATATATGCTTCTTTTGTGGCAGTATCAAAAAAGTATAATTTCAAACTGTTTAAAAAATAATATCCGTTATCAGCTTTTGCAATAGCAGACGAAGAATCAATAAAATATTGAAAATCCTCGTTTTCAACATAAGAAGCAGAGCTTTGCTCGGTGTTTATTTTATTGCTTTTAGACGAACACCCTGTCATTAATGAAGATATTAAAATTATAATAGCTATGCATATACATGATATATTAAATACTTTCTTCATTGCTTTTCTTCCTTTAAATCCTTAATAATGCCTTTTGCCTGCTGCATTGTTCGACTTTTCATTTCATCTACCGAAACAGAGCCGACTTCAAAGCAGATTCCATTAGCGTTTTTCGATAGCTCATAAACCTCCGGGAATATATAAAATTTTTCATTGGGTAAATCAAACTCGTCTATTTTTTTATATGAATCTGCAAGCTTTTGCATCTTTTCAGTAACTTCTTTTTCTTCTGTGTTTTCATCAAATGCAACTCCTGTATCATTGTATTCAAAAACGCTGCACTTTTTATCCTTTATTGTATCACCTTCAAACGTGTAAAGAAACGATTCTACGGTTTTGGTGTTTTCATCAATATCATTTAAAGTATCATTAGTCAATTTATCTTCTTCATCATCATCATTATTCTCAATTACGTAAGCAGTTGAAGATATTCCGAGATTATGGTATTTGTTTTTGTATAGCTTTGCTTTTGTCATAGAACTGAAATGATAACACGTTTCATCATTATCACTTGGGTCTGAATACATTATGCCAAAATATTTTCCGTTTTTTGCAGTTTTAATTATGGTTATCGGTTGCTTTGGGTCGGTTGCCAAAGCATTGCTGATTGATTTATCACTCGTTATATCAACAAGTGTACTTCCGTAAATAAAGTAAGCTGATAAAAGTCCTATTGCTATAAGTAAAAGAATAGCAGGAATAATAATTTTTAATTTCTTCATAAAATTACCCCTTAGTAACAGGCAAGAAAAAATTCTTGCCTGCTTTGTTGTTATAAAATATCAATATGCAAATACTTAATGTATCGCTGTATTTAATATTTTATCTGTCAAAATGTTTTTTGATACTCGGTATAAGCACAATGGTCAAGATTACTATCGGTTAAACCGGTATAATAAATGTTTATTTTGGTAAAATGGTTGCCGCTTCCGCTTGTAATATTTGCTTCGGGTGATTTGTTTGTTAAATTCTTACTTTTATCAGGATTTCCGCCGGTCTTTTTGAGATTGCCCTTTGAATCAACATTTCTTGCTACCATAGTTACAGCAAGTCTATAAGTACTGTAATTAGCTGTTGTTTTTGCATACATATTGGTTTTAGAATTGTCGGAACGCCATCCTGTAATAGTTAAATTAGAATATATGCCTTTTGGTTTAATGGCTGTTTTAGAATGGTCTGCAGCATAAGCAGAAATCGAACCTGTAAACATTGTAATAGCCATTAATACAGCAGCAAATAAGGCTGCAAATCTTTTTGATTTTTTCATAATATTAATTCTCCTTAATTTTATTTTATTGAATACTATTCTGTTTTTATGCCGAAATATAAATATATTAAATCATTTCAAGCACCTCTTTCATCACAAATTTAAATAAAGCTTTATTAATAAAAACATTTTCTTTTTTTAATTCCATTTTAAATCATACATAACAAAAAACAATATTAATTCCGTTATAATGCAAAAATAGGGCGAAATTATCGAAATTCTAATATAGTTAGAATTTTATTTTAACAAAAAATCTCTCGTATTTTTAATACAAGAGATTAAACCTTATTCTATTTTATTTTCTGGAAATAAGATAACCAATTTGAATTGTTTTAATCCTTTATCATATTCCCATTCCATTTCTCCATGATATTTTTTTATTGTCTTTCGTATACTTTTAGTCCCAAATCCATGAATAGATTTATTTTTTTTGGTTGTAATTAAGTCACCGTTTTTACCTGTTGGTTCAATATCACTACTGTTTATTACTGTTATTTTATGGTGAAAAGTTAAACTATTAACAATTTCCAAATTTATGAATTTGACGGTTGATTTCGATGCCGCTTCAACAGCATTGTCTAAAATATTATTAAATAATGTTGATAAATCAAAATCATTTATAAAATTTAGATTATCATTCAGTATATGTGTTTCAAATTCTATTCTTTTACTATTGCAAATATCCATATATTTACTTAATATGATATCAAGAAATTTATTTTTAGTTTTGCCGATTTGATTGTATTTAGTAATTTCACCAAGCATATTATCTATATAATTTTTAATTTCTGCTTGATTTGACATACTGCTTATGGCAATCATATGATTTTTATAATCATGTGCCATTACATTCATTGTTTCATTTTTCTTTTCAATCAAATTAAGATATTGCATATCAATATCATTCTTTTGATTTGTTAATTCCAACTCCAATAATTTTTGATTGTTTTTTTCGGCTTGTTCATAAACAAAATAGATAATGATATTGATAACCAAAAGAAATGAAATAGATATAATTATAAGAATATTCTGATATGATTTGAGAGCAATACTGTCAGTTATTATTTTCATTACTATAATAACATATATACTACTTAAAGGTAATAAAGATAATGCAAACCATTTTCCCCAAGTTTTTACATTTGTTTCTTTAACAGAAATTTTGGAAAGGAAGTTACTAAATAAGAAATATAGAATCCGACTTAAAACAACTCCTATTTCAAAATGATTATCAACACTGTTTTGAAAAGATATACTGTAAATCAATGAAGTTATGTATGCGGTTAGAAATTCCGATATTATTTGCAAAATACATAAAATTACTCCGTGAAAAATAGATGACTTAAATGAACTTTTGAAACAAAAATATATAAGTACTATGTTAGTTAGTGTAATTATTATTGTATTTACAAATTCTATATTTATAAGGGCTTTATATATAAAGAATAATATTAGATAAGAAACTAAAATCGTAATAAACGATATTAATTTATTTTTCTTAGGTTCATATATATGACTTATATACATATACACAATAATCGCTTCAGTTAAATATGCAAAGATTTGAAAAAACATAAATTACCTTCTTTCCAAAACATAAAAGAACAATCTTTTAATTTCAGCTTGTTTTTTAGGTGCTATATTTATTTCGTATTTTTCTATAATTTTTCCATCAAGATCTCGTTTGGCCAAAACTAAAAGCGTTCTTGTATGATATACTGAATAATCTAAATTAGCAACATAACTAGAATGCGGACAAACAAAAGAAATAGCATTTAAACGGTTTTTCCATACCGAAATTTTTTCATTTGAATAATAAATATTATCAACAGTTACGATTTTTGTTTTCTTTTTTTCAATTTCAAGATAAATAATATCATTTGTGTAAATTCGAACATTAGAACTACTTTTCACATCATAAAAAACAATTATATCATTATTGATGAGTTCGGCAGCATCATCCAAAGCTTTATAAAGTCTTACAATATCTAACGGCTTAGATAAAAATCTAAAAGCTCTAATATGAAACGCATCATCCAAATATCCATCATATGATGTAATTACAAAAATTATATTGTGTGGATTGCGACGTTTTAATTCTTTACCTGTATCGATTCCATTAATATTACCCATTTCAACATCCAAAAAAACTAAATCAAACAATAATTGATTTTCAAGTAGTTTTTCACCAGAAGGAAATTGAAAAATATTAAGTGATATATTTCTATCATTAAAATAATTTCTCAAATGTTTTTCTAATAGATCTCTAAATGATTTATCGTCATCACATATTGCTATATTCATTAACATCCTCTTTTCAAAAAAATAAGTATATAAAACATATCATTGTTTAGATATGTTTTATATACCATATGAAAATAAATTTGTCAAATTTAATTATTCTTTGAGTTCATCCCCTGCACTAACATTAATACAGTATCTATATCCGAATCACTGCAATTTTTGAGGCATCCACATATTTGAAGTATTTTACCATCTTTACTATCATCACCATAGTCTATTCCTAACAAAAAATAATCTGGAGTTTTTCCCAATGCAAGCGCCCATTTTACAAACTTATCTAATCTAGTGGCGTTTTCACCACACTCAACCCTTGACATCTGTTTATCAGATAAATAATCATCATCATTTTTATTTAATCCCTTATTTATTTTTTCGACAAGTTCACTTTGTGTTAGTCCTAATTTTTTTCGTTGCATTTTAAGTTTGTTTCCTAAATCTTTTAGAAAAACTTTATATGTCATAAAATCACCTCAAGGTAACTTTATCAATTATTTAAACAACATAACACTTGTAATTATAGAAAAATCTAATTATAAAAGAATTTTTACAAATAATATTAGATTATTCTTGTTATATGTGCATTATCGTTTTGTTATACCAAATTTTTAACACTTTTGACTTAAATATTGACTTAGATGTTATTATAAAATAAAATTTAATTATCAAAGAAAAGGAGGATTTTATTATGAAATCTCAAAAGAAAATTTTCACAACAGCAATTAAAACAGTGGCTGAAAAATCACTTAAGCGAAATGCTAACAGTACAAGTTGTATTGTGTACTATCAGCCAAAGGCTCCGGTTGATTTGAAGAAGTTCAGTAATATGAATAATGATTAATAATTTATCAGCACATATTATTGACAAACTCATTTCGAAAGGAAATATTACTGAAGACGAACGAGAACTTTACATTTATGGATTGTTTATATCTATTTCACATTTAATGTATTTAATTCTCGCAATCGTCTTTGGTTTAATATTCAAATGTTTTCTCGAAAGCATTATTTTCTATATAACTTTTCAGTTTATAAGGAGATATGCCGGTGGCTTTCATGCCAAGACTGAAACAAGATGCGAAATATTATCAACTTTATCAATTTTATGCTGTATAGTGCTTATCAAGCTGTCAAAAATGTATGATATTAGAATTGCATTACTTAGTATATCTTTAGTATTTGCTACTTTAATATTCATTCTTTGTCCGCTTGATACACCGGAAAAGCCTTTAAATGACAAGGAATATAAATATTTTCGCAAAATATCTTGGATAATATTATCGCTGATTATTGTTGCGATAATCGTATCATTTATTTTTAAATTTAATGTTGTATTTGCACCGTGTTGTGCAAGTTTAATACTTGAAGGTGTACTAATTGGCACAGGTAAAATTAAAAAGGTGTACAACGAAAAAAGAGCAAGCTCTCAGGCATAGAGGGCTTGCTCTTACTCGTTGCAAAAGAGGAAAATGTAAATACAGAATGCCTATGAAAATTGAACAAGCTATTTACATATCAAAAGCTAATTTGATGTTTTCAGTTTGTCCGAGATGTCATAAAGCGATAGAGCGAGAATATACAAATCACTGCTCCAGCTGTGGTCAAAAGCTTTTATGGCAAGATATAGACGATATTAAAATTACATATAAATAAGCTATACGCCTGATGAATTTTCACAAGGCGTATTTTTTTATTCATTTTTAGTTGTATGTGGTTATGTTACATAGCTAAATATCCATAATCTTTGATTTTTGATATTGTTCATAGCACCGACCCAATCCATCATATCATTAGCTTTCAATTCTTCCGTTATGCCTTGTTTCTTCGCAAATTCATCGATAAGCCTACTTTCTGTTTCGCTAGCGAATAAATCAATATCGTGAAGATAAGAATTTAGTTTACCGCTTGTGATAAGATTGTAATATCTAACCTTGCGATTTTCCTTGAGCCATCTTTTGTGCCTTTGTCCCCAAATGCCGATAGAGTAGTTCTCACTTTCAGAAATGGTTAAACAAGGAATATAATAATCACCTTGCAATTCATACCAAAGTCCGTTGCTTTCGTCAAAAATATATTTTTTCATTGTGTAATCCTCCAAAACAATAAATTATACCTACAATTCATCATTTCAACCGATTACAAAAAGCCAAAGGGAGAGACTTCTTTACGAAGCCTCTCCCTTGTGGTGCTCTTTTATTTTTGCTGTGGAATGTAATCGAAACAGCCGTTAAGAAAACAGTCCGGTGGACTGTTTTTAGGCGCGGCGTGTCGGTGAGCGTAGAAGCGAACCGAGCGATTACCGCCATCTCCACCACGTCGTCACGGACTGCATATCGTTCGTGACGATTTTTTTATATTCTTTTTAAAAATCGCCACGACACTCATACCGCTGTTCCTGCTGATATGACCTACAGAGAGTGGGAAAAGAAGTTCATAGTTCAAAAGCCTAAAGGCAAATCTTCGGGTAAAGGCAATGACTTAAATAAAACAAAATTGCCTAAACTTATTAAAATAATTGATTTTAATGATAAAATTGCTATAATGAAAGAGATAGAGGACTTTGAAAAGAAAACTGTTGAGTTACCGTATGAAACAAATTGTACAGTTACAACCGATGGTAAGTTTTGGAATATTGACGGTACAGATGGTTTTCATGAAGTGTTGAAAATTTTATCAAAAAAATATAATTTTAAATATAAGAGGGAAAAGAATGATAAATAAAAACCATGAGGATTATTTTAAATATAAAGAAGCATTTGATATTCTTGTTGCTGAAGAAAAAAACGAAATTCAAAATGTTAAATCATCAAATGTTAAACGATTTGATGGGGAATATTCAAAAATACATAAACAATACGCATTAAAAATCAAAGCGTTACAAGAAAAATATAATTATTTATTCGATTAAGCACTTTACATTAAGTAAGGTGCTATTTTTATGCCCAAAATCAGTAATCAGAAGCTGACACTTAATTGTGTCGGCTTCTTTTTATATTGATCTGTCGGAAGTCGAGAAAAGCCGAAAATTCAAAATTCTGATGGTGAAAGAAACACCGAGAACAAACTGAAAGGAAGATTGATTATGATTAACTTTTGAATAATAAAACTGTTGATATTGAAAGAAAAATTGTTTATAATGTAATAGCAAAATTAATGAACTTTTATTCGAAAGGGCTTATATGATAACTTCAAAAGAAATTGAGCATAATTACATAGAAATCGGTTATAACAAATGCAATATGAATATTGCAAAATGCTTTATTTTGGCTATTCTTGCAGGTATGTTTATTGCGTTCGGCGGGCTTAGTTCCTCCGTTGCGTCTTGTATGATTGAAAATTCGTCGCTTGCAAAGCTGATTCAAAGTGTTGTCTTTCCGGCAGGCCTTGCAATGGTTGTCGCAGTCGGCGCTGAGCTTTTCACGGGCGATTGCCTAATCACAATATCAGTGCTTGAAAGAAAAGCAAATGTGCTTAAATTCATCAGAACATTGGTAATTGTTTATATCGGAAATCTCGTTGGAAGTATTCTTGTGGCTTTGATGGCGGTATACGGGCATACATTGTCTGCTTTCAACGGTGCGCTTGCGCAGAATATAGTTGATATTGCGGCTAAAAAATGCGAAATAGGCTTTGGCGACGCAATAATCAGAGGCATTTTGTGTAATGTTTTGGTTTGCTCAGCTGTTTGGATGTCAATGACGACAAAGAGTGCAGCAGGCAAAATTGTCGCTTTGTTTATGCCAATTATGGTCTTTGTAATCAGCGGTTTTGAGCATAGCGTTGCAAATATGTTTTATATCCCTGCGGGCATTATGGCACTTAAAGAATATGGCGTAGAAGCGAAAGGTCTTAATTGGTTTAATTTTTTTATCACTAATGAGCTTCCCGTAACTATCGGCAATTTAATCGGCGGAATTTCCTTAAGCGTGGCACTTTGGTTTACTCAAAGTCAAAAAGCAAAAAAATAATATATAATAAAAACACCTTTCGGCAATGAGACTTGAAAGGTGTTTTGCTTTATGTTTATAAATCAATTGATATGTTTTCTTTTGGCGGCAGTTGCTTGAATGCCTCTATAAATTGTGCGGTATTGCTTACATAATAAGGCAGTACTTTGAGCGCAACATATTTTACTTGGTTGCCCTCCTTGCTCTTATATGTAAAAATCAAATAAGATGTAGAGGTTCTTACTTCCTTAACCTTTGGTTTTGAGCCTATAACCGCACCGACAGCACCGAATAAAACCGCACCTGCAATTGCTTTTTTCGTGCTTGTAACATATTCTTTTTGTATTTCAACGTCGGATTTTACGCATACGTCAATCAGATTTTCAAAAGGTAAATTGAATGTCGAACCGTTAGCTACAAAAGCTACTCTGTCATTGCACCAATAGCATTTTAGTTGCACGCCGTCAGAAAGAGGCAAACCGTAAAAATGCTCAAACAAGCCTGATACCTGTATTCCCATTTCAATTTCTCTCAGCTTTTGCTCTTTTTGCGCTTTGTTTCTTTTTGATTTTGAAACTATACCGAAAATGATAAGAATAACAATAAGTGAAATGAAAAATATTGCTATTCCAAGAAAAATCGTATCACCCGTACTCATATTCTTCCTCTTCAAAAATTTATTTATTGATTTTATTATACATTAATTTAAAAATAAATCAACTTTGTTAATAAGCGTATTTTTTTATGATAAAAACTTACTAAATTTCTGATTATCTTTTCATAAGTTGGTAAATGCCGATATA
>ERZ834798.1041-NODE-1041-length-27637-cov-3.627837_pt1 | contig 27637 bp, 24 predicted proteins | sample MGYA00519689_ERZ834798 | MGnify/ENA primary metagenome ERZ834798 (study PRJEB31850, sample SAMEA3708761) | human gut metagenome | biome: human gut; feature: human-associated habitat; material: faeces | place: China | collected 2014 ...
GATCGTTTCCCGTCAACAACTACGTGTGTCTTTACAAGTGTGAGCGCGATACGATCTATATCGCCCATGTCTTTCACCAGTCACAGGACTACGCCCGCCTGGTCTAGCCCGGCAGCACGAGCTAGCAGATGACCTGCGTGTGTTCCTCGATGGCGGCGCGGTCCTCGGCGGCGATACCTGGCTCGCACACCACGGCGTCTAAATTGTCCAGGCGGCAGAAGGTATAGAAGTCGCGCTTGCCGATCTTGCTGGAGTCGGCGATCAGATAGCGCGAGTCGGCCTTGCTAAATGCGGCCCTCTTCCATGTTAGACGTGGACACGTCGCCGTTCAAAATGCCGTTGGCGCCGATATAGGCTGCGTCGATTCCCAGCGCGCGCAGGGTATCCTCGGCCATGGGCCCCACAAAGGCGGCGGTGCGGCGGCGATACATGCCGCCCACGAGGCACAGGTCGCAGTCTTCGCGCGCCTCGAGCAAGTTAAACACCGAAAGCGAATTGGTCACAATGCGCAGGCGAAACGCCGGCAGCATCGAGGCCATCTGCTCAACCGTGGTGCCCGTACCCAAGAAGATGGTCGAGCCTTCCTCGATAAGCTCCACAGCGCGGCGTGCGATCTGCAGCTTTTCCTCATCGGTATAGCTCGAGAGCTCAATGACCTCCATGCGGTCGAGCAGCGGGCGCGGGATGGTGTCGAGCGTGTTTGCCGTGAGGACGAAAAACACGTCCGACAGATCGACCGGGATCTCCATGAAGTTATCCCGGAAGTGATCATTCTGCTCCGCGTCGAGCACCTCGAGCAGCGCCGAGGACGGGTCTCCGCGGTAGTCGCTGCCGAGCTTGTCGATCTCGTCGAGCACCATGACAGGATTCATGCTGCCGGCAATCGTCAGGCCGTTGATGATGCGGCCGGGCATCGCACCGACGTACGTCTTGCGGTGACCGCGGATCTCCGCCTCATCGTGCACGCCGCCGAGGGAGATGCGCGAGAGCTTGCGGTTCGTGGCATGGGCAATGCTCATGGCGATGCTCGTCTTGCCCGTGCCCGGAGGGCCGACCAGACACAGCACGCCGCCCTTGACATCGGGCGCGAGCTGGCGCACGGCCAGATATTCCGTGATGCGGTCCTTGACCTTTTCGAGGCCGAAATGCTCATCATCGAGCACCTTGCGCGCGGCGCGCACATCGAGCCGCTCATCAGTACGGGTGTTCCACGGCATCTCGAGGCAGATGTCCAGATAATTGCGGATGACGGACGCCTCCGACGAGCCGAACGGCTGTTTTTTGAGTCGGTCAACTTCCTTGAGCAGGCGCTGCTCGGACTCCTCCGGCAGGTGCAGCGCCTGGATCTTCTCCCGATAGGCGGTGCTCTCGGAGTCGGGATCGTCCGCCTCGCCGAGCTCTGCCTGAATGATCTTCATCTGCTCGCGCAGCAGATACTCCTGCTGCGTCTGGTTGAGACGATCCTGCGCCGCCTCCTCAAGCTGATGCTGCAGGCCGAGCACACTCGTCTCATGCAGCAGCATTTTCGACAGCAGCGTAAGCCTGCGGCTCGGCCGCGTCTGCTCAAGCAGCTCCTGCTTCTGCTCGGGACGCAGAAATACGTGCTGCGCGATAAAATTCGACACAAAGCCGGCGTTCGTGCTGCCGAGCACCGTGATGACCGACTCCGGCGCCATGTTGCCGGACACGGTCACATAGGCATCAAACAGGTTGCAGCAATGGCGGATGAGCGCCTCGATCCGCGCGGTCTTGCGCTCGGCGACGTCCGGCATCGGTTCGACCTCCGCCACAAAACAGGGCATATCGGTGCGCACGGCCAGCGTCCGGCCGCGCTCGATGCCCTCGGCCATGACGCGGACGGTCTTGCTGCCAGGCTGCTTCATCATCTGCTTGATGCGGCAGACCGTGCCCACACCGTAGACGTCCTCCGGGGTGGGGATATCCGTCGCAATGTCGATCTGCGGCACCAGATAGATGATCTGATCGTCACTCATGGCCATGTTCAGCGCCGCGATGGACATGCTGCGCTCGACCTCAAAGGTCAGCATCATGCCCGGGAACACGGTCAGGCCGCGCAGTGCCATCATCGGCAGGCTGCGCCGGTCGGTAAATTCCACATGATCCATAGAATTTGTGTTATCCATTCAGATTCCTCTTTCGCTCAGGGGTACAGGGGTGCAGTCAGCGCCGGCTCACTGCTCCCGATGCTCGATGCGCGGCGGCTCGGTGCCGTCCACGCACGCTGCGGTGATGGTGATCTTGCTGATCGTCGGGTCGGACGGCACGGAATACATCAGATCCGTCATGACGCCCTCCATGACGCTGCGCAGGCCGCGCGCGCCGATCTCCATCGCGATCGCCTTATCCGCAATTCTGCCCAGTGCCTCGTCCTCAAATTCCAGCTCAACGTCATCAAACTGCATCAGTGCCTGATACTGCTTGGTCAGGGCGTTTTTGGGCTCTTTGAGAATGCGCACCATATCCTCACGACTGAGGCTCGCCAGCGCCGTGATGACCGGCATGCGGCCGATCAGTTCCGGGATGATGCCGAACTTCAGCAGATCATGCTGCTGCACATTCTTCATGATCTCGGTCAGGTTGCGCTCCTTGGCGCTCTGGATCTCGGCGCCGAAGCCCATGGACTTTTTGTCCATGCGGCGCTCGATGATCTTATCCACGCCGTCAAACGCGCCGCCGCAGATGAAGAGGATGTTGGTCGTATCGACCTGAATGAACTCCTGCTGCGGGTGCTTGCGCCCGCCCTGCGGCGGGACGTTTGCAACCGTGCCCTCAAGCAGCTTGAGCAGCGCCTGCTGCACGCCCTCGCCGGAGACGTCGCGCGTGATGGACGTGTTCTCGCTCTTGCGGGCGATCTTGTCGATCTCGTCGATATAAATAATGCCGCGCTGCGCACGCTCAACGTCAAAATCCGCCGCCTGCAGCAGCTTGAGCAGGATGTTCTCCACATCCTCACCGACATAGCCGGCCTCGGTGAGCGTGGTCGCATCCGCAATGGCAAACGGCACGTCGAGCATCTTGGCCAGCGTCTGGGCGAAGAGCGTCTTACCGCTGCCGGTCGGTCCGATGAGCAGGACGTTACTCTTTTGCAGCTCGACGTCACTGTCCTGATCGCCGCGCAGAATGCGCTTATAGTGGTTATACACCGCCACGGACAGCACCACCTTGGCACGGTCCTGGCCGATGATATAGTCATCGAGCGTTGCACGCATCTCGGCCGGCTTCGGCAGCTGGTCGCGCCGGAGCGTGACCTGTGCCGTAGAGACGCTCTCGGGCTCATAGCCCTCGTCGATGATGCTCATGCAAAGGCGCACACACTCATCGCAGATATAGACGCCGTTACCGGCAACGAGCCGGTTTACCAGCGACTGCGGTTTCCCGCAAAAAGAGCAGCGCACGCTCTTCTTTTCGTCATTTCTGGCCATAAAAACCTCACATTTTCTACATTTGAAACAGGGAGGGAACGGCGGTTCCCTCCCCTGACAGATTATCGCTTATAGATGACCTTGTCCACCAGACCGTAGGCCTGTGCTTCCTCTGCGGTCATGAAGTTATCGCGCTCGCAGTCCTCGGCGATGGTCTCAACCGGCTTGCCGGTGTTCTCCGCGAGGATGTGATTGAGGCGATCCTTGATGCGCAGGATCTGCCGTGCCTGGATCTGAATGTCCGTGCACTGACCCTGACTGCCGCCGGAGGGCTGATGGATCATGATCTCCGAGTTCGGCAGCGCCAGACGCTTGCCCTTCGCGCCGGACGAGAGCAGAAACGCGCCCATCGACGCAGCCAGACCGACACAGATGGTGGAAACATCCGCCTTAATGTACTGCATGGTGTCATAGATGGCGAGACCCGCAGTCACACTGCCGCCGGGGCTGTTGATATAAAACTGGATGTCCTTATCGGGATCCTGCGCCTCCAGATACAGCAGCTGCGCCACGATCAGGCTGGCGGTGGTGTCATTGACCTCCTCGGACAGCATGATGATGCGGTCGTTGAGCAGGCGGGAAAAAATGTCATACGAGCGCTCCCCGCGGGAGGTCTGCTCGACAACGTACGGTACTAAACTCATGGTACGCTCCTTTCGGTGTTTCGCTTATCCAAGAGAGCATAACCGTTCTGCCCGGAATCCAAACAGCTTTCTGGGAATTACTCGGCTGCCTCTTCCTTGGCCTCAGCGGGCTCTTCCTTCGCCTCGGGCTCCTTGTCCACCGCGGTGTCGCGGATGAGCTGGGCAGCCTTGCGGCGCTTCATATCCAGAACGATGATCTTCTCGTCGACATACTGCTTGATCTGGTCGACTTCCATCTTGTACTCGTCGGCCATCTTCTGGTACATCTCGTCGAGCTCGCCCTCGTCGAGCTCGATGTTCTCGGCCTTGACGATCGCATCGAGCAGCAGATCGGTGCTGATCTCAAACATGGCCTGCGGGCGCATGATCTCCTGGAAGGTCTTCTCGTCGAGGCCCATGGAGGCGAGCACCTGCTCACGGGTGAGCTCGGGGCTGACGCCCATGGTGGAGATGTAGTTGCGCAGCTGCTCATCGAGCTTGGCCAGAACCATGGGCTCAGGGATCTCAACGGTCATGTTGTCAACGGCAGCCTTCATGAGGCGGGTCGCGTAATCGGACTCCTGCTCCTCGTTGAACTGCTTTTCCAGATCCTCACGGACGTGATCGCGGTACTCGGCGATGGTCTCGTAGTCGGAGATGTCCTTCGCCAGCTCGTCGTCCAGCTCCGGCAGCTCAGGCTCCTTGACGCTCTTGACGGTGACCTTGAAGGTGGCCTCCTTGCCGGCCAGCTCCGCAACATAGTTCTCGGGGAAGGTGACGACGACGTCGCGCTCGTCGCCGGCCTTCATGCCGACGATCTGCTCCTCAAAGCCGGGCACGAACGTGTTCGAGCCAAGCTCGATGTCATAGTTCTCGGCCGTGCCGCCGTCGAACTGCTCACCGTCGATGAAGCCGGCAAAATCGATCGTGGTGTGGTCGCCCAGCTTCGCCTCGCGCTCAACGTCGATCAGACGGGCGTTGCGCTTCTGGACATTCTGCATCTCCTCGTCGACCTTGCTCTCGTCGAACGTCTCATGATTCTGGGGGACTTCAAGGCCCTTGTACTGGCCGAGGACGACCTCGGGGTAGACGGCGACTTCGAAGGTGTAGATGAGCTCCTTATCGTCGTTGATCTGCTGATCGAGCAGGCTGGGCGCGCCGACGCACTCAAAGCCGCACTCGGCACGGCCGGCCTCAAAAGCCTCCTGCGCCAGCGTCTCGATGGCTTCGGGATAGAACACGTCCTTGCCATACATGCCCTCGATGACGGCGCGCGGCGCCTTGCCCTTGCGGAAGCCGGCCACATAGAGCTGGCTCTTGTTCTTTTTATATACTTCGTTGACCGCGTTATCAAACACGTCGGCCGGGACCTTCACCTCAAAGGTCGCCATATTCTTTTCTTTCTTTTCAATGTTCTGGATGTTCATTGGATTTCCTCCTCTAATCATTTATCGCCGGGTATCTTGTGTACATAAAAATTGGTATGAAAGAACATGCCTAAATACTATAACAGATTCGCATCTCAAAATCAACACCTGTTTCACGGGAGAATCCTGCGCGGACAAAAGGAAATGTAGTCCGCCGACAGCAGCCGAAACTCCGTATCATGATACATCCCCTGAAAGGCGCTGCGGCAGCCGCGGCTGTGGATATGCCCGTAACAGCACAGCGGCACATGGTAGTCATCGAGCAGCGCCAGGATCTCCGGGCACTCATAGCCCAGATACTTCGGCGGGTAGTGCAGAAAGACAAGCTTGGTCTTGTCCCCCGCCGCCTTGAGCGACGCCTCGAGCCGGCCGACCTCGCGCAGCATGATCTTGCGGTCATGCGCCTCACCCTTGGCCTCCTCGTAAAACCAGCCGCGCGTGCCGCAGATGGCATAGTCACCATAAAAATAGCAGTTGTTGTTCAGAATATCCATGGTGTGCATGTCATGTGCCTCGAAAAAATCGTAGGCTTTTTTTGCCGTGCTCCACCAGAAGTCGTGGTTGCCCTTGAGCAGGATCTTTTTCCCGGGCAAAGCCTCGATGAACTGGAAATCCGGCAGCGCCTGCTCCATCGTCATGCCCCACGCGAGATCGCCGCAGAGCACGCAGACATCGTCGTCATGCAGCGCCGAGAAGCCGAGCCGGATCTTTTCCACATAGTTTTCCCACGGCCCGCCAAACACGTCCATGGGCTTGTCAGCACCCAATGACAGATGCAGGTCGCCGATCGCATACAATGCCATTTGCGTTCCTCCGTATATTTCGCGCCCCGCCGCACACAATAGATCTGACCGGCAAGGCCGGAATCTGATCTGGAGGCACGATCATGAGCGACCATACCAAAGACTGCTGTGAGCACAATGTCGCGTGCGATGTGAGCAACTGCGCCTACAATGCCGACGGCAAGCGCTGCCACGCGAACCACATTCAGGTCAAAAACACGCAGGGCACCTGTTCCTGCAAGGATGAGACGTTTTGCAGTACCTTTACCAAGAAAGGCAGTGCGGCGTTCTGACCCGACGGACGGGTCTCCCCGTCCGTTACATATTCTTTCGTTATTTCAGGAATTCGTCCACCGTGTGCAGCATCTGCGTCCGATCCACACAGCCGCCGAAACGCACCGGGCGCGCATCCAGGCCAGTCAGCGGCGCGGGCGCATCGATCTGTGTCTCGCAGGTCAGGCGGCGGATCAGCTCCGGACCGAAGGCGTCAGCCGTGCCGCCGATGCCGCGCAGCACCTGATCGCAGAACTTGAAGGGGCTCGCCGTAGACACGACGACCGCCGGGGCGGCATCTCCGGTCTCGCAGCGGTACTCGTCGAGCACATGGTAGGCGACGGCCGTATGCGTGTCGATCAGATAGCGATGGTCGCGCCATGCGCGGCCGATCTTCTCGCGCGTCTGGATGTCGTTGCAGCAGCCGCCGGCAAACGTCTCGCGGATCTTGGCAAGCAGCGCATCGGAAACGGTATACCTTCCCTGCTCACGCAGCTGCTGCATATAGCCCGCGACCTCCGTGTCGCTGCCGCAGAGCGAATAGAGCAGCCGCTCGAGGTTGCTCGACACGAGAATGTCCATCGACGGGGATGCCGTCGTGTGGAACGGACGGTTTTTATTATAGGTACCCGTACGGATGAAGTCCGTGAGCACGTTGTTGGCGTTGGACGCGCAGACGAGCTTGCCCACCGGCAGACCCATCTGCTTTGCGTACCAGCCGGCGAGGATGTCGCCGAAGTTGCCGGTCGGCACGACGAAGTTGAGCTCATCTCCCATTGCGATCATGCCGCCGTTGACGGCATCGCAGTACGCCGAGAAATAATAGACGATCTGCGGCACCAGACGGCCCCAGTTGATGGAGTTGGCGGAGGACAAAAACCAACCGCGCTGCGAGAGCGCATCGGCAAACGCCTTGTCGCCGAAGATCTGCTTGACGCCGGTCTGCGCATCGTCAAAGTTGCCGCGCACCGCGCTGACCGCGACATTGCTGCCGGTCTGCGTGACCATCTGCAGGCGCTGGATCTCCGACACGCCGCTGTAGGGGTAAAACACGAGGATCTTCGTGCCCGGCACATCGGCGAAGCCCTGCAGGGCGGCCTTGCCGGTATCCCCCGAGGTGGCGACGAGAATGCACACCTGCCGCTGCTCGCCGCACTTTTTCAGGCTCGCCGTGAGCAGGTACGGCAGGATCTGCAGCGCCATGTCCTTAAATGCGCAGGTCGGCCCATGCCAGAGCTCGAGAAACGCGGTGGTATCATCGAGCCGGCGCAGCGGCGCAACGGTCGCATCGTCAAACTGGTCTCCGTAGGCTGCGGCGGTGAAGTGCGTGAGCTCCTCATCGGAAAACTCGCTCAAAAACGGGCGCATGATCTCGACGGCACGCTGCTGATACGTCATGCCGCACAGCGCCTGAAGCTGCTGCGCAGACACCTCTGGCAGCGTCTCCGGCACGAACAGACCGCCGTCGGGCGCGAGGCCGCAGGCGATCGCCTGTGCTGCAGAAACAATGTGCTGATGGTCTCTTGTGCTGAAATAGTTCATATCCATTCCCTCGTTATTCAAATGCATTTTCGATCTGATTGATCCTGCGCTGGCGGCGCGGCGTGTCCGCATCGCCGTAGATCTCGATCACGTCAAAGCGCGGCTGCAGCGGCGTGTCATGTTCCGCCAGCCAGAGCGATGCCGCCGTGCGGATGCGCGTCTGCTTTGCCGGTGTCACATAAGCGCCTGCGCGCACGAACCGGTCGGACGCGCGCAGCTTCACCTCCACGAACACGACATAGTGCCGGTCGGAGGCGATGATGTCGATCTCACCGAAGCGGCAGCTGTAGTTGCGCGCGAGGATGCAATACCCGTGCCGGCGCAGGTAGGCCGCCGCGTAATCCTCACCCCACGCGCCGCGCGTTCCCCTGACTGCACCGGCCATATCAGTGCATCTTCTTCAGGAACGACGGCCGGTGGATGGGACACGCCCCATATTCCCGGATGGCGGCGTAATGCGCCGCCGTGCCGTAGCCCTTGTGCTTTTCAAATCCGTACTGCGGGTAAGTCTGCGCCATGTCGCGCATATAGCGGTCACGCGTGACCTTCGCGAGCACGGAGGCTGCCGCAATGTCGGCGCACTTGCCGTCACCGCCGACGACGCAGCGGCTCGGCACGGTGATGCCGGTGCTGCGGTTGCCGTCGATGAGCGCGAGCGCCGGCTGCGGTGTAAGCTGCGCGATGGCGCGGTTCATGGCCAGAAACGTCGCACCGAGGATGTTGTATTCCTCGATCTCCTCCACGGTCGCAAACGCGATGCCGTAGCTGAGCGCCTGCGCGCGGATGGTGTCATAGAGCGCCTCACGCTTTTTCTCCGAGAGCTTTTTGGAGTCGTTCAGCCCCGGGATCACCAGTCCCGGCGGCAGCATCACCGCCGCCGCGCACACCGGCCCTGCCAGCGGGCCGCGCCCGGCCTCATCCACGCCGCACAGCGGCTGCGTATCGGGTGTGCAGAGCCCTGCCTCCAGTGTCCACAAATCGACCTGCGTCATGCTTCCGCCTCCGGCATCTCAAGCGTGATGCGGCCGAGTTTGCCGCCGCGGTATTCATCGAGCAGAACGCCCGCCATGCGCTCAAGGTCATACTCACCGCCGGAGATGAGAAAGCCGCGCTTTTTCGCCGCCTGCTCCAGCAGCTCGAAGCCATTGCACGCGGCATCCGGGCGGAACTTATAGCGCTGCTCCACGGCATCGGGATAATACCGCGCGAGCCGGAGCATGAAGTTTGCCGCCAGCGTCTCTCGGTCGAGCACCTCAGCCTTGATCGCACCGGTAATGGCCAGCAGCTCGCCGACCTCCTGACTGTCAAAGCGCGGCCAGAGGATCCCCGGCGTGTCCAGCAGCTCCAGCCCCTGATCGACCGTGATCCACTGCTTGCCGCGCGTGACGCCCGGCCGGTCGCCAGCGGCGGCTGCCTTGCGCCGCGCCACCTTATTGATAAACGTGGATTTGCCCACATTCGGGATGCCGAGCACCATGACGCGCATCGTGCGCCCGACCTGTCCCTTGGCGGCATACGCCTCGATCTTATCGCGCAGTGCCGTGCGCACCGCGCCGGAAAAGCCGTTGACGCCCTTGCCGCTGCGGCTGTCGGTCTCGAGCACGGTCATGCCCTGCCGCTGAAAAGCAGCGCGCCACCGCGCCGTTGCCTTCGGGTCGGCGAGGTCGGTGCGGTTGAGCACGACGATGCGGGGCTTATCGCCCGCAAGACGGTCAATGTCCGGGTTGCGGCTTGCCATCGGGATGCGCGCATCCAGGATCTCGCACACGGCATCGACCTGCTTCATGTGCTCCTCGATCATACGCTGCGCCTTGGTCATATGCCCTGGAAACCACTGTATATTCAGTTTTTCAAAATCCTGCGCCATATTATTTCACAACTCCGATATTCTTGACCGGGAAGAGCGTAAAATACACCCTGCCCATGATATAGCGCGTATCCACGCAGCCGAGGCGCGCGTCGCGGCTGTCGGTGGAAGCATTGCGGTTGTCGCCCATGACGAACACGCTGCCTTTCGGCACTGTGATCTTGCCCTCAAAGTTTTCACGGTCGTGCACGGGCGCGTTCACATACGGCTCATCGAGCGCCTTGCCGTCGACATAGACGACGCCGTCGTCAAAGTCAATGTCCACGGTCTGTCCCTCGGTCGCAATGATGCGCTTGACGATGGGCTCGTCCATGAGCGTCTGCTTGCGCAGCACAACGATATCCCCCTGCTTGGGGTGATAAAGCAGGTTGGAGATGATGACCTTGTCGTTTTGCTCAAGCGTCGGCACCATGGAGTGTCCGACAACGTTGACCATGCGCGCGCCAAACACAAACAGCAGCACGCAGAACACCAGTGCAAAGATGATGCACTGGATCCAGTCATACACTTCGGCGCGGGTATTGGCGCCGTTCGGATTTTTGCTGTCCATTTCTCAATACCTCGGTGTCAAAAAATCGTAAACTATATTATACACGCTCAGACCCGTTTTCGGCAACTAAAATTGTGTGAATTCTTTTCCGGCCGGATCGTAAAAACACCCTGAAAATGCAAAAAAGAGGCCGAAGCCTCTTTTTTTGCAGTATCCACTTAGATAAGCTCTTTGACCTTGGCTCTCTTGCCCACGCGGTCGCGCAGGTAGTACAGCTTGGCTCTGCGGACTTTGCCGCGGCGAACGGTATCGACGGACACGATCGTGGGAGAGTGCACCGGGAAAACCTTCTCGCAGCCGACACCGTAGGAGATGCGGCGGACGGTGATCGTCTCGTTGATGCCGCCGTGCTTCTTGGCGATGATGGTGCCCTCGAAGGCCTGCGTACGCTCACGGTTGCCCTCGTTGACGCGGACAGTGACACGCACGGTGTCGCCGACGCGCATGGCCGGCAGCTCGGGTTTCATGTACTGCGCGGTCAGAGTTTTGATGAGATCCATAATGAAATCCTTCCTTTATCAGACGTTCATACCGGTGGACAGAGCCAGTCTCGGCAGCGGACCGTCGTTATCTTGCGAAACACTGTTTCGCACAAGCCATAAGATGATAGCACATCTTTTCCGCGATTGCAAGTGTTTTCAGCGGAAAATTTGCATATCTTCCGTATAAACCTCCTGCCGGGTAAAGGCCGCAAAATCCGGCGCCAGCTCCGGCGCGAGCTGCTGCAGCGCCGCGACGAGGTGGTCGGGGTTGAGCGTCGGCTCCTGCGCGGAGACGACGGCCTCGACCGTCACGCATGTCTCCTCCGGGCGGATGTGCAGCTCCGCGATCGCAGGCACGATGTCCATCTGCCCCTCACCGCGCTTGGTCTTGCGGGTGATGACGATGGCATCCTGCGCGTAAAACGCGCTGAGCTTTCGCGCCATCTCAGCAGGGTCTGCACGGTCGTATTCATAGCGGCCGGTCACACGCAGCCACTTGAGCTCGCGCACCTTGCGTCCGGCCGGATATGCCTCGAGCGCGCGGATGCCCTCGGGCATGACCGCCGTGAGCCGCTCGGGAAGCGCAGCGAGATCCACGTCCTCACGCAGCTGAAAATCCATCAGCTCGCACACGCTCCCTACGCCGACGGACAGCGGCAGCAGGATGGAAATGAGTGCGTGGGGATTGAAGCCCTCGGAATATTTCAGCGGGCAGTCGGCGCGCAGAAACACGCGCTGCATCGTGCGCATGAGGTCAAGGTGCGAGATATAGATCGCGCGGCCGGTCTTTTCAAACCGCAGTCTGAGCTTTTCAGGCATCGCACTTGCCCCCTTCCGTCATGAGTGAGAGCGCACCGCAGCCGGTGCACTGCTTGCGGCAGTCGGGCGAGAGCTCGGCCTTATATGCCTGCTCGCGCTCGTGCCACAGGTGCGCGCGGCGCACGCCCATATCCACGATGTCCCACGGCAGAAACTCATCCTTGCCGCGCTCGCGGCAGGCGTAGCGCATCGGATCGACGCCGCAGGTATCCATGGCGGACATCCAGCGCTCGAACGAGAAGTAATCGCCCCATGCCTCGAGCTTGCCGCCGCGGCGCCAGACCTCCTCGATCACGTCGGCGATGCGCCGGTCACCGCGTGAGAGCACGGCCTCGACAAAGCTCGTATCCGGATCGTGCCAGTTGTAGGTCACGTTCTTGGCTTTGATGTTTTCACGCAGGAGGTTGACCTTGCGTTTGTACTCGTCCATCGTCACCTGCTGCTCCCACTGGAAGGGGCTGTGCGGCTTCGGCACGAAGCAGGACGTGCTGACCGTGATGCGCACGCCGCGCGCCTTGTTCGTCGCGTACATACGCCACGTGTGCAGCACCTGATTAGCGAGCTCCGCGATGCCGAGCACGTCCTCATCCGTCTCCGTCGGCAGGCCGAGCATGAAGTAGAGCTTGATGCCGTTCCAGCCGCCCTCGAAGGCGACGCGGCAGGAATGGAGCAGATCTTCCTCGCGCACATTTTTGTTGATCGCGTCGCGCAGGCGCTGCGTGCCGGCCTCGGGTGCGAAGGTCAGGCCGCCCTTGCGCACCTTCTGCAGGCGGCTCATGATGTCCATTGAGAAGTTGTCCGCGCGCAGCGACGGCAGCGCGAGACTCATGCTGCGCGGCTCACAGTATTCCAGCAGTCCGTCGCACACCTCATCGAGCGGGCGGTAGTCGCTGCTCGAGAGCGACAGGAGCGTCGCCTCCTGATAGCCAGTGTTTTTGAGCGATTCGATGCCCTGGCGGATGATCGTCTCCGGTTTGCGCGGGCGTACCGGGCGATAGACATACCCCGCCTGACAGAAGCGGCAGCCGCGGATGCAGCCGCGAAAGAGCTCCACATTCACGCGGTCGTGCACGATCTCCGTGCTCGGGACGATGGGATCGGTCGGATAATAGCAGGCGTCAAGATCCTGAATGATGCGCTTGGTCACGCGCGCCGGCGCGCCGTGCGTCGGGGTCAGGTCGTGCAGCGTGCCGTCCGGATTCCAGTGCGGAACGTAAAACGACGGGACGAGCACGCCCTGGATCTTGGCCGCCGCCTCGAGGAACTGCGTCTTGCTCCAGCCGGACTTCCGCGCCTGCCGGAACAGCTCGAGCACCTCGTTGTTGACCTCCTCGCCCTCACCGATGATCATGAGATCGAAAAACGGTGCCATCGGCTCGGGGTTGCTGCACGCCGTGCCGCCCGCCATGACCAGCGGCGTCAGCTCCGGACGGTCGGCGCTGCGCAGCGGGATGCCGGCGAGGTCGAGCATATTGAGTACGGCGGGATACGCCATCTCATACCCGAGGGAAAACGCCACGACGTCAAAATCGCTCACGGGGTCGCCGCTCTCAAGTGCATAGAGCGGGATGCCGGCCTTGCGCATCTCCTGCTCCATGTCGCCCCATGGGGCGAACACACGCTCGCACCAGACGCCGGGCATCTGATTCATTGTGGCATAGAGGATGCGCATACCGATGTTCGACATGCCGATCTCATAAATATCCGGGAAGCAAAAAGCGAGGCGCAGGTCCACCTCCGCCTTGTCCTTGATGATCTGGCGGTACTCGCCGCCGGTATAGCGCGCGGGCTTCTGCACGCGCGGCAGGATGCGTTCCAATCGCTGATCCATACTACACTCCTACATTTGATAGTAGGAGTATTTTACATCATGTTGTGCGCCTTGGCAAGTCATTCCCGGCTGCAAAAGTGCCAGCCACGCGCCGAACACCCCCAGTGCGAGTCCGAATCCGCGCGCAAACAGCGCCAGACCAAGCACCATGAGCGCGACCGGCAGCACCAGACCGAGCACGTCGAGCGTCCGCTCCGCCGCACGCTCCCCCGCCAGTGCCGCGAGTGCGGCATACAGTGCGCGCCCGCCGTCAAGCGGCAGCACCGGCAGCAGATTCACACACGAAAAGAGCAGACTCAGCTCTGCACACGCGATATAGCCAAGCCCGCGCAGAATGCAAAACAGCCCCGCGCCGGCGGCCGGACCTGCCAGCGCCGCCGTGACCGTGCGCAGCGCCCCCTCCGGCGGCGTGCACCGCAGCACAAGACCGCAGCCTTCCATGCGCAGACCGCAGACCTGCGCGCCGCACAAGATCAGCGCCGCGACGTGCCCGAGCTCGTGCACCGTCACGGTCAGCGCCAGACGCACACACCAGCGCAGCGGCAGCAAAAAATACAGCCCGGCAAGCAGCACGACTGCCCCCGGGCGTACCTCGAACGAAAAGCGGCGGCGCTTCATGCGGCAAGGTAAAACTCCGGGTTATAATAATACCCGTCGTGCATGAGCTCGAAGTGCAGGTGCGGTCCGGTCGCCTTGCCGGTCGCACCGACGAGTGCGATCGGCTGACCGAGCGTCACCGTCTCACCGGCGCGCACGAGCAGCTTACTGCAGTGACCGTAGAGCGTTGCATAGCCGCCCGCATGACCGAGCTTGACATAGTTGCCGTACCCCTCGCTCTGCCCGGCGGCGAGCACCGTGCCGTCAGCAAAGGCACAGACCGTCGTGCCGGAATTGGCCGCGAAGTCTGTGCCGTAGTGAAATTTGACCTTGTTTTCCAGCGGGTGCAGCCGGTAGCCGAAGCCGGACGAGGTGTAGCCCGCGACCGGAGAGCCGTGCGCAAACGGCAGCTCGCTGACCGCGTAGCTGACGTTCGCCGGGACGGCATAGCCGGAATAGACCGCCTGCGCGTCGAGAAACGCCTCGCGCGCGGCGAAGGCGGCCTGAATCTCCGGGCTCTGCGTCGGTTCCGGCGTCGGCTCAGGAGTCGGCTCAGGAGTCGGCTGCGGTGTCGGTGTCGGCGTGGGCTCGGGCGCGGGCGTCGCCCATGCGGACATATCCACGTCCGGCAGATACGGCTGCAGCCGCACATCCTGCTCCCCCACCCGTGCGGTCGAAAACGCACTGCGGATCTCGGCGAATACGGCGCGGTAATCATCGTCCGCACCGATGGCCGGAACAAGCACCGCGCGCGCATCCGAAGCCGCCGCCGGTGCGATCATCTTCACCGCTGTCAGCAGCAGAAACACCGCCGCGCAGCCGTAGACCTTCCAGCGTTTCATGCACATCACCCCCGATAACAGAAGTGTATGCAGACAGGCTGGGGGTTAGCACACCGTCATGCGCAGCACGCTCACTCGATGCCCTGCTGCTTACACCAGATGTCCATGACGGTATCCACCGGCAGGAGCTTGACCAGACGCACCTGACGGCGCACAGGGTGACCGAGAATGGAGACGCTCTTTTTCTTCTTGAGATCCTTCATGGCCTGCGCCGCCACCTCATCAGGACCGTACCACTTGTCCACGTAGCGGATGAACTCATCATGGTGCGCGACCTGCTGGAACTCCGTCTTGATCCAGCCGGGGCAGACGCACATGACATGGATGCCCTGCGGACGCAGCTCACGGCCGAGCGCGCGGGAAAGGCTCAGAACATAGCTCTTGCTCGCGCCGTACACCGCCTGAAACGGAACGGGCTGCCAGGCGGAGTTCGAGCCCATGTTGATGATGTTGCTGCCGGAATGCATATACGGCAGGCTCGCGTGGCACATGCCTGTGAGTGCGAGCGAGTTGAGCTGCGCGCTCGAGATGAGCTTCTTGCGGTCCGCCTCGGCAAACGGGCCGAACACGCCGCAGCCGGCGGCGTTGACCAGCATGCGGATCTCGGGCTGCTCCTGCTCGAGCAGCGCCTGATAGGCGTCGATGCTGCTCAGATCCGAGAGGTCGAGCGCGATCGGCCGGATGGGATTGCGGCACTTGCCGCGCAGCTCCTCAAGCCGCTCTTTTCTGCGGGCGATGACCCAGATCTCGTCATATTCCGCGTCCTTATCCACAGCGTAGACGAGCTCACGGCCGATGCCGGCGGATGCGCCGGTGATGACAGCAATGTTCATAGTTTCTCCTCCGTTTTTCAATATCGGTGTATCTATCATACCGCCTTTGCGCCCGTTGCGCAAGCGTGTGCCGGAAAGAATGCGGCGCAGCCGCCGGAAAAAATCCGGCGGCTGCGTGCATTTTGCACCACAGAGCGGGCTCAGCGTTTCCCGCCGTGCTTTCTGGCGCGGAAATCCTCGTCGATGCGCTCCTTCCATGCTGCACCCAGCGGCGCTCTGCAGCGCACGGCGGACACTGCCTCGCTCAGCACCTCATAGTTGAGCTGTGTGCCCGTGCGGTCGGCGTGGTAGTTGACCGCGCGATCCGCGCCGATGCCGAAGCGCCCCGCCGTCTCGACGGCGTCGATATTCGCGCCGAGGAACAAAAACTCCCAGCCGTGACGCGCCTTTTGCCGTTCGATCATCTGTTTGACCCGCTCGCTGTCATAGCGGCGGCTGGCGTTTTCCATACCGTCGGTCGTGATGACGAAGAGCGTATGCTCGGGGACATCCTCGGTTCTTGCGTACTTGTGGACGTTGCCGATGTGGTGGATCGCACCGCCGATGGCATCGAGCAGCGCCGTGCAGCCGCGCACATAGTAATCCCGCTCTGTCATCGGTGCGATATTCTGCACCGGTACGCGGTCGTGGATGACAACGCTCTCATCGTCGAAGAGCACCGTCGAGATCAGCGCCTCGCCGGGCTCTCTTTTCTGCTTTGCGATCATGGCGTTGAACCCGCCGACGGTGTCCGCCTCCAGGCCGGACATAGAGCCGCTGCGGTCAAGGATGAATACGATCTCCGTCAGGTTCTTTTTCATGCTGCATACCTCCGAATAAAAAAATATGACTGCTTGGCTTTGCCTTACAGTCATATCTTACGACAGTATGCGCTTTGTCCGGTCGCATGGCAGGCGACATTTTCCGGACACGCTGCGTCACGCGCCGATCAGGCTCTGATCAAACGCAAACAGCGCCTCGTTGATCTCAAAGACATTGTAGTTGCCATGCGCGACGAAAAACTCCACGATGATATCAAACTTATTCGAATGCGAGAGCGCAAAACCCGCCTTGCGAAGCATATCCTGCAGCTCATTAAGCGGCAGCTCCAGAGCGATGGCAAAGGCGATGACCGTCGGCTTGGAAGGCTTATAACCCTTGTCCGAGCGGATCTTCGAAAAGAGTTTGCGGTCGATGTTCGCCTTTTTGTAGCACTGCGCGTCCGTCATGCCGCGCTCGTCGATCTTGCGCAGGAGCATCTCGGAAAAGCTCTCATCGAGCTGCTCGAGTGCGTCCTTGAGCGTGCTTGGGTGCTGCGCTCCGCCGGCGCGCGGTGCCGGCGCTGCGTCCGCCTGCATACACACGGATGCGCCGCAGACCGGATACGCCTCCATGCGGCGCTGACGTGCACCGCGCTCATCCGCATGCGCCGCAGCATAGCGGTCGTCAATATATGCCGTGATGTCCGCAAACAGCTTGCTGCCGATCTGATACGCCTTGCGGTCAAAAATGACGAGGTAGACGGTCATATCGTGCGCAAGCAGGAAATCGCCGATAGTGTCGATCGCCGTCCTGAGCGCCAGATCCTTCGGAAATCCGTAGACACCGGAGGCGATGAGCGGAAACGCGACCGACGCACAGCCGTGCTCCAGCGCGAGCGCAAGCGACGACCGGTAGCAGGCAGCGAGCAGCTCTCGCTCTCCGTGCGCGCCGCCGCACCAGCGCGGCCCGACCGTGTGGATGACGTACCGGCACGGCAGAGCATAGCCCTTCGTGAGCTTCGCGTGCCCAGTCGCGCAGCCGCCGAGCGCTTTGCACTCTGCCAGCAGCTCCGGACCGGCGGCGCGGTGGATGCCGCCGTCCACCCCACCGCCGCCGTCTGAGAGCGAGGCGTTTGCGGCGTTGACGATGGCATCGACCTGCATATGTGTAATGTCGTTTCTGACGATCTGCAGCGGCATGGTATGTCTCCCTTTCGCTCAAAGCGGCATCGCCGTGCGGGCAAGCAGAATGACGACCACAACGGCAAGCGCGAATGCCGCGACGCCGATCAGCACGGCCGTTTTCTTACCCAATCGCTTCTGCGATGCCCGCGCGATCAGCGCGGCGGCGGCCACGCAGACCGCCGCTGCCGCGAGCGCGATGCCCAGCAGCGTCCATAGCCAGGACAGTTCATAAATGATCTGCATACGTTCACCTCGCCCTTTCCGCAGCGCGCACGACATTTCCGCCAATCTGTTCATCGCCCGGCGCCGCATAGCCAGCGCCGATCACCGCATAGACAGGCAGCAGGAAAAACTCATCAAAAAACATAATATCCAGCGCCATCCACGGCAGCACAACACCAACACACATGAGCAAAAAGGCATTTTTCCGGCAACCGCTCCTGCCGCTTGCTCGCTTGAGCGTCATTACCAGCCACGTACACAGCACCGGAAGCCCGATCAGACCAAACTGGAACACGCCCTGAATGATGGAGGCCTTCATTCTAAGCGTGACGCTGGTAAAGCCGGAACCGAGCAGCATTAGCACGGGATCGTAGCTAAGGTCATGCAGATACATCCGCCATATTTCCGACCGGTGCGTCGTCAGATCCGAAACGTTGGCCGCATACGAAAAGCGGGACATCACCATACGCAGCAGGTCCTGAACCGCTGCGGACAAAAGCATGACCGCTGCTGCGCACGCAACGCCTGCAAGGATGGCGATGCCTCTTTTCACATGACCTCCGGTGAGCAGGACCGGAACCCAGACAAGAAACAGGCAGGCCAAGACGACCACGAAAGATTTCGAGGCTGAGAGCAGCCCACAGTAGACAAGAACCATCATAACGCCGATCCAGACGATCTGCCGGCTGCGCTGCCGTTCCCTGCTCATAAGCAGCTGGACGCCGGCGAGGCAGGCGGTAATATGCGCAGAATAGAAGTTTGGATCACGATAATAGCCGGAAAGCCGCGTGATCTTCAGATAGGAATCCACTTTGATGTACTGAGAAATGTTCGGGTACGCCGCGATCTGCCGGGCGGAAAGCGCGGCCATAATGATGCCGCAGGAAAAAAACAATGTCAGTCTCGAAAAATTGGCTGCGCCGCGAAGCCCCTTTGCCACGCAAGGAAACAGCAGAAGCATCATGAAAAAGAACAGATAATGATTCTGAATGGGGTTCGACTGGATCGCCTTCGCGATCAGCGTCGTGACCGCAAGAAATGCCGTCACCAAGATCTGATACAGCGACAGGCGAAAACCGTCTCTCTGCCAATAATACAAGCATGTCACAAGCAATGCAATGGTAAATAACGAGATGCTGCTGCGGTCCATCCGCAAAAGCGGACTCCATGGGAGAAAAAACAGCAGCACGCACATAGCGTCATTTTGAAAACATGACCAAAAATGAAAGGCCAAAAAAGCAACCAAGCAGGCAGCAATCAGCATCTTGCTCCCGCTGATCTGCACAATGCAGAGCAGCAGCGCGATCAAAAGGCAGCCAAACAGCGTACCGGCACCGCCAATGCCCGTCCTTACAACACCGCCGTGATCAAGTTGTGTCTTCATCATAACCGTTGATCAACTCCGAAAATTTACGTTTTGCCGCTGTCACATCAAACGCAACTCCGCCAAGTGCCTCGCGCTGCGTCCGCAGCATCTGCGGTGCATCCAGCAGTCGCCGCAGCCCCTGCGTGATACCCGCTTGCGTGTTGGGGCACACCCAGCCAAAGCCCGTGTCTTTCACCATCTCGACCGCAGATGAGGTCTCGGTCGTTAAAATCGGTGTACCAAGCAAAGCGGACTCATGTATGACCATCGGTGCAGCCTCAGAAAAAGATGGGATCAGGAGCACATCCGCCGCCCGCATATAGCCGTATGGATTTTCCATCGCGCCAAGCAAAACGACTGTATCGTCAAGTCCCAGCTCTGTTATGACCTTTTGCGCCTCAGCATACTCCAGACCGTCTCCGATGAGATAGTAACACATCCCGCCGCGCTGTGCCCCCAGTGCGGCCACTGCATGCAGCGCGCGCAGGATCCCCTTTTCGCGCCCGAATCTGGCGACAGTCAGAACATTCAGCCGTCCATGGTCCAAATTGACCGGCTGCGCTTTTGCCAAGCGAACAATCGCCGCATCATTCTGAAAATTCGGAATAACGCACGTTTTGCCTGCAAGCTGCGGATGGACATTCAAAAACGCGCGCCTGCAGCCGTCGGAGCACGCCACGATCTCGTCAAACCGCTGGTAGAGATCGGCATTATACATCGAAGCGGCACGAATCTGTCCATAATCGCAGTGAAGATATGTGATCTTCTTTTCCGCATCCACGCAGTTGAGGACAAACGCATTGCACCCGCCATAAAACGTATGTGCAGCCCCGCTGTGCAAAAAAGAGATCGCCGCATCAAACCCCTGTATGCGCTTTTGCAGCAAACAGGCGAGCCGTGTGCTGATGGGCATTCCAAGCACGCGCGTCATGCCTGCCCAAAACGTGCGCAGCAGCCGGTCTCGAACTGTCGACACATCGTTTTTCGTCATGCCAAAATAGCGAAACGCACCGTCTGCAGCACACACGCGGACATCCGAAGGCACTTCGTTGAGCAGCGCGCCGCCGCGATAAAACAAAAGCAGCGTGATGTCGTAATCGGCATGCAGTGTCTGCAGCAGGTTCAGCAGCGCTTTTTGCACACCGCCGATATGCATATTGTTATTTACGATCAGAATTCGTTTCATGTTTCGCTTCCTCGGTTCGAGATTTCCGGCGCTGCCGTCACAACCGCAAGGCTGCAGCAAGCAGCTTAATGCGCTCGCAAACGCTGAGCCGACACCGAATCTCTCTGTAGTATGGACGCCACTGTTTTTCGATCCCGCCCCACGGGTACTTGCGGAGTATCTGCCGTTCACGCGCCGTCGCGCAGCTTTTGCGAACGCCAAAGTATACGCTCAGATACATCCTGAGCTGATACAGCGCAAGCAGCTGTTGATGGCTCCGGTCGTTCATACCCCACCGCTCCATGTAGAGAGAAAGCACGGAAAACATTTCCTGGGAGAGCTTTCTTGAAATATCCCGCACGTCAAAGCTGTGTACTGTGCTGTCTGCGCGGTAATAATAGCTGTACAGGCAATTGGGAATATATAAGATATTTGCCGCCTGTGTCAAGGGGTAAAATAGCTGCACCTTATCCTCACCGCAATGCACCCCCGCAAGAGATGAATAATCTGTATCGTCACCAAAAAACAGTTCCCGCCGAAAGGCCTTCAGCCACAGCGAATTCAATTCATCCCCGGAAATGAGCATTTCTTTCATTTGCGAAACGGTAAGCCATTGCTCAGACTCAAAAACATGACCGATCATCTGCGCGCCGCCAGACCCCTCACGGATCACCCGTCCTGTGTAGAGGACCATGTCCGGCGCATTGTTATGAATCACAGTCTGAAGCGTCTGCAGACAATCCGGCATCCACGCATCATCACTGTCCAGAAAAACGAGATAGTCTCCCTGCGCAGCGTCGATCCCCCTTCTTCGGGCAAAAAACTGACCGGTGTTCTTCTGATGAATCACTCGAATTCTTGGATCCTCATTCGCGTAAGCATCCAAGAGCTCTGCGCTGCCGTCTTCAGAGCCATCGTCAACAATGATCAGTTCCCAATCGGTCACGCCCTGTGCCCGCACCGAAGAAATGCATCTGTGTAAAAATTGGCTCGCATTGTAGGCCGGAACAATCACACTAAATTCCACTGTTCCCCTCCACACCTGCTCGATGGTCACACTGTCTCACGTTGTTTGGAAACCTCATACCATTCCTCTTTTTCAGTTATACGAAAATATGTGCGGGGCCGATCAGCCTGTCTGAGGCCCCGCACACGGATCATGTTTGTTTACTTGCCGGTCATCCTGCCCTCTGCATCAAAGTAATGCATTCCGGGCTCGACGCCGTAACTGTTGGCGGGCACCCACATATTTGCGTCCTTGTACATCATGCCGCTGCCGGCGTTGAAGAAGTAGTAGTCCTCGCCGATCTTCGTCAAGCCCTTGGCACGGGCATAGTCCGTGAAGTAGTAGGTGACCCCATCGATATCGACGAAGCCGTCACTGACAAGATAGCCGTTTTCATCGCACCAGTATTTGCCGTTTTCCAACGTGCATCCTCTGCACGCTGTAGTCTGGTCGATGTAGCAGCTCATGTTCACATAGACTTTGCCGCGTGTCGCAGTGAAGATAATGCCGTCGTCCACTTTGATCGCGCCATAGAACACCTTGCCGTTTTCGTCGCAATAGTATTTTTCGCCTTGGTAATCAATAAAACCATTGCAAAGTCCGGTCAGCAGGCCGGTCTCTTCATCAAAGTGATACCACGTGATGTCCTTGACATTGGTCGTCACGGTATGGGCATTTCCATAGGCAACGTATCCCTTCTCATCCAGCCAATACGTCCCTTCCTCAAGCGTCACAAAGCGGCGGAACCAAGATTCCCCGGCAACATAGTACTTCGTACCGTTCTCAGTCTTGCGGAACGCACCGCGGATCAGTCTGCCTTGATCGTCAAAGGTGTAGGTCAGCGTATCAACGGTACGAACGCCGGTATACATCTTGTAATCCTGCTTATCGAAGTAGTAGAAATAGGACGTTCCGGTCTCATCAGCGATCGACTGCCAGCCGGAAACGAGCACGCCGGCGCGCGCATAGTAAGACGCGCCGTCCTTTTCGAAAATGCCCGTCAGTTTTCCTTTCAGCTTGCCCTCGCTGTCAAAGTCGAACCAGAACTGTCCGCTCTCCTCCGACTCATAGCTCGGCAGCTGCTGCACACCGACAACTCTTGCGCCGTCCTGATAATAGCACCATGTGCCGTTCTCTCTGAGCCAGCCTTCCTTTGCGTTTTTCTGCAGGCGGAAGCTGTCGGCAAAGTCAGTGACCGTCTCGAAGAAATGTGCGCCGTAGTCACCGTTGATGTTCTCACTGTTGTCATAGGGATACAGACCGTACTTAACCTGATACTCTTCCTGCTGTGCCAACGTTTTGAGCACATGGAAGTGGGCATAGATGTCATAACTGAGGCTGCCGCTGATTTGGCAGTTGAGCAGGCCGTTTTCATCCCATGCCGCCTCATCAGTTGCAATCAGCTTCAAGCCGCTGAGCACGCACAGCGGATTCGCAGTTGCGGGGTTAATGGGTTCTCCCTGCTGAATAAAGTTACACACGACCGTGAGCGTATTGTCCTTTACCTCCGCAGATGTCAAGGTAAAATACTCATTTGCAAGGCGCAGATTCGACGTATCGATCGTTACGCCCTGCGGTGCAGTCAACGTGATTGTGACCGTTGTCAGCGGGCTGATACGCTCGGCAAGCTGCAGCAGGAAGTCCCACGCCGTGCGTCCCTCCTGATCACCACCGGGAAGCATATACAAAAGTGTCGTGAGTTTTTCCGGGATCGGCATCTTGGACATATCCACCGCGAAAGTATAGCTGGCATCCATTCCGCCGTCGGGATCGATCTGATAGTAAGTCTGCTCATCGTTTTGATAGTTGGCGTTGGAAACATCTCGACGCCATGCAAGCACCCCGCTTCCACCGGTCGCCTGCGCAAAATCAAAGTTTGCCTCATCGTCGCTATACATATAGACCGTGATCTTTGCTGCAGTCTCAAGCGCCTTGTTGACCGCCGCAGTCTGCGCCTGGATCGCGGCCTCTTCATCCGAGTAGCCGTTGGCCTTAGCTATCTGGTACACTCTGGCAAATTCCTGATTGATCGTTGCCTGAAATTCAGGCAGCTTACTTTTCTGGACTGCACCGATCGTCAGCGTGCGCAGCTTGCCCTCAGCGTTTGGCGTAAAGTCAAAGCCAAAGATCGTCCCCGCCTCGGGGTAGTCAAACACCAGTTCCGTCTTCGTGGTGTTGACGCTTCCGCCCTCCAACTCACCGATAGACTGCAGCGAGATCTTCAGAAAACCGAACTGCACATCATTGGGGTTGATTTTCACGGGGTTTCCGTTATAGGTTGCCTCGAGCGGAAGCTGTGCAGTTTTGCCGTAGATCACATTCAAGGTGTCTTTGCTGAATTTCACTTCCGTCGGCTCGACGACATGCAGGCTCTTCACACCGAGCACGGTGCCGTCCGCCGCGACAAGGCGAACCTGTACGTCACCGAGCGCAGATGCCGTAAAGACATTACCGCTCAGCGTACCGACGCTATCGTCCGACACCTGCAGCGTCGTCCCCTCCGGAAGCGCGATCGCGCCGCCGGTAGACGTAACGCCGGATACCTGAATCGGCAGCGCGCTGCCAATCGTCAGATAGTCATAATCCGCAGAAACGATCGCATGGTCAAACACATTCGACGGTTTTGCGGTCGACACAACAAAAAGCGTCGAGCTGACCGAGCGTTCATAGCCATCCGAGGGCCGGTTGACAACGGAGATAGACTCCGACCCCTCGCCCTTCGCCGCATAGGTAGTCGAACCGCCGCCGTCCAGATTGATCGCGGCAACGCAGCCCGCATCCTGCATGATGTGCGCAATTTCAATGGCGCTGCCACCGGCAGAGAACGGCTCCTGACGTCCGTCAAGCGCCATCAGGACGACCTGCCCGTCATAAGTGATTCCGACGCAGGAACGAGATGCGCGGTCTTTATAGTATGTATCCGTCGCATTTACAACGACTTTCCCGTCGCGGACAAGCCAGATGGAGCCGCCAACAGCCTCCTGGATCTCGCCCTTGTGTGCATTCCATTCCGCACTGCTGCCGATGATGGGCGTTCCATCCTTGAGAACGGCAAAGAAGTTGGCATTGCCGGCGCCGTGATACTCCACGCCCTCCATCACCAAAGCACCGGAGGGCGCTCCGTTGCTCATGTTATAGAAGTCTGCATTGATGCCGGCCACGGCGCTGTAATTTGGAACGTAGTGCTGGGTATCATCCGGATCGGAGTGCTTTTTCTCAGCCGCCTTCATCTGATCCGACAGGCGCGCCATTTTCCAGACGGAGCCGTCGTTATCATTATAGTTTGCGTGAACGCTAACGTCGCTGCGCGTAATGTCAGCCGTTGCAAGATAGTAAACGATCTGCTTATCGTCCCGCGTCACCGCCATCTTGATCTCTTGCTTCACACCGGGAGCAAGCATAGAGGTATGGCTGGAAAAAACTTTGTAGTAATCATTCTCGATCTGTGCCTTTGCTGTCTCATAAAGATAGTCGGCAAACGCATAGCAGCAAGCACGGCGAAGGTCAGCATTGACACCATCCGGCAGATAGCTGCCCTCAAGTGTACGAACGCCTTCGTTTCCGTAGTAGGTATCGTAAACGCAAGCACGGATATCATCCTTCGTCGCAGCGCCGGCAAATCGGTTATCGAGGAAGAATTTTGCGCGCACAGTATCCGTCAGGTTGGTGGTGAAATAGTTTTTCATGACCGTGCTGATCGTCGCGCCGTTTCCGATTTTCTTAAGGATATAAAAGGCATCCAAATCGCCGTACAAATCCAGGATGCCGAACGAATGTGCATCCGGTACATCATGGAGAAAATACTTGTCGTTGTTCGTACGGATCTCTTCTGCCATCTCCTCGACCGTACCGGTCACACCGGCATTGGTCGTAAGCTGGAGCAAGTCACAGATGTCACCGGCCCAGCTGCCGAGGTCAGCGGTACTCTGGTTGCCAGTGTGATAGGCCATGTCCATTGCACCGAACATATGCGCAAAATCGACCGCATCCCCGTTGGGAAGCTTAAATTCATTCAGGCTGCGCAAACTACCCGCAGTTGTAGAATTGGCAGTATCCTGTTCGGCGACATAGCCCGAAAAGTTCGTATTCTCCGGTCCGCAGAACGCCGTCCATGCACCGGACGTATACTTTTCCACGCCGGTACGGATGTAATTGATGACAAGCGCCGTTGCGTCTTCTCCGGAATGCTCACGCGCATACACGTCAGCATATTCCTCCAAAACAGTCAGGGATGCGAGAAAATCACTGTACTGCATACCTGCTGCTCCATTGTTTTCCGCAAAAGCGGCAAGCGGAAGTAGCCCGAAGAGCATGACTGTCGCCATAAGGATCGACAGCAACCGTGACTTTAGTTTCTTCATAGTCCTCCCTTTCCTCCAAGAATGGATGTGCCTTTCGTTCTTTCTATATTCAAGTATCCACCCACAGCTCTGCAAAAGGCAGGAGCCGTGGGCAGATACTTGCAGAATGGATCAACCGGCGGTCTGCGCCATCTTGCCGTCTGCACCAAAGTAATGCATTCCGGGCTCGACGCCGTAGCTGTTGGCGGGCACCCACATGGTGGCGTCCTTGTACATCATGCCGCTGCCGGCGTTGAAGAAGTAGTAGTCCTCGCCGATCTTCGTCAAGCCCTTGGCACGCACGCCGTCGGCGTAGTAGTAGGTCTTTCCGTTGCCGGTCACAAAGCCGGTCATGATGAGCTTGCCGTCCGCGCCGAAGCCGTACCAGCCGTTGCCGCTCAGCTCCGTGGTCTCCACATATGCAGAGCCATTGGTCACAAGCGTACCATCGTACCACGCGAAGTAATACGCACCATCCAGCTCATACAGACCGTTGGCCATCTTCACGCCGTCGATGGTGAAGTACAGCTTGCCGTTTTCGGCAACGATCTTCTTGACGCCGGTTTCCACGTTGGGAACGAACATCTTGCCCTCTGCATCAAAGTAATGCATTCCGGGCTCGACGCCGTAATCATTGGCGGGCACCCACATATTTGCGTCCTTGTACATCAGGCCGCTGGCGGCGTTGAAGAAGTAGTAGTCCTCACCGATCTTCGTCAAGCCTTTTGCGCACTCGCCCTTAACAAAGTAGTAAGTACCGCCATTGATGTCCACGAACCCGTCGATCACCATCTTGCCATCGGCATCGAAATGATAAGTCCGCGCCTCGATCGGATAACCATTCGTCTTTGCAATCCAGTAATCGCAGTTACGAACGATCTCGCCGGTGGATGTGCGCGCATAGTAGAAAGCGCCATCAACACAAATCAGACCTTCGCCAACCTTCACGCCGTCAACATAGTAGTACTTCGAGCCATCGCCCGGGCAAATGCCGTTTTTGGATGTATCGTCGTCATGAATGATGACGCCATCGGCATCAAAGCAATACTGGTAAGCCGGCAGCGGCAGGTCGTTATTCTTGTCCACCTTATAGTTGCCGTCTTTTACCGCCTTACCGTCTTCGCCAAAGTAGTAATAGTGATAATGCGGCTGTGCCTCGCTGCCGACATTGATGCGGATCAGACCGGGGAATGCAACATTCTCGCCGTTGGCGATCCAGTAGGTATCCGCTCCCTCGACGCACAGACCGTTTTTGCCAACCTGGGTAAACTGTGCGGTATATGTCGCATCGGAAGTAACGGGAACGATCTCCTGATCCCAACCCGCAAACACATAGCGATAACGCGCAGTTTCGGGTTTTTCGGGCGTGCCCGGGAAGGTCGGTGTTTTCCCCTTCTCATACACTTGAGTGGTTTGCGTACCGTTAACGACCCAAGTGATCACAGCGCCGGATTTGGGAATGACTTCACCCTTTTTCAGAAGCTCATTGCAAACACTGCAGTAAGTATCACCGGTATAGCCTTCTTCTGTGAGCGTAGCACCTTTGGCATCACGGATAACCGGCTTGTGGCCGATTGCAGGGATGATTTCCTGCGCGACGATGACCTCGTTGCAGACGGAGCAGTGCTTGCCCTCCGTCTTACCGGCCTCGGTGCAGGTCGGCTCGACTGCCGGGTCAACGACCTCGGTGTGCCCCTTGGCA
>ERZ834798.1051-NODE-1051-length-27225-cov-10.348804_pt1 | contig 27225 bp, 22 predicted proteins | sample MGYA00519689_ERZ834798 | MGnify/ENA primary metagenome ERZ834798 (study PRJEB31850, sample SAMEA3708761) | human gut metagenome | biome: human gut; feature: human-associated habitat; material: faeces | place: China | collected 2014 ...
TGATGTTGCTGTTTGCTGCGGAGAAAGCCTTCAGGGCCTCCTGGTAAGCGTTGTGGCGGGACTCGCCGCCCCACCAGCTCATGGTCAGGGTAACGGGATCGCTGCTCAGGCCAGCCACGGAAGCAGCCTCGGCTGCAGAAGAAGCGGTGCTGGAAGCAGCGCCGCCATTGCCGCCGCAGGCAGCCAGCAGACCAGCTGCACCGACAGCACCGGTGACCTTCAGGAAATCACGACGGGAAATTGCCTTGCTCATTGTTGTTCTCCTCCTAATAAATCAAAAAACATCGAGCGGGCCTTACTGCACAAGGCTCGTTGTATACAAATATGATAACAAAAGGAATGGGAAAAAGAAAGATGTAAATTGAAGTGATACGGACAAAAAACGAACAAATATTGCTCTTGTGATTTGCGACGATTTGACGGCATTGCCGAAATGAATAAACTTGGAGCGAAAAACTATGCAATCTGCATAGTTGGATAGATTGCATAGAAACGGGCCGAGAAAGTGTGGCGGAACCTCTAAAATTGCAATGTTTTTGTAACTTATTGCGAAATTGACGGTGTGCTGTTGTATACAACATGTGAAAGAAGCGACGATATCGCTGTTTTGTAAACTGATATATCAATTGTGCAAAAAACGTTCGCCGTTGGATACAACTGATATATCACTTTGGAAGGCGGCAGGCAAAAAAGAGCGCCGCCCGGCTGGGCAGCGCTCTGAAAACTGTAAAAATCTTTTGGGAGATCTGGAATCTCACGCAGGAGAAGGCTCCTGTGCCTGCCGGAGATCGACACTTACTGTGCGTTCCGTTTGGCGTAAAACGCCCGCCGTGCCTTGAAATAGCACTGGGGGCACATGCTGACGTACTGCACATCGTTTTCCAGATCGATGGCGACCTGCTCGCCCTCAAAGACGAACTCCCCATTGACCCTGCGGCAGTTGCAGGTGGCCTTGCGCCCGCAGGTACAGATGGTCTTCATCTCCTCAATGGTGTGGGCCAGCTCCAGCAGACGGGTGGAGCCGGGGAAGCCCTTGAGGGAGAAGTCTGACCGCAGACCGTAGCAGATGACCGGGATGTTCAGGTCTACCGTGACCATGAACAGCTGCTCGGCCTGTGCCGGGGTAAAGAACTGGCTCTCGTCGCAGAGAACACAGGCCAGCGGCTGCTCCCCGGCAGAAGCGGCGCGCACGGCCTCGAACACATCCACCTCGGGCGGGATGAGCAGGTCGGCCCTGCGGCGCACGCCCAGGCGGCTGACCAGCTCGCCGCCGCCCTTGGTATCCACCTGGGGCTTCAGGATCAGCACCCGCATCCCCTGCTCTTCGTAGTTGTGGGCCACCTGCATCAGCGCGGTGCTTTTGCCGCTGTTCATGGCACCGTATCGGAAGTATAGCTTCGCCATAGTTGCTCTCCTCATAAAAAGGCAACCCTCTCTGCTCGTTCGGGGGAGAGGGCTGCCTGTTTTCTGTGATATGTTATGAATAGATGTTAGATCAGTCCTGATTGCGCAGGCGGTAGCCCAGGCTCATCAGGCTGTCGCCCAGGTGGACGTTCTCCACCACCACTTCGGGGTAGGGCACCGACAGGTCGTAGTGGGAGAAGTTCCAGAAGCCTTTGATGCCCAGTTCGACCAGCCGGCCGCTGAGCTCCTCCGCACCGCTGCGGGGCACACAGAACACAGCCACCTCAGGCTTATGCTCTGCGCAGAAGGCCTCCAGCTCGTCAACGTGTAAGATCTGGATGCCGTTGATCTCTTTGCCCACCTCGCTGGGGGAATTGTCAAAGGCGGCGATCAGCTTGTAGCCGTTGGTGTCGGTGGTGATGAAGCGGCTGACTGCCTTGCCCAACCGGCCGCAGCCGATGAGGATGGTGGGCAGCAGGTCACCGTTGCCGAACAGCAGATGCTCCAGGATGGAAAGCAGATTCTCCACCGAGTAGCCGATGCCCTGGCGGCCGTTCACGTCGCCGATGCAGTTGAAATCCTGCCGCACCTGAGAGGCCGTGGTGCCCATCTGGGCGGCCAGCTCGCGGGAGGAGATGCTGGTGATGCCGTCGTTCTTCAGCGTCCGCAGGTAGCGGTAGTACTTGGGCAGACGCTTGATCACCGGAAGGGAAGCTTTGCCGGGATTGTTCATGGAAATGGTTCTCCTTTCATCCAAAGGGAATGCCGGTCTCTTTGCGCCCTGCAAGGTGCACCGGCGATTAAGACAGTTTCTGAACAATAATGATATATACTTGTCAATCTTATTCTTACATAAAGTATACTGCAATGAGACAGAATGTCAAATCCTCTGGGCCAATTTTTTTCAAAGTAAAGAAATCTTAACCGCCGCATATTGCTTCGATCCCCGGGAACACTGAGAAAAACACCCTGAGGAGGAGCCAATATGCCGGAAGATGAAAAGGAAACCACCGAACAGCAGCGGCTGGAGAAAGAGCAGCTGGAGGATCTGGGCACGGTGTGGCGCACCCGCGGCCCCCATGCCATCCACTGCCTGACCGTGATCGGCCAGATCGAGGGCCATGTGGAGGCCCCGCAGGGCCAGAAGACCACCAAGTATGAGCATGTGATCCCGCAGCTGGTGGCAGTGCAGGAGGACCCCGCTGTGGAGGGCCTGCTGGTGCTCATCAATACCGTGGGCGGGGACGTGGAGGCCGGGCTGGCGCTGGCAGAGCTCATTGCCAGCATCTCAAAGCCCAGCGCCACGGTCGTGCTGGGCGGGGGCCACTCCATCGGCATCCCGCTGGCAGTCAGCGCCCGGCGCAGCTTTATCGTGCCCACGGCGACCATGACGGTGCACCCGGTCCGCCACTCCGGCATGATTCTGGGCGTGCCCCAGACCATGCGGTGGTTCGAGCAGATGCAGGAGCGCATCACCGGCTTTGTGGCGGGCCACAGCGGCATTACAGCAGAGCGCTACTCAGAGCTGATGCTCCGCACCGGTGAGCTGGTGATGGACGTGGGCACCATGCTGGACGGCAAAAAGGCCGTGAAGGAGAAGCTCATCGACCAGCTGGGCGGCATCTCTGATGCACTGGACTGGCTGTACCGGGAGATCGAGCAGACTGAGTGAGAGAAAAGACCTGCCCGGGGCGGTGTCAGGCTTACAGCTCGCCCTTCCGCAGATACTTTACCATCATGGGGGCTTCATAGACCAGCATGAGGATCCAGCCCACAACATAGCTGTACGGCAGGGCCTCGATATCCATCTTCATCAGCAGCACAAAGAGGGCAGCGGCCGCCACACGGCCTGCCATGTTGAGCGTGCTGCTGTTCAGGGTGATCTTAAGGTCGCCCAGGCCGCGGAAGCCGCCCTGGATGCCATTGGTCAGCGAGGGCATCAGATAGAACAGAGAGACCAGCTTCAAAAAGCGCACTCCCAGATGCACCACGGCGGCATCGGTGACGAAGAGCCGGATGATGGGCTCGGCAAAGAAGAAGCAGACAGCGGTGATAAAAATGGCGTAGAGGAATTCCAGCTTCAGGCCGCAGAAGAAGCTGGCGCGGACACGGTCTTTTTTGCCCGCGCCGCGGTTCTGGGCCATCAGGGTGGTGGTGGCATGGCCGATGTTCTGCTGGGGCACATAGGCAAAGTCATCGATGCGGCCTGCAGCGGCAAAGGCTGCCATGGCGTTGACACCCATGGTGTTCACGATGGCCTGAATGGCGATCTTGCCCAGCTGAACGGTGGCCTGCTGCATGGCGCTGGTCCAGCCGTAGCTGATGGTCTTTTTCAGCAGCGAGGAGTCAAAAATGAACCAGCGCCTGCCCAGCTGCAGCACAGGGACCTTCCGGCGGATATAGATCAGGCAGAACACGCAGCAGAGCGCTTCGCTCAGCACGGTGGAAAGGGCACAACCCTCGGAGCCCCAATCCAGCACCTCAACAAAGAACAGGTCGCCGCCGATGTTCAGTACCGAACTGATCATCAGAAAGTACAGCGCGCTTTTGCTGTCGCCCAGCGCACGCATGGTGGCGGCGAGGAAATTATAGAAGAAGGTGAACAGCAGCCCGCCGAACACGATGCGCAGGTAGTTCACAGCGATGGGAAGGATCTCTTCCGGCACTTGCAGCAGACGGAGCAGCGGATTTGCCAGGATCACACAGGCCAGCGAGAACACCAGGGAAAAGACGGAGCCTGCAATGGCGGTGGTGGAGACCTGACGCTCCACCAGCCGGGTGTCGCCTGCCCCGAACGCCGTGCTGACAAGGATGCCTGCACCCAGGCAGACACCGTTGATGAACAGGATCGCCAGCGTCATCAGCGGGTTGGAGGTGCCCACGGCGGCAAGGGCATCCTCGCCCACGAATTTGCCGACAATGATGCTGTCCACGGCGTTATAGGTCAACTGGAACAGGTTGCCCAGCACAAGGGGAATGGTGAAATTGACCAGCAGCGGTGTGATCGGGCCGGTCGTCATATCTTTGGTCATTTGGAATTCTCTTTCCTTAAAAGTATAGTGTGCAGTCCAACGGTGAGCTTTCCCACGCAAGTGAATACGGGTTGCGGCTCCCAGCATCTGCTTCGTGCGCTTGCACTCGCATCTTGCTGGCCGCGGCCCCAACAACAGCTTCCTGTTTCCGCCACTGGCGGCGGGCGCTGTTGTTGCAGGCCATTCCATTACCCCAGCGGACACTTGCTTTGGGAAACTTCCCGCCACCCTTTGCAACAGCATATATAATAAAGCCCTCTCGGCCAATCGGCTGAGAGGGCTTTGTTTTGTGCGGGTCAATTACAGATTGTACAGTTCCGTATACTTTTTGGTCAGATAATCCAGATAGTAGTGTGCATCAAAGGTACCGCAGGCGTTTCTGACGACCTCAGCAGGCTCCAGCAGGTGGCCGTACTGGTGCACCTTTTCCCGCAGCCAGCCGGTGACGGCAGAGAGATCCCCGTGGGCCACGCCGCCGTACACATCGAACTCCTGCTCCATGTTATGGAGCATCTGGGCACCGTAGGCATTGCCCAGAGCGTAAGACGGGAAGTAGCCGAAGGAACCGCCCGACCAGTGGCTGTCCTGCAGGCAGCCCTCGCGGTCATTGGGAACCTCCACGCCCAGATACTCCCTGTACAGCTCTGCCCACGCGGCAGGGACCTCCTTTGCCGTCAGGGTGCCCGCAATGAGCTGCTTCTCGATCTCGTACCGCACCATGACGTGCAGGCAGTAAGTCAGCTCATCGGACTCGGTGCGGATGAGGCTGGGCTCCACCTTGTTCACGGCGCGGTAGAACTGCTCCGCAGTCACATTCCCCAGCTGTGCGGGGAAGAATTCCTGCACCTTGGGATAGATGGCCCCGATAAAGGCGCGGGAACGGCCGATGAGGTTCTCGTAGAAGCGGGACTGGCTCTCGTGCACGCCCATGGACACACCGCCGGTCAGGCAGGTGTACTGCAGGTCATCCCGGATGCCCAGCTCATACAGGGCATGGCCGCCCTCGTGGAGAACGGAATACATCGAGGAGGCCACATTGTGCAGGTCGTAGTTGGTGGTGATGCGGACATCCTTGTTGTTGAACTCCAGCGTAAAGGGGTGTTCGGTCTCACCCAGGCCGCAGTGGCCGCGGTCCAGACCCATGACCTCCATGAGATAGTCCGCAAACGCCTTCTGCTGCTCGACCGGATATTCCAGATGCAGGAAGCTGTCATCGATCTGGGGCTTCTCGCCGATGGCCCGGATGAGGGGCACCAGCCCCTTGCGCAGGGTGTCAAAGAACACGTCCAGCTGTTGGGTGTCCACGCCCCGCTCATACTCGTTCAGCAGGGCATCGTAGGGCGCTTTTTCCGCATCATAATAGCCCGCGAACTTCCGGTTATACTCCACCAGCTCCTGCAGGATGGGGCAGAAGGAGGCAAAGTCGTTTTCTTCCTTTGCCTTGTGCCAGACATCACTGGCGCGGTTGGTCAGCTCGCTGTATGCCATATACTCCTCGGCGGGGATGCGGGTGAGCTGCCGGCAGCTGCGGCGCAGCTCCTCCACCTCGCGGCGGTGGAGGGTGTCCAGCGTCTCCCGCCGGGCATAGAGTTCCTCCACCAGTGCAAGGGTCTCGGGGGCGGTCATCAGCTTCTGCAGTTCACCGGCCAGAATGCTCAGAGCCACACCCCGGCCCTCGGCCGTGTTCTTGGGGGCCACGGTCACAGCGTCCAGATACAGGCTGTTGGAGGCGCAGTTGTAGGCGTACAGCTTCTTCTGCAGGGTCTCCAGCGCCCGCAGCTTCTCATTTTGTTCCATTGGGTGTTTCTCCTTTTTCAGTTTTTGGTGGGAAATGCCGGATCATTCCAGAAAAAGCGCTTCCGGGCCACCGGGTCCGGGTCCGGGATCTCAAACGTATAGCGCTCCGTTGCATTGATGACCGTGGTCTGGCCGTGGGTGCACACCCGGGGCAGGTTGGCATCATAGTTCAGGTGGACATGCCCGTGCACGAACCACTTGGGCTGGTACTCCTCCAGCAGGTCGTTGAAGCAGGCAAAGCCCTTGTGGGCCCGGTCGTCGCCATCGTTCAGGCCAGCCGCCGGGGAATGGGTCAGCAGCAGGTCGATGCCGCCCGCGCGGTGGGCCTTGAACCAGAGCCGCCGCACCCGGCGGCGCATTTCCTGCTCCGTGTACTGGAAGGTCTCCTCGCGGTTGTAGCGGATGCTTCCGCCCAGCCCCATGATGCGCAGCCCTTTCCAGACATACACCTGATCGTCCACGCAGATGCAGCCGCCCGGCTCGCCCTCCGTGCGGTAGCGGCCATCGTGGTTGCCGTGGACATACAAAATGGGGGCCGCTGTAAAATTTGTCAGATATTCGAGGTATTTTTTTGGCAGATCCCCGCAGGAGAGGATCAGATCGACCCCGGCCAGGCGTTCCCGGGAGCAATAGTCCCACAGCGCCTTGGAGGGGGTATCGGAAATTGCAAGTATCTTCACGTCCGCAACACTCCGTTCTGTTGAGCTTTTTACAGTGTCGTCTCTTTCAGGCTGCTCAGGCCGTTGATCTCCAGCAGGCCCAGCGTTCTGACATCCAGCTGATCGTACCGGGGCAGGCTGCCCTCCACACACTCGCCCAGCCAGTCCATCTCCATCAGTTCCTTGGGGGTGTAGGTGTCTGCAGTGGGTGCCTTGGGGATATGCCCCTGCGCAAAGATGCCCGCCGGGAAGATGGGAAACTCGTTGGCCGCAAGGTTCTTTTCCAGCAGATCGAGCAGCTGCTGCGTGCCCTTGGGCAGGGTCTCGTAGTAATCCAGCCGCTCCGCGTCACTGTGGAAGCCCCACCAGTAGTTGATGGCCTTGCCGCTGGAACCGCTGTCCCAGGTGCCCTCGAAGATGGAGCGGATGATGCCGATATAGAACACTTCCCACTTCCAGACCGGCAGCGCCACCGGCTGGATGCTGCCATCCGGCATCCGGCGGCACAGGCCGTATTCCCTGGCGCTGCCGGTGGGCTCAAAGGGGCTGCAGGCGTAGAACAGCTCGATATCCGGGCAGTCGGAGAAATCCAGCGGTTTTCCCGGCTCCTGCAGGCAAGCCCAGCGCAGCAGGATATGGCTGTTGGGCCGCACGGTGCGCAGGCCCCGGGCAAAAGCATTGATGGCCGCAGGCACACCATAAACGGGGTTGGCCGCCACATAGCCCACCCGGTCGGTCAGATTCAGGATACCCGCCAGCATTCCCAGCAGGTAGTTGGCCTCATAGGTGCGGGGGTAATAGGTGCGCACCAGCGGATGGGGCGCGTTCAGGCAGCAGTTCAGGAACCGGGTCTTGGGGTGCTGGGCCGCCACCTTGAGGCAGGCGGGCCGCATCCGGATACTGGTGGTGAACACCACGTCCGCGTTGTCGTGGGCCACCTCTTCCATGATCTGCTCCGCGTCCACCTCGGGGGAGACATTTTCCCGGTTGGTGATGATGAGCCGGTCCGGGAATTCCTTTTTCAGGGCCTCGATCCCCTTTTCGTGGCCCCGCACCCAGGCGCTATTTTTAGCATTGTACTCGTGCAGGAACACCACCTTGAGCTGGCTGGGCTTGCTGAAGATGTTCAGCTTGTTCAGCAGCGGCTCACTGCCGGGCTTTGGCTCCAGCGAAAGCTCCACGGCGTGGGGCTCCGTCAGGATCTTGATCTCATCCCACAGCTTGGCCAGGTTTTCCCGCACCTGGCTGGGGGTGGACTGGCAGGCATCCGAATACCGGTAGACCGAGAGGTACACCAGCAGCGCGTCGCCCGGGGTCAGCCCCAGGGCAGAGCCGCCCAGCGCATAGAACTGCTGGCTGAACATGGTATACAGGGCCGAGAAGTTCAGCCGGTCGTCATCCGACCATACCTCGCTGGCGGCCTTGCAGACCAGTGTCTGCAGCTTTGCATAGCCGCCCAGCCGGGAGAACTGGACATTGTTGATCTTGCTCAGCTTATAAAAATCGAGAAACTCGTAGTAGATCTTGTTTTCCAGCGTGTCATTCCGGGCCGGAACAAGCCGGGTGACCGTGCCCGGAATGGTGACCGCCTCGTAGTATTTGAGGACAGACACCCGCTTGTTGCCCTCCTGCACATAGAACTTGTTCAGGTATTCGTAGGCAATGATGGGGGTGTGGATGCCTTCTTCCAGATGGGCCTCGCAGAGATTCGACCACTTGACGGCAAACTCAGTGTCCTCTTCCAGCAGGGGCATAAAGTTGGCCGCAAAGGCTGTGTGCCGTCCGCTGGTCTTGGTGCCCACAATGCTCTCGGCGGGGATATCCACCAGCCCCAGCGGTTCCTGGGCAACGATGTTCACCCCGTTCAGGATATCATCCAGCACCGCAAGGTACGGCGACTGGCCGCGTGCCACGCAGGCGCGGTAGGCACGCTGGCCCGCGCGCAGGGCGCTTCTATAATCTTCTATCATGGCCATAGCAGAACTCCCTTCTTCAATGGCTCCTGTTTTCCTTTCCCGGCCCATGCCGCCGTGTTTGCGGCACAGGTCTAAGGACAGTATAACATGAAATTCGGATTTATGGGAGACTTTCTCCGGCAAAGGTGTTGATTTACAGAAATTTTTCAGGTACGATAAATAGGAAACCATATTTGTGAGGTACATTTTCATGCAGACTGAACAGCTGCCCCGCCTGGAAGCGGGGGAATACCCCGGCGGCATCTGGTACTACGAGCCCCACACCTACCTGCCCTACCGCTATGTGCTGGGCCGGGTGGGCAGGCACCCGCTGGTGTGCATCGGCATCAACCCCAGCACCGCCCAGCCCGGCGCGCTGGACCCCACCTTAAAGAGTGTGGAGCGGCTGGCCAACGCCAACGGCTTTGACAGCTGGATCATGTTCAACGTATATCCCCAGCGCGCCACCGACCCCAACGACATGGACCGGGTGCCGGACCGCGCCCTCTGCGACGAGAACCTGCGCTGGCTGCGGGCCGTTCTGGCCGAGACCGAGCCCACCATGTGGGCCGCATGGGGCACCCTGATCGAAAAGCGGGACTACCTGCCCGGCCTGATGCGGGAGATGGTGGCCCTGACAAGAGAGCGGGACATCCCGTGGGTCACCTTTGGCAAGCGGAGCAAAAAAGGCCATCCCCATCACCCGCTCTACCTGCGCAAAGATTCCACACCTGAGCCGTTTGATGTTGAAAACTATCTGGACACCTGTTTTTGAGGGAGGGATACCATGACCCCGGAACGCTACCAGGCCCTGCTGCGCTGGCTGGAGGCCCGCCCCGTCCTGAAAAAGCTGGTGATCGCCCTGAACCGCTGGCTGCCTGCCGTGCCCTTTGCCTGCTACCCTTTGCTGCTGGTGCTGCTGAATGTCCGGTGGTTCCGGCTGCTCTCCGCAAACCGCGCCGCCGCTCTGGATTTTATGCAGCTCATCGCCCGGGCAGTCTTTGTGCCGGCCTTCGTCTTTCTGGGCGGCACGCTCCTGCGGGCCAGGCTGAACTTTCCCCGCCCGTATGAGCAGCCCGGCTTCACGCCGCTGGTGCCCAAGGAGACCCACGGCAAGTCCTTCCCCTCCCGCCACGCCCTGAGCGCCGCCGTGCTGGCCGCCGTGTGGTGCTACTTCTACCCCGCCGCCGGGGCCTGCATGGTGGTGGTGGCCCTGCTCATCTGCGCCCTGCGGGTGCTTGCCGGGGCGCACTATGTCCGGGATGTGGCCGCCGGTGCTCTGCTCGGCTTTGCCCTTGGGGCCGCCGGAATGTGGCTGCTGTGACCCCAAAATGCCCCCTGCGCCGGAAAATCCAAAAAAATTTGAAATTCCGCTTGACAGAAGCCTATGCGTATGGTATTATACTTCTCGCAGCGTGTGCCGAACGCACACTGCCGCCAGATAAGTACCCCATGGGATAACAACGTGCGCCCGTAGCTCAGGTGGATAGAGCAACTGCCTTCTAAGCAGTGGGCCGGGGGTTCGAGTCCCTTCGGGCGCATTATGTGGTGCCTTTAGCGTAGTCGGTTAACGCGCCAGATTGTGGATCTGGAGACCGTGGGTTCGAGTCCCACAAGGCACCCTCTCATCAAAAAGACCAAGAATCAAATGATTCTTGGTCTTTTTTCTTTTGTGTTTCTCTGTGGGACTCGAACAGCACGGCCCCGCCAGCGGCGGGGTAACAAACAGCCCGGTGGGCTGTTTGTTAGTGCGCGGGTCCTGGACCATTAGGAATGTCTACCGTGGTCCCACGTTGGGTGCCTTGTGGGACTCGAACAGCACGGCCCCGCCAGCGGCGGGGTAACAAACAGCCCAGTGGGCTGTTTGTTAGTGCGCGGGTCCTAGACCACTAGGAATGTCTACTGTGGCCCCACGTTGGGTGCCTTGTGGGACTCGAACAGCACGGCCCCGCGTTTCTCTGCTTCCACCGTTCCAAAACGACCCCAGCCGCAGCACAGAAGCCCCCACTTCTGCGCTGCGGCTGTTTTTTTTCAGCTGTTGAGCTGTTTCATGATCTCCCCGACTTCTTTGCTGTTGTAGCCTTCCTTCAGCAGCTCCGTCCGGATGGCGGCATCGCTCCGGCCCTGGCTGCGCAGGCGGGCGGCGGTGTAGGGCACTGCCGTGCTGCCCAGCACACCGCTCTTGCCCACGTTCAGGTTCCCGCTGCCCGGACCCGACGTGCCCGAAGCCCCCGCTGCTGCCGCTTTCTGGGCCGCTGCCGCGCTGGCTTTCTGGGCCTGCTGGGCCGCCTTGGACTGCTTGAGGGCCCATTCGCCCTTGGCGATGTTCAGTTTTTCGCTGGTCACCTGATTATTGAACTGCTGCTGGCGGAGCTTGTCCTGATACTGCTGCTGCGCAAAGTCGTTGTCGTACTTCTGCTGCGCCTGCGCGTTCTGGACCTGCTTTTCCTGCATCTGCTGGTTCCAGGCCGTATCCGCACGGTCTGCCTCATAGGCATGGTTGTTCGCGTAGATGTTGTACCCGGTGTTCACGAGCGACCCCGCCAGCGAGCCGAGGCCCGTGGTGCCGGAGAGCGCGATCTGCACCGCGTCGCCGATGAGGCCCAGCACCGTGACCGCATTGTTGAACCGCTGCTGCTTCTGGGCAGCGGCCTCCTGTTCCTGCGCGGCGTAGTTGCCATACAGGGTGTCCAGACGGCTCAGGTAGTCCTGATACTGGCCGTAGTCCTGCTGATAGGCCGTGTTGTAGGCGTTGCCCAGCTGTTCCAGCCGGGTGTAATAGTCCGAAAGTTTCTGCTGATACAGCCCCTGCGCGTTCTGCTCCTGCGTGTTGAGCTGGTCCAGCCGGGAGACCAGCGCATCGCCGCCGCTGTCGTAGGTGTCCAGCGCCAGCTGATACAGCGTCGGGATGGCCTGATTCAACGCCCCGATCTGCTGCTGGTAGGCCTGCTGGGCCACGCTGGCCGCATAGCTGGAGCCGTAGCCGCCCGTCAGCGCAGCGGCCTGTGCGGCAGCATCGGCGCTGGCGTTGTGGGCGTTCTGGGTGTACGCCTGCGCATACTGCTGGTACAGCGGGTCCTGCGCGTAGTTGTAGTGGAACGCTCTCCGCGCGTTCAGGTCGTTCAGGGTGCGGTCGATCTGGTCCTGATACCGGCTCTGGTAGTTGCCGGGGGCAGCGCTCTGCTGCGCTTTCAGGGCCGCTTCCGCTTCTGTCACCCGCTCAGAGGGCTGATACCCCGCCGACGCCAGTGCATCCTGCACCTCCTGGCGGCTGTTCAGCCCCTCGGTGGAGTAGTTCTTTTTCTTGTCGCTTGCCATAGAGTCTCCTTTCTCACTGCAGTTTCCGCAGCTTGGCCCCCAGCTCGTCCGAGACGTTCTCCACGTCCAGATTGCTCAGAACGTATTGCAGCTGCTCCTGCATCTGGTAGAGGTAGTTCCGCAGTGCGCGGGCATCCTCCGGGTCCATCTTCTCACTCAACTTCGGCAGGCCCAGCTTGCTCAGGCCCGAAATGCTTGCCATCCTGTCATGCCTCCTGTTCCATCAGTCTGCCCCGCGCCGTCGCAAGGGTGCGCGCCAGACTGCGCAGGGTGATCTGCCCTTTGCCGGTCAGCCGCAGCCGGAACATGCCGCAGCGGCGGGGCGCAAGGTGCAGGTCGAGCCGCTTCTGCTTCCCGGCCACGGCCCATTCTGCCAGCTTCTCCCAGGGGCCGTCGTCGTAGCAGATTGCCAGCTCCACATTGCTGGCGCATACGGCATCCATCTGGAGCGTCAGCCGGGAGAGATACCGGTCCTCGGCCTCGTCCATCCCGAACGCACCTGTGATGAGTTCAAAGTCCACCGTCTCCTCCACGCCCTCGGTGGTCTTCCAGTCCCGTTCACGGCTGGGGTCAGCGGCCCAGATGTCGTGTCCATCCCAGAGGTAGAGCTGCCCGCCGGTGCTGGCCATGGCGTAGGAGCAGCCGTCTTCCTCCTGCCAGAGTCCCCGCTCGGTGTCGTAGACGAGGAGCCGCTCTTCGAGCGCGTCTCCTTCCCGGCCGCTGTCCCGCGCCAGATAGAGGTAATAGCGGCCATCCAGCGCACCGCCCACCGCCGTCTGCACGTTGGAGAGCCGGGCCGTGTTCAGTTTTTCGGACACCTTGGTGGGGATGCTCCCATCCCAGGCCATCACACCGTCCGGCGAGAGATAGTAAAGTGTCTCGTTCAGCACGCAGAGGCTGCTGGCCGCGTTCCGGGCCACCCCACGGCAGCGCAGGGAACTGAGCTGGAAATCCGACGGCTTGGAGCCGTAAAGCTTGTGCAGGGCGTTCTCCTTGAAGAACAGCACCGACCCCAGGCAGGTGGCCGCGCCGGTAAACGGCCCGTCGCTGCCCACCGTGACCGCATAGCTGTCCTCTGCGATGCCGCGGTAGGAGAACCAGTTGGTGGGGTCGCCCAGCTTGCAGCCGTAGATGACGTTCTCATTCTGCGCGCAGCCCCACAGCCGGTTGTCGCACTCGGTCAGATAGTCCAGGTCCGGCACCCGGCGTTCCAGCCGGAAGGCATCGGTGTTCCCTTCCATCGTCGCGCCTTTGCCGTCGATGCCGGTCCAGCGGAGCATCTCCCGGCCCTTGGTCAGGGTCCCGTAAAAATAATCACCGCCCGGCTCGGCCTGCACCTGTACCCAGTCGTCGCCGCACGCCGTGACGATGCGGTCTCCTTTCAGCTCCTTCCAGTGCAGATCATCGCCGTCCTCCACGCCGCTCACCGTCACGGTATCCCAGACGGCAAAATTCTTCCCGATGCCGCCCGCCTCGATCCGGCACCACTTCAGCTCGATGGCCGACCAGTTGCCCGAAGCCTCGTTGTAGACTTCCAGCACGCTCTCGCTGCTGTACGGCTTCTGGATGTTGTTCACCTTGAGGAACAGCTGCCCGTCCGCCGGATTTTCCGGCTCCTTTGTGCCCTTGCCGGAAACGGTATAGGTCTTGCCGGACGCATCGCAGGGGGTCAGCACCACATCGGCACCGCCGCTGTCCCACACGGCGCCGAGCTTCGTCACCGAACGGTCCCGCGTGTCAAAGGCGATCTTGTCCGGGAAGATGATGACCTTGGTGCCCATGCCCACCATCTTCTTTTTGCTGTCCGCCACCGCGTTCCAGAAAAACTCGGCCTCCTGCGGGGTCTCATCCGAGTTGTAGATGAGGTTCTTCCCCGCCGCTACCAACAGGCCGTTCAGGTGATAGATGCCGTTCATCTGCACGACGCTCCGCAGCCTGCGGCGGGGGATGCGGGTGCTCAGTGCCGGGAAGTCCCGGCTGCTGAAATTTTTGCTGCTGCCCGCCTCGGCCTCGGTACAGCTGTACGTCTCGTTCAGGCCGCCAAAGGCCCGCAGCAGGGTGCGGCTGGTCGCTGCCGCCGCACGGCTCGTTCCGCTCATCGCGTCCACCTCCTCACCAGCGCCACTGCGCCCGGCAGCGGGGCGGGTGCTTCTGCCGCAGCCAGACAGCCAGTTCGCTCAGCAGGCCGCTGCACTGAGCCTGCTCCCCGGCATAGCGGTCGGTCTCGCCCAGAGCCGCATCGATGCGGGCGCACAGAATGTGCGGATACAGCGCATCAAAGGGCACCGGCACCAGCAGTACCGTGTCATCGGGCAGCGCCTCCCCGCTCCACGCGAGGTCGGCCCCTGCGGCGGCGTATTCGTCGGCCCTGCTCTTCTCAAACAGCTGCTGGCGCAGCAGCGCATCTTCTTCGCAGAGCCAGCGGCGGCAGGTCTCGTCCGAGATCTTGCACCCCGGCCGCAGCTCCCGTGCGCGCGCCAATGCCTGTTCTACCGTCATTGCAAAACTCCTTTCGTTTTTGAAAAAAGCCCGGCAGGGCGATGTTCCCGGCCGGGCCGCTGTTTTCTCAGGTCACTGGGCCGCGTTTTCAGCTGCCGCGATGCGGGCAGCCGTCCGCTCGTCCTGCATCTGGCTGTGTTCCAGCACCTCCGCTACTTCGGGCGGGACCTCCACCTCCACGCCCCGGCGGATCTTGTAGTTCACGCCGTTGACGCTGACGAACAGGTCCTCCTTATAGCGGCTGTTGTCCTTGAACAGCTTGATGCGCACTGCCTTTTTCTCGCTCATAGAAACTCCTTTCTGCCCTCCGTCGCAGGGCCCGCCTGTTTTTGTGTCTTGCGTTTTTCTCGTCCCGCAGGGCCAGAACCAGCCCGCCAAAGGAGCGGGTCAGTTCGCCGCCGCATTGGCCGAGTAGCTGGACACGCTCTCGATGCGGATCATATACTGCTCCACCAGACGCTCGGCGGCGCGCATCCCCTTCCAGCCCACGGAAGCGCGCTGGTTCAGCGGGTCGTCGCCATAGCCAAGCTGCTTGACGATGTGCTCCAGACCGCCGCCTTCCAGCTCGGTGACGCCATAGGCGTGGGCACCCAGCACCAGCGTACCGAACACGGCCAGACCGGTCGGGCAGGTGGCGTCCTTCCAGATCTTGGCCTCGCTGGTCTCGATGAAGCGGATGTTGCCCAGCTTGCCGATCTCGCCGCGGAACATGGCCTCCGGGTCGGCATACTTATGCACCTCGATGAACTCCCGGCTGGTCTTCAGGTCGTAGGCGGCATAGGGGTGGATGATGGCGATGTAGCTGTCACCGATGGGGTCGGCGTTCATCGCGCCCAGCTGGGCTGCCGCCTGGAAGAACAGCTTCGGGGTCAGGGTGCAGGTCTTGTCCAGACCGGCGCGGCTGGTCACGGCCGTCTCGGTGCCGTCGGCACTCTGCTTGGGCGCATAGAGAACGTTGGTGCCGCCCGCCAGCACATCGCGGGTGATGCTGTCCATGGTGCGGCCCGCCTGGCTGGCCAGCACACGGGTGGCCTGCACGACGTTGTTGTCGATGGCGGTCATCTGCAGCACATCGGTCAGCGGGGTCCAGCCGCCGTACTGGTGCAAATCGCTGGTGATGGTGGTCACGTTCAGGGTCTGGCCGTTGGGGGTCACACCCTCGGTCAGCGGGGTGGTGGCCTTGGGCAGGCTGTCGTACTTGCGGAACTCGATGGTCTTGCCGCCGTTCTGGGGCACCGGGTAGTAATCCGCAAACTGGTCGTGGACGAGGCGCGGCTCGGCCTGGTCGATGAGGCGCTTCTCATAGAAGGTCTTCATCTCGGCGGTCATGGTGCCGGAGGTATTGTTCAGCGCGGCGGAAGGGTCGGCGAACAGCTGGAGGTCGAACTTCATTGCAGTGTCGTTCATACGGTTTTCCTTTCTTTCTTGCGGTGTAATATACGGACTTCTTTGATTCGCGCTCCCCTGCCAGAGGAGCTGCGTTCAGAACGTGATGACTTCCCCATGGAGGGCCTTGCGTTCCAGCGCTTCCCGCTGGGCGCGGGTCATGCGGGAAACATCTGCCCCGGTCACGGCGGCGCTGCCGGGGCGGGTGCCGTTCTCTGCCGGGCGGGAAGCCCGCTGCCGGATGCGCTCTACGACGCCCTGCTCTACGGCGTGGGCGGTCTGGCGCAGCGCGTCCTCGTAGTGGGCCAGACGGTAGGCGTCCGCCATCCGCATTCCCGGCAGCTGCATCAGACGGCGCATCTCTGGGTGCTGCAGCTCCGCTTTCAGCGAGAACTCCGGCATCACCTGCCGCAGCGCTGCCTCTTCGGCTGCCCAGCGGCTGTGCAGGGCGGCCACGGCCTGTCGGCCCGGCAGATGCTCCGGCAGCGGCGGGCGGGGCGGGTCCGGGGTGGGGCAGAGTGCTTCCGGGCCGGGGTTTGTCTCCGGGAGCTCCTCCTTCGGGGTCTCTGGCGGCGCTGCCTCCTCCCGGCCCGGCTTCAGGGTGCCGGAGGCGACGGCCTGCCGGGCCTGTGCCTCGCTCAGGGCCGGGACGCTCCCTGCGCCGCCGTTCTCGCTGCCGCCCTCTGCGAACAGTTGCAGGTCCATCATGGCCGCTTCGCCCCGGCGGCTCAGGTCTGCAAAGCGGAGGTTGTCCGGGTAGCGCTCGGCCAGCAGGGCAAACCCGGCCTTGGCCAGCTCAAAAGCCCCCTCTACCCACGGCTCCTGCGGGGCGGCGGCGGTCACGGCCAGCCGGGGGCCTTCCGGCTCATCCCAGGCATCGCTGCGGGCGGTCTTTTCCCCTGCCAGCAGGCTCACCAGAGCCTGCATCAGGGTGCTGGCACCGGCGCAGACGATGTCCTGCCCGGCGGGGGCATAGCCCGCGTGGCCGGACGCTTCCAGCCGCAGGGTCAGGCCCTCCGGGCCGTCCAGTTCACTGTAGATCACACGGATCATCGGTTCTCCTTTCCAAGGCCCATAGCATCTGCCGCGGCCTTTGTGCTCAAATTGTCTGCGGGGCCGGTCACAGCAACCTTCCCCGGCTGTTCCTGCGCCGTCAACCGGCTCTGCAAAACGGCCAGCTGCATGGCCAGCGTCCCGTTCTGCCGCACCCGCTGGCGGACTTTCTCGATGCCCTCAAAATCCATCATCTCCAGCGCTGCCAGAGCCGCATCGGCGTTGGCCGGGGCAAAGAAGCCCAGCTGATAGCACTCCTTGGCGGTCTCGTTCTGGCTCAGACGGCTGAAGGTCGATTTCTTCTCGGCGCTCACCACGATGTCAAAGACCGGTTCGCGGCTGCCCAGCTCCACCCCGCCCACGGTGCCGGCCGGCTGCGGGCGGAGCGCGGCCCCGGAAAAGGGCACGAACTCGTTCTGGCCTGCGGCCCCCACGATGCGGAAGACCCGCTCTTCGTCGTAGAACTGCCGCATCAGGTCCAGGATGAGATAACACTCTCTGGCAAAGGCGCGGTATGCGCTCTTGAGCATATCCCGGCTCAGCTTCGAGCCTGCCTCCTGTAAGGCGGCAATGGCCGAAGCCGCCGTCACACCGCCAGCGGTGCCGCCCTGGGTCATATCGCGGTTGCCGGAGATCTCCTTCAGTTCCTCGATGCGGCTGTTGCGGTAGCTCAGGCTGTTGCCCTGCAGGCCCGCCGTCTGCAAGGGGCGGAAGCTGTCGTCGCCCAGCCGCCCCACTACATGGACGATATCCCGCGAGAGGTCTGCCAGTTCTTCTTCGTTCACACCGGCCGTGTCGCTCAGCACATACCGCTGCTTCGAGGCGAGCAGAACATTCTCGTCCATCGCATGGTTCATCCGGTCGATGGCGGTCTGGCACTCCTTCATCACATCAATGTATCCAAAGCCCGCCGGGCTGTCCTCCTCCATGAACAGCGGGTCGAACACGAACGGATACTTACCGTGGTCATAGAATCCGCGCCCGGCCAGCGCCGGGTCGTTCTCGCTGGCGTAGAGCACCACCCCGTTGCAGAACTTACAGTAGTGCAGCAGCACCCGGCCCTCGGCGTCCGGCTTTTTGTAGTACCAGTCCACCACGACGCTCTTTTCGGTGGTGTCCAGCCCGCCGTCGTGGAGGAACCGGGGCACATCCAGCACACTGGCGCTGTGGCCCTTGAGCTGGGGCCATCGGGTCTCCAGCTGTCTGGTGTTCTCCATCCGCAGCGAGAAGAAGTTCGGCGATGTCTGGATATCCTCCACGCCCGGCTCCCAGTAGAGCATGAGCAGATTCATGGGCCGGATGGCGATCTCGCCCAGGCCGCCGTGCGCTTCCGGGTCCCAGAAGACGCCCTTGACGCCGGTGCCCTGCTTGAGCTTGCGCCACCAGGTGTCGCTGTACACCTGCTCATAATCGGCCTGTTCCAGCACCACCGGCAGGATGCTGGAAAGTACCCGCGCAGTCTGTTCGTCGTCTACCGCGCGGGGCAGCACGTTCGGAGCCGGGTAGTTGTCCATCGCATCGGCGTGTTTGTTGGCGATGGAGTTGAACAGCCACCCGCTGGACGGCTGGGGCTTGCCCTCCATCATCGGGTTCTGGTAATTTTTCCAGTGCCCCATCCGGAACCACAGTTCGTTGTCCACCAGCCGTTTGTCGAGCGCCGCCTTGCCTGCCTTGTACTTTTGCAGAACAGCCGCTGCCTCTGCGACCTCCTCCGGCCCGATGGGCAGTTTTTCTTCCACGATATCCAAAATCTACTCCTTTCTAGATCCGATAAAACCTCGCCTGCCGGTGCAGTTCCAGCGGGTCGTCCCCCACCGGCGGGCGGGCCGTGCGCCGGGGCGGCGAGATGGGATGTTCCATCAGAACATACCGGCATTCGTCGTAAATGTGGTCTTCCTGCCGGGTGTCGATGTCCTCCACGTTGCTCTCGTCGTACACCAGATTCGGGATGGTGCGCAGGAAGTGCCTGCAGGTATCGAACACCTGAAACATGGGCCGCCCCTCTCCGTCAAACGCCAGCCGGTAGTGGAACTGCATCTTACCGGCCAGCCGGGTGTGGTCGCCGGGCATCCAGTGCAGGAAGTTCGGCCCCCGCTCCATCATGGCGGCGATGCTCTCGCCCCGGCTCTCGTCGAAGATGGCCGGGTCTGCAATGCCCTGAATGACCCGGCCGCGCAGCTGTGGGTCGTTCTGCTCCACCTCCCGGATGCGCCGGGCCTGCTCCACCGGGTCGATCCGCAGCCCCTCGTTCGGGCGGCCTGTGCAGCCGTACAGCTCTTTGATGCGGTAGAGCCGCCCTTCCTCATCCGCCGCATACCACCCCACCGAGAACGGCTTCGAAAACCCGAAGTCGAACCCGCGGTAGATCTTCCAGTGCTTCGGGATGAGGAAGGGTGCGATCACATGGGTCCAGCGCTGGTCCTGATAGTGGGCGGGGTCGTTTCGCCACTCGGTGAACACCTGACCGGAGAAACTGTCCCAGCTGCCATAGAGCAGGGCCTGTTTTTCCGCTTCGGGCAGAGAGGCCAGACTTGCAAGGTAATCCGGGTCGTTTTCCAGCAGGGCCGGATTGTCGAAGACGCTGGATGGGATAAACACCCGCGCCCGCTGCAGCACCTTTTCCGTCCCATCCGGCATCCGCACCGGGAACGCTTCCACGATGGGAGTGCCGGGCGGGGCCGGGGTGATGAACCGGGCCTTGACCCAGCCGTGGCCGACGCCGCCGGGGTTGGTGGTGGCCCGCAGGTACACCCGCGTACCGGGCCCGGTGGGGCGGTTGCGGCTCATCATGTAGCTGTACTCCTCCCATTCGAAGTGGGTCAGCTCATCGAAGCCGATGAAATCAAAGGCCTTGCCCTGATAATTCGTGCGGTCCTTGGTGTACTGCATCGAGCCGAAGTAGATCTTTGCCCCGCTGGGGAAGACCCACACATGGCTCGTGGCGTTGTACTGCGCCTCCGGGAAGGCCCGGCGGTAGTAGACCAGACTCTTGTCCACGAGGTCGCTCAGCTGGGGAAAGGTCTTGCGCAGGATGAGCCCCCGGTAGTGCGGGATCTGCACCTGCCGCAGCGCCTCGATGATGAGCGCATCGCTCTTGCCGCCGCCTGCCGCACCGCCGTAGAGAGCCTCCGGCTCCGGTCTGCGCATGAACTCCCTCTGCCGGGGCTGGGGCCGCCAGACGACCGGCGCATTCGTTCCTGTCTTCATACATCCTCCACCGGCGGCAGCAGCACCACGCCGCACTCCAGGTCCTCCGCATCCGCGCCCTGTTCGTTCAGCGCCTTGGCCACAGCGGCCAGATCTTTGAGCACCGCAGTGGCTTCCTTCAGGCCCTTCATGGTCCCGGCCGCCTCTGCACCGTCGCGGCGGGCCGCTTTCTGACGGGTGTTCAGTTCCTTCACCTCCTGCGCCAGCATCGTGCTCAGCGTGTCCGTGGCGCGGTGCAGGTTGTCCAGCCCCTTGCCCGCCGAAGGTCGTATCTTCTGCGCCATTCGGTTCATTTCACATCCTTTCGTTTTGGTTTGTCAACATAATACCACCAATCATCTTTTCGCAACAGTGCAACCTTTTGCAGGCCCGCTCTGTAATTTTTCAAATTTGTTTTCCGTTCTGTACAATCTCGCCGTGCAAAAATCCCCCTGTCCGCGTTCTTTTTCCGCAAACAGGGGTATTTGCCCTCAATTTTTTAAGGAAACGCATAAAAATGGGCTGGCGTATCGTTTTCAAATGGTTTATACTAGAACTAAACTTCGTCTCATTTCGACCTTCGGAGGTTTTTTATGGTACACCCCGATCAGCTGCCTGCGCAGCTTGCCCGCAGGTTCCGGCCCGAATGGCGGCTCGTGTTTTTCTCCGCCTTCGGGTTCGGCCTGCTCGCGCACTTTTATAAAATGGCCAACTGGCTCCCCAACTGGGATTCCCTCGTCTTCCGGTACGATGCCCAGCAGATGCTGCAATATGGCCGCTATTTTCTCTCGCTGGCCTGCGGGCTCAGCTCCTATTACGACCTGCCATGGCTGAACCTGCTGCTGGGCTTGTTGTTCCTGGCTGGTTCGGCGGTCTGCGTGGCGGCGCTGCTGCACCTGAAAAAGCCGGTGGCGCTGGTGCTGACCGGGGCTTTGATCGCGGTCTTTCCCACCGTCACCTCCACCTTTGCCTATGAATACGTCGCCGACGGCTACTGTCTGGCCATGCTGGCCGCCTGCCTCAGTGCGCTTCTGCTCACCCGGCCGGGCCGGCGTTCCTTCTTCGCGGGGGCAGCCTGCCTGTGGTTCTCCGTGGGCATCTATCAGGCTTATCTGACCGTCACCATCACCCTGCTTCTGGTCTGGCTGCTGGACGATCTGCTCTTTCACCGCCGCAGCGCTGCCGCGTCCCTCCGCAGTGCGGGGCGGTTTCTGGCAGGCGGTGTGCTGGCCGGAGCGGTCTATGCTGTGGCCCTGCAGCTGGTTCTCGCCTTTTCCGGCACCGCCCTGTCCGACTATCAGGGCATCGACACCGTCGGTTCGCTCCATCTCTGGTCGGCTCTGCATGGCTGCTTCACCCGCTTCTTCCGCTTCTTCTTTGACCTGCACAACGGCCTCACGGTCTGGTTTGTGCTCAACGTTCTGGTCTTTGCCCTGCTGGCCGTTTTCCTGCTGACCACCCTTGTACAGCAGACCCTTTGGCACGACCCGGCCCGCTTTTGGCTCCTGCTCGTCTATCTGGCCGCACTGCCGCTGGGGGCCGCGGCCCTCTATTTCCTCAACCCCTGCGTCGATTACCACAACCTGATGACCATGGGCTACGCCGCCTTTTATCTGAGCTTCGTGCTGTTCTACGAGCGGCTGGACGGTCTCTCACCGCGCGCTTCCGCGCTCCGGAGCTGGGCCATCCTCCTCGTGGGCGGGGCCGTCGTCTTCTACTGCATCGTGCTGGCCAATGTCTGCTATCACCTGTCCCAGATGAGCTATGAGCGCTCCTACGGCACCCTTCTGCGCATTGCAGACCGCATCGAGCAGCTGGACGGCGCGGACGCCTGCACCCAAATCGCCGTCATCGGCCACCTGCCCGATTCCAGGGCTTATTCCGCCGACCTCTCCCCGGAAATGACCGGTTACACGGCCGGCCTCATCCTCCGCGCTGACAAGCAGTCTATGGGCCAGAGCGTCCTCACGGCTGCATTGAACGACTACTGCTCCACCGACTACACCTTTGCCACCCGCGCAGAAAAGCAGCAGCTCCTTACACTGGACGAAGTCCGTCAGATGCCCCTTTGGCCGCAGACCGGTTCGGTCGCAGTCGTGGGCGATACCATCGTCATCCGGGCGGGAGAGGGGATCGATGCAGATGACTGAACTTCCCATCCTCTATTTTCACGCCGATGACTACGGCATGACCGCCCACGGCGACGCCCTCATCCGGGACTGCCAGACCCACGGCTGCCTGAACAGCGTCAGCATCGTGCCCAACGGTCCGCTGGAAGAAGCCGTCGCCGCGCTGCGCCCTTCCGGGCTGAAGCTGGCCGTCCACCTCAATCTGGTGGAGGGCAAAGCCCTTTCTCCCGCTGCGGAGATCCCGCTGCTCGTCCGGCCGGACGGCAGCTTCTGCAACTCCTTCACCGGGCTGCTGCGGCTCTCGCTGACGCCCCGGCGCAGGGCCTTTGCCGCCCAGCTCTACCGGGAACTGGAGCGTCAGCTCCTCGCCTATGCCGCCCTCTTCCCCGCCGGGACGCCCCTGCGCATCGACAGCCACCAGCACACCCACATGATCCCGCTGGTCTTCCGGACGCTGCTGCATATCCTTGCCGACCACCATCTCCCGGTCGAGCATCTGCGCATCCCGGCCGAGCCGCTGTCGCCCTTTGTCGGCTGTCCCCGGCTCTGGGGCAGCTATTCCGCCGTCAATGCCGTCAAGCAGGCCGTGCTGAACGGCTGCTGGCTGCTGGACCGCCCCGCATTCCGCCGCAGCGGCATCCCCACAGCCCTGTTCTGCGGCATCCTCTTCTCCGGCCACATGGACGCCGACCGCGTCCGGGCCGTGCTGCCGCAGTACCTCCGTCTGGCGCAGAAACGCGGCCAGCCGGTCGAGCTGCTCTTCCACCCCGGCGGCGTGGAGCCGGGCGGGCCATTCTTTGACCCGCAGAAGACTGATTTTCACCCCTTCTACCTGTCCGAGGGCCGGGCGGTCGAGGCCCATGCCCTGCACACCCTCAGCCGAAAGGAGGTCGAACACCTTGGCCGCTGAACCGCTTCTCTCCGTCATCCTCCCCGCCCACAACGAAGCGGAGAACATCCCCAAAATGGCCCGGCGGCTGGCCGAGGTCCTCACCGCCGCCCACATCCGCTACGAGGTGCTCTTCGTCAACGATGGCTCCACCGACAACAGCTGGGACGTCATCCGCCAGACGGCGCAGGCGTACCCGCAGGTGCGGGGCGTCCGGTTCTCCCGCGCTTTCGGCAAGGAAGCAGCCCTGTACGCCGGGCTGCAGGCCGCCCGCGGCGACTGCTGCGTCACGCTGGACTGTGACTTGCAGCACCCCGTGGAAACGATCCCCGAAATGTACCGGCTCTGGGCTCAGGGCATCGAAGTCGTGGAGGGCGTCAAGCGCGAGCGCGGCACCGAAAGCGCCGCCCACCGCACCGCCGCCCGCTGGTTCTATGGGCTCATCAGCAAGGCGGCCAAGACCGACCTGCGCAGCAGCTCCGACTTCAAACTGCTGGACCGCAAGGCCGTACTCGTCCTGCTGAATCTGCCGGAGCGGGACACCTTCTACCGCGCCCTCTCGGCGTGGGTGGGCTTCCGCACGGCGCGGGTGGAGTTCGACGTCCAGCCCCGCACTGCCGGGCAGAGCAGCTGGTCTACTTTCAGCCTCATCCGCTACGCCATTTCCAGCCTGGCATCCTTCACGTCGGCCCCGCTCTACCTCGTCATCCTGATGGGCTTTCTGATGTTGATTGCCACCCTTCTGGTGGGCGGTGAGGCGTTATTCCGCTATCTTGCAGGCGAAGCGCTCGAAGGCTTCACCACGGTCATCCTGCTGCAGCTCTTCACCGGTACACTGCTCATGTTCAGCCTCGGCATCATCGGCTACTACCTCGCCAAGATCTACGACGAAGTCAAGCGCCGCCCCCGCTATGTCATCGCCGAAACGCTGGACAACGCTCCGTAAAAAAGCAAAAATCCCCCGGTCAGCCGGGCCGCTCTCCGTTCAGAGCGTTCCAGCCGCCGGGGGATTTCTTATTTATCTTGTGTTACAGCGTCTCGATGCGGTCAAACAGGCCCGTTGCGCCTTCCACAGCCTCCTTGCTGCCAAAGACCACGCGGGTGCCGTGCTGCATCGCGGTGCCCAGCTCTGCGGCCATGGCCTTCAGCGCGGCAGCGTCCACGCTGCACAGGGCCTTGCGGTCTGCGGCCAGCATCGCGTCGGTGATGCCGCAGAAGTACCGGCGGTCGAGGTCCCGCGCCTCTGCGCTGGGCTTCATGGGCTTGTCCATCTCGGAGACGGTGCCCACGATGGAATCCGTCAGGTCCTTTTCGGTGTACGCGCGGGCGGCCAGTTCCGCCGGGCCCTTTGCAAAGGTCTCGTAGCTCTCGGCCAGATGCGGGTCACGGTAGGTATACAGATACTCCGTCTCGGCGCGGGTCACCATGCCGGTGCCGTACGCGCCGCCCACCTCGCGGATGTGGTGCCACAGATACTCGTAGCTCATCACGCGGGCCAGCACCCGGCGCTCCGGCTTCCGCTCCTGCGGCCAGGTCAGGATGTCGTAGTTCACCCCGCCGTCGATGATGAAGGCTTCGTTCACCGGAGCTGTCAGCGCCTGGGTGTAGGGCCGGGCGGGCGAACGCATTCCCTCGGCAAAGGCACTGCCGGGCAGCAGGGCTTCCAGCTGCTTCCGGGCATCCTCGCTGCCGTGCAGGCTGATGGTAAGGGCTGCGTGGTGCAGCACCTTTTCCCGCACAGCTTCCAGCTTCCGGCCCAGGTCGGCCCAGTCGGCCTGTTCCAGCAGCGCGCACAGGAAGTGATACCCTGTCACGCCGCTGCATGCCTCGCTCAGCGCATACTCCACCGAATAGTGGCTCCCGGCGCGCACGGCGGCGTACTGGTTGCCCATCTGGAGGAACTGCTGCTCCATGTTCAGCTTCTGCTGGCTCAGCACACGGGCGAAGGCCGCTTCGGCCTTTGCGCCGGTCAGCCGGGTCTCATACAGCCACTCGCCGCCGAGTTCCACAGCCTTTTCCAGACTGCGCTCCAGCAGGCTCATGTTCAGGGTGAGCTTTGCGTGGCAGGGATTCCCCGCCTGCCGCCCGGTCCAGAAGCTGATGCAGGCCTGGCTGTCGCCCAGCCAGGTGCTGCGCAGGGTGTTCAGCTCGCGGGCCGTGTGGCGCGGAGTGTCCAGCTCGTCCAGCACATCGGTCAGCAGGTCGAGATACTGCACTTCTTCGGTGGTCAGCCCGCCGAGGTCGTAGTAGATGTTCAGATACAAACTGCCCTTGGAGGGATGGTGCAGCAGCTCCGCACTGGCCACGCTGCCCACGACGCCCTCGGCGCTGGGGCTGCCCTCGCCCAGGTCTGCCACCGTCAGCGGATGGTCCAGTGCCAGCTTGCCGTCGCTACGGGCCGGGGCTGCATCGGGTTCTTCCGCCTTGGGCAGGGTCGGCACCTGAATGACCTGCACCGGCGCAGCCGCGAACAGCTCCTGCAGCAGGTCGTTGAACCAGCCGGAGGCCATCTTCTCCCGCAGGGCGGCGAAGAGCTGATTCGTGTGGAGCAGCAGGGTCGGGTCCCCGGCGTGGAGCCAGCCGGTCGCTGCATGGATGGCGTCCAGCACACCGTCGGGCAGGCTGCCTGGCCGCTCCAGCGAGGCGAACTCTGCCGCGTTCAGGCTGGCCAGCAGCAGGTCTTCCGGGATGCCCTCGGCCAGGATGTCGTCCACGGCGCTCCGGACCCCGGCCGCAAACCGGCCTGCGGTCTCTTCGGTGGCACCGCGCAGCACCAGTTCCAGCGTGGGCTGTAAAGTGCTGTCATCAAAGCCGATGTCGATGTCGGCCCCCAGCTGCTGTTCCAGAAGCGCAGCCTTCAGCGGCGACTGGTTCGACCCCAGCAGCGCATCCAGCAGGATCTCCACGCCCAGCTGGCGTTCCCGGTCGGCAAATGCGCCGGTGTACCAGGCCAGCGCACACTGCACCTGGTCGGCCTCCGGCTTTTCGGTGTAGTACGGGATGTTCACGCAGACGCCCGGCTGCTCGTCCTGCAGCGTCAGTCTGGGCTGGCTGGTGCCCTTGGGCATCCTGCTCAGGTAGTGTTCATCCAGGAAGGCCAGTTTTTCGGCCATATCCATCCTGCCGTACAGGGTCACACAGCAGTTGTCGGCGCTGTAATGGCGGCGGTACACCCGCTGGTACTTCTCATAGGTCAGCGCCGGGATGGAGGCCGGGTCGCCGCCGGACACAAAGCCGTAGGCCGTATCCGGGAACATTGCCCGCTCCAGCGCATCCTGCAATTGTGCATCCGGGGAGGCCAGCGCGCCCTGCATCTCGTTGTAGACGACGCCGCTCACGGTGCCGTCGGCATCGCGGTGCCAGCCTTCCTGCTCGAACACAGCCCGGTCCACCATGGCCAGCGGGCAGAACACCGCGTTCAGGTAGACGTCCATCAGGTTCCGGAAGTCGGTCTCGTTGGGGGTGGCGAAGGGGTAGACCGTCTTATCCGGGAAGGTCATCGCGTTCAGGAAGGACGCCATGCTGCTCTTGAGCAGCTGCAAAAACGGCGAGGTCACCGGGTACTTTTCGCTGCCCGCCAGCACCGAGTGCTCCAGAATGTGGAACACACCCGTGTCATCCGATGGGAAGGTGCCGAAGCCAATGCCGAACGCCTTGTTCACATCTTCGTTCTCCACCAGCAGGATGGTCGCACCGCTGACATCGTGGGTCAGCACGGTCAGGGTACCGTGCTGTTCGGGGCAGTCCTCGCAGCGCACGACGGTATAACCGGGATATTGCTTCATTGGGATTCTCCTTTTTCAAATAGATTTTTGTTTATTGTATCACGCCTCCCTGTAAGACGCAACAAACAATACGGGAATGTTCTCTTTTGCGTGCCAAAAGAGAACCAGAAAAGCACCCGCTACTTTCGAGGCG
>ERZ834798.1054-NODE-1054-length-27158-cov-18.392872_pt1 | contig 27158 bp, 58 predicted proteins | sample MGYA00519689_ERZ834798 | MGnify/ENA primary metagenome ERZ834798 (study PRJEB31850, sample SAMEA3708761) | human gut metagenome | biome: human gut; feature: human-associated habitat; material: faeces | place: China | collected 2014 ...
AATACCCGGCACTTGCATCCATTCTTGCCGTTTCCTCTTGTTATAAGCATCCAGCTTGTCAAATAGCCGCTTGCTTCGTCAATAGCAACTTCTCCACCGCAAAACGGACATCTCTTGAGTTCTTCCATCTTTAATTCTCCTTAAAACAGGCGCTCAGTTTCAGGCTCACGCAGCCAACCTCGCCCGGAATGTTGACTATCTCATAATACTGCCGTGCAACGTAGATTGTTTTCTGCCCGTCCTCAGCGATCAGACCGACAATCAGATAGTTGCCAGCGGCTATAAAGAACCAAGGGTTGCTCTTGTAGGTCTCGCCCTTCATCCAGTTCTTCATTCTGTTCACGGCTTTTTCAATGTCCTTGTCTGGGCAGTCTGGGTTGTCGAATGCAAAGAAATCCTCAGGAAATTTAAGCTTTTTCACTTTTTAAATCCCTCTCTTGTTCTCGTGATTCGCTTATGCACCTTGACAGGCCTTGTGCCTTTGCCGTACGCTGGGCGGATATGTTTTGCCTTGATGTACCCGCAAGGCGGCTTCGGCCCAAAGTCGAAAAGGCTCAAGTCCATAATGATGATGCCAAACTTCTTGTTCGTCATATTCAAGCCTCCTTTGGCTCTTCTGGCGCATACGTCCAGTGCGTTACAGTGTACCAATCATCGTGTTCCAACGGGTCGTTAAACTCGTCTCTCCACGCTTTTTTCCCAAATGCTGGCGCATAAAATCCAAGTCTCATGTATCGCTCATAGTCATTTTCGTTTTGGTAGATATGTTTTACCATCAGAATCAACATCGGAGCATCTGACGGCGGCAACTCATCTAGCACGGAATGCCATACATATTTGTCCATAATCAATCCTCCGTAGGCGGTTCAGGCATAGGCATCCAATGTGTAACATCTTTGAACGGGATGCACTCTCTTGCTTCACACCAACCACCGTTTGCATCATAATAGGCTACCCAGTCACCAGCTTTTTTGTCGTGAACCAGAACATAATCGCTGGCAAAATCATTTTTCGGAACATCGGGCAATCTATCCTTGACACTAATCCAATTGTTCATGCTCATCACCTCATATCATCGGAAACGCCATCCAGTGCGTCACCGTCACATCTTTCGGCAATCTCTCGCCTATCTCGTCCCAGAACTGACCGTCTGCGTAGCAGCCAAGAAAGTACGCTGTTGGCGAGATTCCTTGCAACATTTTTCCATCTTTATCACGCCACGTTGTCTTAGTCGAAAGTAACAAAGGCTGCGTCCGCTCTCGTGGCGGTTCGCTTGCTGGATGCCAAAGAGTGTTACTCATAACCTGTTCTCCATCAAAGAACCACAGTTCGGGCAGTAGTTCCAACGTGTATGATGATTTTTTGTGTGGCATTTGCTGCACTCGAATCTTGTGAACGTATCGTCCTGCACAATCCATTCAGCGGTACGCTCTAAGGCTGTCGGCGCATCTTCCACAACGTCAATGGCATCGCCAATACCGCAAGCACGGCATCTAACTCCATTGTAGCTCTCGCAGCCATCGCAATATGCTTTCTTGATTCTTTCAATAAGTGCGTTTCGTTCAAGGTATTCCGGATAATTAGCCATTGTCTTTCACCTCGATTGTTGGTGCATTTTCAATAGCTGTTATTACGTCTCCAAGCACATCAAACATCAAGGCATTGAATGTGTAATCAGCTTCATCCACGCTTACATACTCCATCTGCCTATCAGAAAAATAAAGTTTGAGTGCATTTGCATCAATCGGTCTGACTTCCATCGTACTTTCTCCCTTCAATCTCCGTCCCATACACCGTCAGGCCGCATCTTTGCAAACGCCAGCAAACCATACAAAGCGCGTTTGGCGTTGCCCTCTGTGGCGTGCCAGTAGTCGCTATCGTCTACATCGTCACCTAGTGCGGCAATCGCCTTTTCCAGCATCGGGATGCTTTCTGCGCCTGTTTTGCCATAGATGGAGCGGATGCCGTTCTCACCAAACACTTCCGGTTGATAATAGAAGTGACCGTAATTATAGGTGACGTTGAGCCACAGTTCTTTTGTACCACCCATAGCGCGCATACCACCAGCGATAAAATGCGTACTATCTGCTTTGAGCGGTTTGTGCGTTACTGGGTCGCACAGTGAAATATCATAGCTCATTTTCTCTTTTCTCCCATTCTTTGCACACATCTTCCGGGTCTGTAAAATTAGCTCTGCGCTCCGACAGACCGTTGTAACAGACCCACGAGAATCTGTCGTGCCATTTACAGTTTGAGCAGGACTTGTCCACAGTTTGGCATAAAAGTTTTCCTTTGCTGTCCAGTAGAATTCCATTGCCCAGCCTGATTACATTACTTTCGCTCATTTTTCTTCTCCCATTCCTTGCATCCACGTTCATCCCACACGAAGTCTGCAACGTGTTCTGACTGGTCGTTCACGCACACTCCCTCCGGCTCTGCGTACCATTTGCAAGAGCCACAGGACGGCTCGGATTTGTTCTTACAGGATTCTGCTGTGCATCGGATAGCCTTGCCAGCGGAGAACTGCTTGATGCCCATGCAAGAGCAGTGTTCGGTGGTGCAGTAGAAGTTCATTCCTCTATCTCCTTCCATCCGATAAACTCGCATAAGCCAACAGTGTTATTGGCGCAACGATGAATGAGAACTTTATCGCTTATTTTGAATTTTGCGATAAACCCAATTTTACTTTCTTCCATTTCGTTTTCAAACATCCAATCAACAATGTCTTTGTCGATTCTGACATCGCTTTCGTCCGCCATGGTCGCAAAGCACTGTTTGCATCTATAAAGAGCGCACTTTTTCATAATCTCTGCCCTCTCTTTCTCTTTCTGTTGGCATTGAACCGCCTGATCACTCGCTTGTACTCCTCATAGCACTCAGGGCAAAGGTCGCCTGTGTCCCTGCGCCACGCTCAGTCCTTGAAGTATTCGTCAGGGTTCATCATTCTACCGCCTAGAACAGCTCCGCAGCGGTCGCATACTCGCTTGTGGTAAATTCCTCTGTCAGTTTGCATTAGTCGTCCACCTCTCTGTACTCCACGTCAATCTCCTTCGGCAAAGTCGTCTGATACTTCTGGGCAAGCTGCTCTACGCTTTGGGCATCGCCCAACGGCTGTTCCGGCGGGGCAACGGTGACTTCCACATTGTCACGCATACCAAAGTAATTCTTGGCTCGGAAAATCCACTCTGCCGGGTTCTCCTGACCGTACATACCGTTGTACGCCCACATGGACTGCATTTGCAGAATCAGCTTCAGGATGTACTTCTGCTGCAAGCTGTCGTCACGGCGTTTCCCCGCCATAATCTGCTTCAGGCTCACCCATTCGATGCCCAGCACCAGTGCAATCCATTCCACCACAGGGGAGATTCTGGCTTCGATGCAAGCGTCAAAGAAGAAGTCAAGACGCTGCTGCACTTCAATCGGGTTATTCATATCAACGCTCGGAAGGTCGCCAAAATACTTGGCTGCAATCATGCCGATGACCTTTTTGTCCTCTTCATCACCGATTCTCGACTGCAAATCGCCTGTGTTCATCATCTTCGATTTCTCGATAGCCAACTCTTGCTGTTCTTTCACTTTTTTACTCACCTGTGAGCGGATAGATTTCCGCTTGTTAAGCATCTGCTGTTTTTTCTTCTCACGCTCTTTCTCACGCTTCGCAGCGGCTTCTTCTTTCGCCTTTTGCGCCCGTTTCTCACGCTTTTTCTTTTCAGCTTCGGTCAGCGGCGGTCTGCCACGACCACGCTTCGGGGGTGTTGCCATGTATCAGACCTCCTTTGGCGGTTCAGGAAGTGGCATCCAATGGGTAACGGCGTATGGAATTTCACTCCCGACTTCTGCCCAATTTTTGTAAAAGTCCATAAAGCCAAAAATCGTATCGCCGTTATCGCAAAATGCAAGAACTGGAGTATGGTGTTTTGGTTGCCTATCCTTGACGCTAATCCATTTGTCAGGAAAACCGTTCTCGCTATAAGAAACCGTTTCAAAATAGTGCGTAGCCATTCCAAGTTCTTGCTCAATATCGCTGAGAATGCTGTTGTCATCCTCGTCCGTTTCGGTTTCAAGAACAAGGTAAATCCGCTTTTTCACACTCTCACCTCTTCATCTTTGTTTCGATGCTGTCCAGCTTCCGTGCAATCCACCAAACGGAACAGCAGTTGTCCCACTGCCGCCACCAAGCGCACTTTTCTTTCTCGCAGATGCACCGACCAAGCGGGTTGCTGGTCATCTTCATCGGGCAGTAAAGTTCGTTGTCCATTGGTTATTCCCCGTTCATCTTATAACATTTGCTACCGTTCTCGTTGAATCCCAAACACCAAGCTAACTCGGAAGCAATTTTCTGATAAATGCCTTTGGCGTTAAGCTCAGTTTCGGATTCCGCGCAGCCGCTATAAAGACCATACAGAAAAGCCAGCCTTTCACGCCCTACCATGTTAATTTCCTGAATCATCATTTCCACCCCATCACAACTGACGTACAAACGACCAGACACACGTTGATAAACAGCCAGACAAGCACTGCCTGCCGTTCCTCAAACAGGCTGTTCGCCATGTTTTTGATTGTCCGTTCGGACTGAACCACTACCGCCAGCAGGACTAGGCAGACCAGCCAGCGAGTTGCAAATTCAAACATTGTTAGCTCCACCTTTCTCTCAACTCTTTTTCGACCTGTTCTGACTTTGCGGTGATGTAATCCGCAAACTCGTCAGGGGTCATGTCCTCGTTTTTGAACTGTCCAACCATCTCCCAGTACCTGTCACCAATGCGGATGATTTTCTGCACCTGTTCATCGGTCAGGTCTACATCACACCGAAGGTTCTGAATCAGTGCGCCCCATGTGGCGGCTATGCCATCCAGAGCCATGCGAAAGCCATACAGCTGGTTTTGGCGTGCGATTTTGCGGAGGTTGGTTGGATTGATCTGTTTGCCGCACAAGGGGCAGTTTCCAAATTTATTCATCCGGCTGCTCACTTCTGTTCTCCTTTCAGCCATTCGTTCAGCTTTGCCATGCAAGAGGGGCAAAGGACAACGGTTTCATCTCTTATCGAGTAAATCCCTTTATCATCGCCAGCAAGACACTTTACAATAGAATTGCTTTCAAATTGGTTAAGTTCGTCATCAAACGGTGTCATGTATTTCACATCGTTGGAAAGCAGAAACGCTTCGCCGCACCTATCGCATACCATTGTCATTTTCATTCTCCAATCTCTTTAGCAGCCCATCCACATCATACCGCCAATGGACACGCAGCCTTTTTGCTTTGACCTCTATCCCCTCTTGCTCCGCCCACTGCCAAGGGATGCTCTTCCGGCTCTCGTTGTAACGAAATGCTAGAACCTTGCTGGCGGGGATTGCAAAGGTGCGGTTGACTGCCCTGTAATTCACTATCACATGGGCGGTCTGACCGCTGTACCCCGTCGCTTCCACCATATCAGTGATGTGCTTTTCCTTGCGGTATTTGCACTTCGCCTTGTCATACTTGCCAAACACCTTTTCCAGCGGGATAGAGGGCGTTTCGATGGTTTTCAGTTCAAACAGGTGGTTCATTGGGTATCGGTACACAAGGAAGTCACAGATGTTGTCGATGGAAAAGGACAGGTTCTCGTTGCCGCCGTAGTAGGTGGCAGCACTGTCTTTCAGACGGTAGCACCACGCATCGGATGGGACGGACGCTTTGAAGTCTGCTTCAAACTGCTTGCCGGTGTTCATAAATCAACCCGTCCATCGTTTTCTTCTCCATGTGTATGGATAAACATAAAGCATTCCTCTCTTAATCATTCTTTCTGTCATCTGTTTTGCCAGCTCAATGGATGATGCTCTGGGCGCGAAAATCTGTTCCGGGTATTTGATTTCCACCATCAATCCGTTTCGGATAATAGATTTTTCGCACGGATACTTGTAACCGTCTTTCAGGATATAGCCGACCATCTTCTTACCGCTATGCGGTTTGAACCCATACCAAATGCAAGAAAGCGGGCTACTTTCAAACGGAACCAAAATCTGTTTATTTGAATCAATTCTGCAATGGCTGTTCAAAACAGAAGCGATGTGCTTCATCGTTTTCTTCGATGGATTTCTCATCCTCGTTCACCTCTAAATTCGCTTCCGAGAAACCGCTTCTTGCCACGTTCCCGGTGCTTGTCCTCATAATCGCGGTGGTATACGCTCTGGCTGCGGTTCAGCTCATACACGAATGCCTTGCGTTCCTCGAAGTCTTTCTTCTCTGACTTGTACTTCTCGCAAGTATCGTGGCAGGCTTGGTGGCGTGATGTGCAGTTGAGACAACAGGTAATCATTCTATCAACCCCATTGTTCGGCCATTGCTTTTGCAATGCCCGGAAAAGTTTTTGCCCGGTTCGCTTGTCGGTCTTTACCGCCATGATTGAACCAATTTCCGGCAACCTTCGTGCTTTCGCATTGCTCAAGCGGAATTTCATCGGTTGGCTCAAGCTCCGGCAGACCTTTTAACCAAAGGCACGTTTTCTTTTTGAACGGATGTCCGAACTGGTACGGCTGAATGGTCTGCGTGTATTTTGGCAAGCAGTAGACGGATGACGGAATCGGGTTCTCAACCGCAATCTTCGGAATATCAGCCCACAAGAAGCGCAGAAAGAAATCCTTTGCCATCAGTCCTTTACGCAACCGCTGTTCGTTCAGAACGCCTTTCGGGTAAAGGAATCGTGCGCCAGCGTTCGACAGGTATGTGCAAGGCGGGTGCGCAATGAGCAAGTCCCACTTGCCAATGTCATGCGTTACGCCGTCCATTGTCACGACTTGCCCCCCCTCAATAGCCTTGAGAGCATCCCCGAAGATGTGCCACTCAGGGTGCCCGCCAGACGGTTCTTGGATGTCGCATGAGTAAGCTTCGTGACCTCTTGCCCGGAACGCTTTGCAGACTTCCTGTGATTCCTCACAGGCGACTAAAACTTTCATTTTTCCAAACGCCCGTCCAGCCAGATAGCGCAGCTCTTATATAAGGTAGGCGGTCAATACGAAGGAACTTCTTCGCATATAGTTTCGAGTTCTTCAACATCTGCTGGCTCAAAAACAAGAGATGCGCCTTCGCATTCATATTTCTTTGCTTCCCAGTCCACTTTGAATTTTTCAAAATCGTTCTTGTATCGAGGGAACGGATGCGTTTGCTCTGCGTAATAAACGCCCATCATAACTTTTTCATCATCTTCTGGCTTCCAGCTTTCGAGATGATAACTTTCGTGGTTGTCATACTCCCAAAGGGACAGTTCAACAATCAATCCAGAAAAAGCATCGTACATCTGTTGGAGACTTTCAAAATCCCGATAAACCAGCCCTTGCCCCTTGTGGGATTCTTTGATTTGTTCGATGCTTTTCCCGCCAGTTTTCAGGCGGCATCGAACTACTTTCGGACGGTAAAACATAGCGTTCCTTTCTCGCCTTTTGTTCCGGTAGCGTAACCGTTAGTTAAAAGGGAACGAACCGTCGTCCTCAATCACGGAGAAGTCATCGTTCCCGCCCTGCGAGTAGCCGGAGCCAGACCCGCCAGCCAGCATTTTCTTCGGTCTGACCTCATAATCGCCGGAGCGAATCTTGTCCACGCTGGTGAAGCGGTCAACAACGAGCTTGGTCTTGATGTTCCCATCGTTGCCCATATACTCTTCCTCACGGAGAACCACGCCGACCAGCTTGCCACGCAGGGTCTTTTCATCGTTGTTGAACTTATAGCCGGGATTGGACTGCTCCACAGCGGTGATAAAGCCCTTGAAGAACGGCAGCGCCTTTTCTTTGTAGCTCTTGATAGTCTTGCCGCCCCATGCCCACTCGCCCGGATTCAGCTTGCCACGCTCGATAAGAGAAGCGGTCTGCTCACGCCAGTAGCCCTTGAACTCGCCCTCTGCGACTTCCCACTCGATGTTCAGGCGTTCTTTTGCGGGCTCGTCCGTTGCCTTGCAGATACCGGCAACATAGCCGCCAACAGGCAGGTCACGGCGTTCGGTGGCTTCCTGCACGTCATTCCAGTTGATGTTCTTCATCTGTTACTCTCCTTTGCTTTCCGGCTGAACCGGGATGTTGTAATACTCACGGATGGTCTTGTCTACGGCGGCGAGGTCGTTCTCGATCAGCGCATCGTTGAACATCCCCAGAGGGGTTTTCACAGTGTCCATCCCATCATTGCGAGTGCTGAACAAGTATCTCCCATCCTGTACGACTGTTTTCAGAACGATGGTGAAATACCCTTCCACGCAGACCTTCTCGTCCAGAAGCTTGCCGATGGTCTTGAACTTCTCGCCACCGTCTCCGTCACGCTCGCTGTGACCGAAAAAGTAAACCACTACATCGTCCGGCAGTTCCTTCGCCCGCATCAGCAGAGCGTTGAAGTTGGCTGCCATGTCGGTAAACTTCTGGTATCCGGCGACCTTTGCGTTCCGCATGAACTCGCCTGTCATAAGATAGGTGGCATCGTCAATGACGATGGACTTACGTTTGGTGCTGTGGATTGCGGCATCAATCTTGCCGTAGTCGTTGGTGATATAGGTTTTCATGTTGCTACGGAACGGCAGCGGCTTGCCAAGCACGTTGATAACCGCAACCTGTTCCGGGTCAAAGTTCCGAAGCGAAGCGGACTTACCGCTGCCGGAATGACCGTAGACCATTACTAATACTGCCATTAGCCGTTCTCCTTTCTCGCTGCTTTCTTTGCCTTACGGCAATCCGCACAACGCTTGGGCAGTGCCATGTTATGCGATTCAAAGAAAATGCGTTCTGCACGAGTAATCTCGAACACTTTGCCGCAGTCACGGCACGTTTTCTCTATGCTCGTGTCCCCGTCCCAGGAAGCTCTTCTTGCGGCATCTTCAACAGCAAACGCTTCATTAAGGCTGTCACGAAAACTCCTAACAAGCGTATGCTGCGGTGCGTGACCGTTTCTGCGTAGCGCTTCCTCTAAGTTGTCCTTTTTGCAACTTGTGCAAAGAGTTTCCGTGCTGTTGGGGAACACTGAAAAAGGCTTATTGCACTTTTCGCAGTGCTTAATTTCTTTCTTGTATTTGCCCATTTTCTTTCCTTTCTTCGACTTCATTAGGCTTCATTGTTCTTACTTTGGCTTAATTTGGCTGTACAAAATCAACCAGCCATCAGTTTTGCCAACTGTGCGCGGAGGTCTTTCAGCTCCGCTTCTCTGTCCTCGATTTCAGACTGTAAGTCATCAATCTCAGCCAGCCGGTCAGCTTCTTTGGCTTCTGCCATCTGCTCGTTGGTCATAAAGTACACGCCGTCATCCGGCTCATTTATTCCTCCGAATCTGTCAAGGTTAATCATCTTTTAGTCTCCCTCTCTTACGTTCCTCTTTGATCTGCAACGCACTGTGCCACTGGTCTTTGTCGATTTCGATGGTAGACCACCGATGGTTACAGACAAGGCACTTCTTACGGCGAACTACGCTGTCATTGTCTGACCGGCTGTCAACCGTTGTAATGCTGTCACTACCGCACATCGGGCATTTCATCGTGCATCCCTCCACTCGTTGGTGTGATGAGGAATGCGTTTTACTTTGCGATTTTCCTGTTCAATACGTTCATTTTCAGAGCTGACCCCAATGGCACACAAGACGAGTGCTGCGGCGAGGAAGCTGCACGAAAGGAAAACGTATCCAAACATTGCTACTGTGCTCTGGCTTTTCTGGATTGCATCGCCGCATCCTACCGAAAAGATTGCTAACGCGATTCCAAGCGTGCAAAGGACATTAGCTTTCAGGCTTTTCACTCTTATTACCTCCAAAACTCAGTATCCATGCCGTAGCCATTGCCACAGATACCGTGATGATTCCACGGGCAGTTGATGCGCCTACCAGAATTCCGATGTGATGCACCATCCAGAAGTTCAGCAGAAATACCGCCAAAACCGTTGCCAGTGCTATGCCCCACATCAGGGCAACTTCAATCAGTGCTTTCATTTTGTCTCCTTTCGTTTTTGCCGTTGCTGTACTGCTCCTAGCTACTCAATGCCTTAGCCTATCGTTTCTATTCTTTGCCGTTGCCTCGCATTGCCTTTGCATATCAAAGCTACGCCTTGCATCTCATAGCCTTTGCTCTTCCCAGCTTTTCCTTGCCATTCCATCGCTTGTCTGAGCCTTGCTCCGCCATGCCTTTGCAAGTCTCGTCAAATCAGCGCATCGCCTTTGCTAATCCTATCGCGGCGTTGCCTTGCCATAGCGGTTAATTGAGGATTTCGTAAGCAAAGCGCCCTTTAGAACTGTTGCGCCACTGGCCGATACCACGCAGAGCACCGTAGTCCAGCCACTCACGCACGACCTTCTCGTGAGAATCGTCCAGAAGAACGATTTCAAACTCGCAGGTCGAACCAGCGGGAATCTGCTCGCTGTTGGCAAGACTGACGCGTTCGCCCTGCGCCGTCTGGGCGCGGAGAGGGCGCTGGCACTCGGTAATCTCACCGTTCACATGAATGGGAATCATGCGGGGCTGAACGAAAATCAGGCCGTCAATGACCTTCTTGTAGGCCGTCAGCTTGCCGGATTCATTGACAGCTTTCTTTTTGCCAGTCTCGGTCTTGCCGCCGATACGGGAAAGCATACCGCAAGAATCCTTGAAGAAGCCCTTGATCTGGTAGTCATACAGGATGGGCTCTCCGTTCTCGTTGCGAGGGAACACGGTCATGCCCTTATCTGCCACAACATCAGCACCCAGAGCGGCAACTTCGTCCTCGATAGTATTTGCGTCAGGTGACTTGCTTGCGATGAACTCTCGCGCGATATTCTGGTTGCTAGGCCAAGTGCCGAGAACCGCTTCGGTGAATGTGATTCTGACTTTGATTTTTTTCATTTTTGCTCACTCTTTCTTTCTCGATATGTTCCAGCCGCTCTTTCTCCCGACTGCGCCAGCGGATTTCCCGTTGACCGTAGTATTTATCGTTCATCGGGAGGGTCTACCTTTCCTTGCGCAAACAAAGTGCTGTAATGGCCGTAGGTCATTCCAAGCTCTTTTGCTTTATCGTTTATCTGTTTGATGGTGTACTTCGGCTTAGGCTTTTCTTCCATCTGGTTTCCTTCCGGCCTAGCTTTACGTATGGAAGTCTTGGTATAATCCGGATGTTCTTTCCACCAGTCTGCGACCCGTTTTCGTTTTACAGCGTTCGCGCATTTATGGTGGTACTTTTGATGTTCGTATACTTTACGCATCGGCCTTTTGCACCATTCGCATGGAACGACGCCATATGGAGCGCGTCGCGCTGCTTGGTTTTCCTTTTTAACCAATATTGCGCATTCTTTGCAATATCGTTTGGTTTTGAGAACTTTGCCAAGAAAGACACCGCAGCGCTCACAGTACTTTTCTTCCACGCTGCATCTCCTCTTTCAACCTTTCTTCTTTGTTATGCCGTTCAAAGCACTGGTTGATGGATTTCTCCATCCACAGCACCTTGTTGGCATCGTTTCTGGATACACCAGCTGCCATTGCCAGCTTCAGTCTGCGCTTGCGGCTTTGCGCTTTGCGAAATTTCATCACCAGCACTCACCAGCCTTTTTGATGATGAACTCAGGCACTTCCCTGCCGGTAGCCCGGCACAGGCAGACGCACTTAGCAATCCAAATGTTCCACTTGGATGGGCTGATAGAACAAGTGCAACTCTTCTTTTTGCTCTCTCCCAATTCAATGAACACGCTAATCGAATGAAGCCCATAGCTTTCAATCTCGCACCAGCTGATGCTGTATCCGTCAAAGCACAGTCGGCTCATAATGCGCATTGCTGAGTTCTGCGCTTCCAAGACTTCCGCTTTCGTCCACTTGAGCTTGTCCGTTTCGTAGGCCTCGACCGCCTCGTCAATGGCGTGGTGTGCTTCGTCCGGGTGTTCAAGATCTACTTTCAAGGTGATAATCTGTTCCATGTTTACCCCTCCACTTTCTTGTTCTTCTCCGTCTTTAAGAAGAGATTAACGAAATAGACCTGGCCGATACCCGTCACCTTCGGGGTCTTATTGATAGAAGTATGCCCATCGGAATGCGCAATGGATGTTTCCTTGATTTCAAACAAGCGAAGTTCCATAGACTTCTGGGTCGGCATATTGTAGTCCGTCCGCTTTCTGTCCTTAATCAGGTATCCGTTCTCACGCATCCATGAGAACAAGCGGTTCTGCCCCATTTGGATGCCGTTCTGTGACAGTAGCTTTGCCATTTCACCAACAAGAATGCTCTGGCTGCTTGCGCTCACAGCGTCAGCAAAAAGTGCTTTCGGCTTCATGGTTTCAATCTGCTTGTCTTTCTCTTCCAGCTCCTCATGCGCTGCGATCAGGGCAGTTGCAAGGAGCTGCGAGCGGGTAAGCTGCGGCTGTCCGGTCAGCTTCTTCTCCATCTCGTTGAACGCTGCAATGTACTTGAGCTTCCACTCAAGAGCAGCCTTGCCATTGAAGCCCATCGCCAGCAGTGTAAAGCCGTCACGGTTCATCAGATACATGGGGTAGCTCTGGCCGTTCTGCTCATGGACGTACTCGGTCTTGTAGAACATTGGGGTGTCCCCATTTTTGGGGAGACCCCTCACAATGTCTTCGATGTCACGCATCACATGGTCATGACGCTTCTCGAAGCTCTCTGCAATCTGGCGGCTGGAAACCACAGGCTCGCCATTTTGCATGGATAAAATAATGTCGTTCATTTTTAATCCTTTCTTATGACTTACTGCTTGTCCCTCACAAGCAAAGCGTCTACTGACACACGGAAGTAATCAGCAACTTTCACAAGCTGTCGAATGCTCGGCCCATTTGCGGAGCGTTCCCACTTGCCCAGTGCGCCGTTGCTTAAACCAGCGGCTACTTCCAAGTCAGTACGAGACAGACCATGTAACTTGCGAAACTCGTCGATTTTAGAAAGATTCACTAGCCATTCTCCTTTCTGGACTTGTATTTTACTAGAAAATATGCTACTATGTAGTTGCGAAGTACAAAGTGAACATTTTCTAGCGACTTCCTGATAGATTTGTCAGGGGTCTTGGGTTTTGTTTGCCCTATGCTTCATATTATACTAGCCAAGTGGCTATTTTTCAATAGTCAATTTTCAATTCTGTGAACATTTGGCTATTTGCACAAAAAGAGAGGTCTTTTTCTATGCGCAATGTGGAGCGAGCCAAGAAAATCGCTGCCGACAAAGGTGTGAATATATCCTTTGTGTGCAGAGAAATCGGGAAAAGCAGAGGTTATATCTCTCAAATGCTGACTACCGACAGAGATTTTCCAGATGAAATGCTTTCGCCAGTAGCCAACGCGCTAGGCGTTACAGTTGAAGAACTGACTGGCAGTCAAAAAGAAAACCCGCCCCAGCAGCCGAAAAGTGAAGTTGACGCGGATATTAAATGGATTGAGCAGAAGCTAGTAGAGATGCCGAAAGAAAAGCGTGAAGCTTTAATGAAGCTCATCAGAACTATGTGAGGTGACGGCGTGGGCAAAAAGAAATTTAGCAAAGAAGAACTGCTGAACGACAAAAGTTCTCACATGGGTGATAGGTTTTCATTTGCCTTCGGTGCGCTTTTCTTGGTTGCTTCATTTATTTTCCTTATGTATTCTTCAACCGCCTTTTTAATCGTTGCAGCCATTGGGGCTATGATGTTGATAAAAGGTAAACGCGGATACGATATGTTTCTTGAAAGAGAAAAGCTCAAAACAAAAATGTACGAAACACCTGTGTCCGCAAAGATTGTAGGCTCTGGTGAAAGCAAGAAGGCCGGAAGCGCCGCACTCCGTTCCGCTGTTGGTGGTTCAATTGCCGGATTGCCCGGTGCTGTTTACGGTGTAGCATCCGCAAAATCTAAAACGACCGTCACGTTTTATGTGACGTATGAAGATGGACATCACGGAAGCGAAACCGTAAGCTCTGATTCTAGCCGGTTCTTAAAACTGATGAAGGTCTGTGAAGATTGACCCGGTACAAATAAAACCCCTTGTGCCGGGCTTTCGGTAGCCTTATGCGCAAGGGGTTTTGTCATGCGTTAGTTATTATTTCTTTAGCTGCCGGAATCTTTTCAGGGTGTTCCAGTAGCCATGCAATAAATCGGTCAATCTTGGCTCTTTCCTGTTCACTCATTGTGGCATATCCTCCCGATCGGCAAGTGCGGATGTTCATTTGATACGATTATACATCTTTCTGTTGTACGGTCAATATCATTTTAACAACTTCGTAAAAATCGAATGTTTTCTTCACATCCATTACTTCACATCAGGGAAGCCAAAAATTGCGATGACAATGATTAAGAGCCACATTAAATTTAAGTTACCCTTTGCTTTGTAGCATTCCGTTGAGTATGGAACGAAAGGGGTTATCCGGTAAATCGTCCAGCACATCTGCTTTGACGAGAGCGTTTGTGCTGATGCTGTGCGAAACATTGTTTAGCTGCACAATGGCATCGTCCAAGTCTTTTACGGTTGCTCCACGCCGTTCCATTGACTGGAGAAAAGTTTTCACTTCTTCAAGAACGACAGGGTTCTCGGCTTTATAGAATCCATTCGTAAAGTCCATCTTCTTCTCCTTTCACAGTTCCACAAGCTGCCCGTCAATGCGTTCGATGTTATCTGCCGGGTCGCGCCCATCGTCTAAGGCGGCTATGGCGCGTTCCAGGATGCCTTTTGCTTCAAGGTAAGCATCTTTATCAGCTTCGTACCCAGAAAGGCTCAGGACAAGCTCCAGCGTCCGTCTGCGAGCGTATGGAATAATCAGAGCATCTACAGTTCGTTTCATTAGCTTTCCTCCCACGGTTCAGGTGTGTGCGGCTGCCAATCGGGAACGCTGGCAGGCATTCCGTCGATGATCGGCATACGTTCATGGTTCCAGATTACAGTTTCTTTCATTTTTGTTCCACTCCTCTTTGGAATTTTTTGACAATATAGTTATACCACATCTCGCTGTTTCAATGAAACAGCGACTTTTTTCAATTATTGTTTCACATTTTGAACAATATATCAGTTAAATTACTTTGCTTTTGTATCATTTTGTCGAAAGAGGGGTATTTATGGATGATTATAGGATACGAGTGGCAAAAGCGTTAGGGATGGCAAGAGCAGAATCCGGACTTAGTCAACAGAAGCTTGCGGACAAAATGGGTGTAGGCCGGACATCCATTTTTCGTTACGAGCAAGGGACAATGACCCCAGATGCTCCTACTATCATAAAGTGGTTCGTGTGCTGCGGCGTTGCGGCCAAACCGTACATAGACACCTGTTTACATCCCGGATTATTGGAAAGTCTGGCTGGCGATGCCAGCACCGAGAGAAAGAAAGATACACTGATAGAACATATCAAAGACGCCCATCCACAGGAAATTGACCTGCTGTGCTATCTGATTTATGGCAATCACGGCTCAGATTACCTTGCCGTTCTGTGCGAAATGGTAGCCAACCTTCACACGACTTTGCGCGATCGTGTGTCCGTCTGCCGCACCGTCACAGGTCATTACGAAATGGCACAGGCCACCAAAACCGACCCAGACCCAGACGGAACGCAACCCAATATGCAAATTTTATATCAGGCGCAGGACTGTGGAGAAGCTGCGGCCATGAAGCGAAACGATTCGTATACCATCAACGAAGAAAACATTTTGCGCTGATTGTCGAATTATCGTAGTTTTTGAAGAACATTTTGTCCACGTTCATCCACTTTTTGTACACCTATCTGGCAAATTCACCTTGTCATTCCGTCCCCCATAGGCTATAAATCGACAACATTCGCGCGGAATAAATAACGAGTTATCGTTAATCTGTTGTTTGTGCTTGAATAGTTCGTCAATCTGTCCCCCATTGTGCAGATTAGGTATACCTTTCCATCCACTTTTTGTACACCTATCCACAATCCGTCCACGTTTGGTATGGCTAATGGAAGGTCGCTTCACCACCGATACAGTCTTATTCAGCAAGTGACGGCTTGAGTTATCCACAAACTGGAATGGAAAAATAAAGAATTTGTTGAAAATTATCGTCATCGACTATTTAACGATGATATTTAACCTCTTGTTTATTTCTTGTTTAATATATAATATGTAGACGGGGGACAAAATGACAAAGCATGGGGGACATTTTGACAAGTCATGGGGGACGAAATGACGAGGACACGGGGGACAAAAAGACAAGCTATGGGGGACGAAAATCGTTGACATGTCCCCCAACTTGTGATATACTGTTTTCAGGCCATTAAAGGAAGTGAGCAGATGCCAAAAATATCAGACAATAACCTTGTCGAGAAAAGCAAATCGCTTGTTTGGGCGAAGTTCAGGGACTACACAGCAGGAGAACTTCGTCTGCTAGAGGTTTATCTATCGAGAATAAACCCGAGAGACCCAAGTAGCAGTCGTGTAGAGTTTACGCTTGCTGAATACAGGGAGCTTCTTGGTCTGAAAAGCCTTGATGCACGAAGGATTGAGCCGCAGATCAAGCACTTTTTGGGCAATACAGTTTCGATTCCTATTGACAAGGAGAAAGGAACGTTTGAAAGTTTTGTCTTATTCACGAGGGCAAAACTGGACTATGTACCAGAAACAAGGTCTTACGTCGTGGCAATTACATGCAACCCAGACCTTCGCTCCATCTTTTTCGACATTGCTGAAAGCGGATATGTTCGGTATCGGCTGCGTTACACGTCACGAATGAAATCACAGTATAGCATCTTGCTTTACTCGATTCTCCGGGACTGGTTGAATATGGACAACAAACCGCATGAAATCAGCCTGAAGAAGTTGAGAGAGCAGCTTGGCGCAATGGAAGCTAGCTACGATGTTTACAAGAACCTTCGCAAGCGAGTGCTTGACGTTGCGGTGGATGAAATCAATGCCGTGTCCGACATTGTTGTGACTTACGAGCCAGTTCTTGTGGCACGAAAGGCTGTGGCAGTCAAGTTTAAGCCCAAAATTAAAGCGTCTGAGAAGCTGATTGAAGCACAGGCAAGCGAAGTGCTGACCGAACCTCAAAAAGCCGTCAGAAAGCCCCGCAGAAGCGGATATGAGGATTTCGACTGGTCTGTGTGCGACGAACTGGAAAAGCAGGACTGCATTGACGTGGCAAAGGTGATTGAAAAGTGGATGAAGAAAGAGCATCCTGAAATCAAGCTGCCAAGACGAAGAGAGGCGGTTTACGACACGGTAAAGGCAGCATATAATGACATTTTGTCTTTGGATAGGTCTCCGTTTCCGGACAGACCTGTTGGCTATCTGATTAGAAGCGTAGACAAGGCAGGCGTTGTGGACAAGTATATGCCAGTGTTCTATTCTATCGAAGCGCTTAACAGCAAATAAAGAAAGAGTGATAAAATGGCAAAAATCATAGCTATCGCCAACCAAAAGGGCGGCACAGGAAAGACCACCACAAGCACCTGTCTGGCTGGTGCGTTGCAGTTGCTTGGCAAGAAAGTCCTGCTGGTGGACTGCGATGCCCAGTGCAACGCAACGGACACTTACGGCGCACAGACAGAGGATGTATGTACCCTGTTTGATGTGATGACCCGGCAGGGTACGGTAGAGGAAGGAATCCAGCACTGTGAAGCTGGTGACATTCTTCCGTCTGATAGCGCATTGAAGGACATCGATGAACAGATGGTTCGGGACATTGGCAAGAACTTCCGGTTGCGAGAAGCCCTTGAAAGCGTATCTGGGCAGTACGATTATATTGTGCTGGACACTCCACCGCAGCTTGGTCTTGCGCTTGTGAACGCGCTGATCGCCGCCAACAGCATTATCGTTCCCATCACAGCAGACCGATATGCGCTGGCTGGTTTGAGCCAGCTTTCGCAGACTATCGGCGATGTTCGCAGATACTTCAATCCGACTTTGAAGATTGAAGGATTGCTCTTGAACCAGTACAAGAGCCGTGAGAACCTGTCCAAAGAGGTTGTGGAGCAGCTTCCGGTGATTGCACAGAGCATGGGAACAAAGCTGCTGGACGTGAAGATTAGACCGTCTATGGGCGTTCGTAAGGCACAGGCAGAGCGTCACAGCCTGTTTAGCAGCGACACGGCAAAGAGTACCAGCGCAGAGGACTTCAAAGCGTTGGCAGAGATGATTGTAGAAGGAGAAGAAAAATGAGCGGTGGACATTGGGATTATCAAAATGACAGCCTTGCAAATGCTGTTTATCAGCACTGCTACCCAGATTATGGCCTTGCAGATGAACGTGTAAAAGAGCTTTCGATTATTGCACGAAAAGAAAATCCGCTTGGAGACAAAGATTTGAGTATGCTTCTGTACGATTTGCTTTGTGTTTTGCATAGCTGTGATTGGTACATAAGTGGCGGCACTGATAAAGAGCAGTATAAGAAGGATGTACAGTATTTCAAGGAAAAATGGTTATGGAGCAAGGAATGGATTAAAGTGAGCGACCACTACCCCGAAATGGTGGATATAAACGGAGAACTTAAAAGCAACCCCGTTTTCGTTGCTTCACCGTTGACAGGAACAGATATTGCACAATGTTACTTCTATCCAAAAGACGGTGGAAAACCTATTTGGAAAACAGAATGGTCTGGTAATCTTGGAGTGACACATTGGATGCCGCTACCAGAAGGTCCATCGTTTGACGATTTGGATTTTGAGGAGGTTGATGTAGAATGAAGTCAACCAGCAAAAAAACATCCGGCTTGTTGGGCGGGTTTGACTTCCAGCCTGTTTTTTCGGAACATACATTAAGCCGAAGTGAGCCAAAGGAAGAAGAAGTAAGCCAAGCGAAGCCGAACGAAGCCGAACAAGCACAGATTAAGCCCAGTGAAGCCACAGACAGCCATGCACAGCCTAATGAAGCACAGTTAAGCAGTATTAAGCCGAAGAAAGCCAAAGACAGCGGAACACAGCCAAACAATGCCGTAGTAAGCGAAAGTAAGCCGAAGAAGCTGGAACAAGCGAAAGAAGTTCAACGCCTTATCGAACAGGGCGATGTGTCCGGCGCACTAGCCAAAGTTGGCTTGACAAAGAAAAAAATCCCGATGCCGGAATCGCATCAGGGCGTTGCAAGCGGTGATGGCAAGCGTTCCAAGCGCATTACCATCCTTATGAGCGAGGAAGAGCGAAAGTACATCAACCGTGAAGCAAGGCGACACGGAATGACGATTGGACAGTTCGTGTATGCTTTGGCGGTTGCAGCAGCAGAGGGGAAGATTGAGTTGGAGGATTTCTTAGATGAATGATAGTGAACGACGTCTTATTCGATTTGTTTGCGATGGCGATATGCGAAACGCGCAAAAAGCCGTTAAAATCATTTTGAATTCTATAATCATCCAAAAAAGATGAGCAGTTCAAAGAAAATATGTTTCGCAAGTTGGAAAGCAAAAGAAAATTTATTGAATTGCCATATAACTTACAGCATCTTTTGATCGCAGAGGATACAGAAGAATTTCCAGAAGCAAGATTCCTTCTTAGAAACGAAGAAAAAAGTATAACGCAGAATATCGTTGCTATTTATCGAGCATCTGAAAAATTGAATGAAATGGGCATTCCTTATTTGCCAGCATTGATGCTTTATGGGCAAAGCGGATGCGGAAAAACCATGCTGGCTAGGTATATCGCGCATAAAGCAAAACTTCCTTTTTTAAGGATTCAATTTTCAAGTCTAGTTGATTCGCACTTAGGGCAAACACAATCTAACCTTGCAAGAATTTTTGATTATGTGAGAACTGCTCCTTGCGTTCTTTGTTTTGATGAAATAGATGCGGTCGGAATGGCTCGTGGGCAAAAAGATGACGTTGGAGAAATGAACCGTGTGGTTATCGCGATTATGCAGGAAATGGATAGATTGCCGAACAATGTCATTATTATTGGAACGACAAACCGATTTGATAGGCTCGACCCTGCACTTATAAGAAGATTTCTTGGAGGAGTAAATGGTAAGGTTTGAGGACAAAAAATGGAAAGAAAATGGATTAACACATTGACATTTAATTACATTACTAATCCGAAAAACATTTGCAATTTTGGGATTGTAGATTAAAAGGAGATTAAAAAATGAATAACACACGTAGAAAAGCTATTAAGCAAACTATTAACCGTTTTGATTCCATCCGTAAGAAACTGGAAGAGCTTGTGGAAGAGGTCGAAAGCGTAAAGTCCGATGTTGAGGACATTCAGTGGGAAGAAGAAGAGTACCGTGATAATATGCCGGAAAACCTGCAGGGGAGCGAGCGGTATGAAAAAGCAGATGACGCTTGCACAAATCTGTCTGATGCTGTGGATGCTCTGGATGATATGATTGGTGCTCTGGATTTTGACTTTGGTGATGTAACTGCCTCTCTGGAGGAAGCGATGGAATGATTAAGACCACAAACCCATTAAAGAGAAGTGCATGGGCTGTGTTCTTGTACAGAGGCAGGCAAGTTTGTTTGTATCTTTTGCGTAATAGTAATCTTGTGGACAAGGAGCGTATGGTAGAACTTCTGGCACGAAGATACATGACAGAGCCTGAAAGTATTGTTGTAGATGATGACTTTGAAAGTATTTTGAGTGTTGCAGAACAGGCAGGAAAGATGGCTAAAAACGAGTATCCTCATTTAACAAAATTTGAAACGCTGTATATCAAGGAATTGATTAAAAGATAAACGTAAAGTTGTATGGAGGATTGACGTATGATTGTTTATAGACCTCATCGCGGTTCTTTGGAAGATGCCATGAAAGAAGTAAAAACATTCGACAATTGGTATCAGATGACACATTACATTGCAAACAATTGGAACTTGGCGATTGGCAAGAAAGTGATAGACCCTGATGATATTGTTATGGACGATAAACCGGTCAATGATGACCGTGTTGGCTGGAAAGACGTTCACATGGTTTTGGTAACTCGTATTGGGAACGACAATTTTATGGAAGAATACGGAAGCCCGCAGTGTATCGGGTATTGCACTTACGACACCTCAAGCGTCAAAAAATACTTAACATCAAAAGAAGTAGGATGCGAAAACTTCTATTGGGTAAAAATCCAGTACGATGATGACGAAAAATGCAGACACTTTCAAACTCCGTTCGTGTTGTTTGCGAATGACAAGGATGAAGCAAAGGCTAAAATCGAGCGAGAAGTCCCCGGCAAATTCTCCATCGTTGGCATAGTTGAGCTTGATAAGAGCCTTGTATTACATCCGCAAGACTTATTTGACATAAAAGCAAAATCTGTACTTTGGGAATAAAATAGCCCCTGTGTAGCCACAACAACCGCACAGAGAAGAAAGGAAGAATATGATGGAAGTAGAACACTCTAGCGAAACAGATTCATTGGCGTATGAAGAATGGGCTAAAGAACGGCGGGATTCTACAAATGCCAATTATGTTGAAACTGGATGTATAATTTGGCATTCTATCGAAAAAGAAGGACTCCCGCCAGAACAAACTGGCGAAAAATATCTTATTTCCGTTGAGGATGGGCATACAGGGAAAAGTTACGTAAATGCCGCATATTTTATTAGGAAGGGATGGTTCGACAGCGTGTATACGGAAGAAGGGAAAATAATACCAGAACACGATATTGTAACACACTGGGCGAATTTGCCGAAACCGGCACAACTTCCCAAAAGGCCAAGATTCCCATTGGACAATCAAACGCCAGAAGAAAGAGAAGCTGAAGCAAAAGAAAAAGCAAAACAACTGCAAGAAAAAATAATGAAAGCGTTTGGCTATAACGTATAGAAAAATCCCCCTGTGTAGTTTTTAACAGCTACACAGGGGTTTGTTTTACTTATCAGCAATGCAATCCCAGTAGAGATATGCCTTGCCATCTGCGGCATCTGCGTCCTCAAGGAACGCCTTTGCCATGTCAGCGTAGAAGCCCGGAGTGTCAACGGACTGACGCTTTGCGACCTGACAATAATCCGAGTACATCATGTTCATGACTGCCCAGAAATCGTTCGGGTCACAGGTGATATTGCGCTGTTTCGCAACGTCCTGCGTCTGTTCCAGCGTCCAGTGACAGCCCTTTGTGCCGTCAGCGTTCACCATGCTGTCGCACCATTCCTCCGCTTCATCGTGGGTGAGGTGTTGGCGCGGCATCTTGATAGAACGGCTGTCTGCACTGCCACGTTCATACTGCCCAGACCGCTTGTCCCAATCGCCGTTCTGCGAGAAGCCGATTTGCGGCATCTTACGCCCATACTCTACGTCAGGGTAGCGGGGGATAGGGTAGGGGTCGATATAACGGTTCTCCTCTTGCGGATAATAGGGATAGCGTTCGCTGCCATCTTCCAGCTTACGCAGACGGCGTTCCATCTCACGCTCTCTGCGGTCACGCTCTTCCTCAAGGCGGTCGCGTTCCGGCTCACGGTTTTTGTCGTGGTCACGGAGCATCATCATGCGGCGAAAATTAGTCTTGCCCATAATCTATACCTCCTCAAGAAATGGACGCAGGCGCACCGGCGTGGGAGCGGCAGAAGCAGCCAAGATACTTAAACGTGCCGGTGCCGGTTGCAGACGTTGCCACACGGGTAGCGTAGCGGGTGCGGGTGTGGATGCTCTCGGCGGTTGCCTGAGCGCAGTTGCAATCGGTCAGAGGGTACGCGGTCGTGCCTGCACCTATGGTAATGACCACAGGGGCGTTGATGGTAGTCGTGTCCGGCAAGCTCTGAGCAACCACGATACAATACTTCTCTCCGTTCTGGTATGCGCCAGCAGGGATATTGATGGTCAGCGTGTCGTTGGCAAACGTGACCGCCTGACTGATGACCAAGTGCGGGCAGAGTTTGCAGCTTGTTTTGCAAGCCATAATGTTTTCCTCCTAAAAAATCAGGGGCAGAGGTGTCTTACCCCTGCCCCGATGGTTCACCCGGTGTTATCGGGGAGTGTGTAGGTTAGCAGCAGCCGCAGCAGTTCACGCCCACGTTGGGGTTTGCCACCTGATAAGCGGGAATCGGACGAGGATTGACCCGGTTCAGGATGGTATCGGTCTGCTGGGACATCACAGTGGTCAGAAGCGCATTCTGACGATCCTGAGAAGCAGCGAACTTCAGGTTCTGGTTCTCAGCGGTCAGAGTGGCAATCTTATCCTGCGTGAAGTAGTCCATCATGCTGCGGAAATTGGCGTTGCAGTTGTCCACGATGGCACGGGCGTTGTCTGCGATAGCCTGACGGGTAGCGCAGTCCTGCTGTGCAATGGTGTACTTCAGGTCGCCGATGAGCTGCTTGTTCTCGCAGCAGCAAGATGCAAGCTGCGTGGAAAGTGCGGTCTGACCCGCCTGCCGTGCGTTGCCCTCCTGCATGATGGCGAGGCTGATGGCGTTGTCGCCGTTGGACACGCTGCGTTCCAGACCGTTCACGAGCTGTGCGTTCTGGTAGCCGAGCTGACAGATGGCGCTGTTCACGCCCGCAAAGCCGTTTGCGATGTTGGCGTTGACTCCGTTTATCTGCGCCAGCTGGTCATAGCCCAGAGAGCAGATACCGCTCTGAATGCCAGCCAGAGAACGGGAAGTGTCCTGCTGGTAGAAGCCTTCAGACAGAGCCGCACGAGTATCTGCGCCACCCTGACCAGTTGCGCCAGTGCCGACCAGATAGGGGATGTAGCTGTTCATGCCGTTGTCACCACCGTTTCGACCGTAGCCGTTTGTACCCCAGCCGAAGATGATGGCGAGGATGATAACCGCCCACAGACCTTCGTTGCCGAAAAATCCGCCGTTGTTATTGCCACCGTCCTGCCCAGCCAGATAACCAGTTGCAAAATCGTCCATAACAAAACTCCTTTCAGTTTTGCGTTATGCCATCCCACCGCCGTGTGCGGTGGGCGAAGCCAAACAAAAGCGGTTTTTATCAAGTCCGCAAAACTGAGAAGCGTTTCGCTTAGAGGGATGCTTTACCGGGGCAGCGTCAGGTTCAGAGCGCTTGCCAGCTGATTCAGGTCGATGCCACGCTCTTTGGCGAGGTTCTGCGCCATCGTTCGGAGCTGCGTTTCGTTTTTGCCCTGAATCAGGTTCAAGCCTTGCATGATGGGTGCGTTCTGCCCGCTCAACTGCTGGATAAGCCCCATCGGGTTCTGTCCGGCACGGGCAAGGTTCGCAAGCTGCATGATGGGGCTGTGCGTAATCACATCAAACGGAGAGGACATTGTTATTCTCCTTTCTTTGCAGCGGCAGTGGGCTTGGAAAAGCTCTTTTGCCACTTTTCCAGTTCATCCAGCCTGTGGACGAGGGCGTTATACTCTTCAATGGGCACATACTGCTGTGTCGGTGCAGCGGTCTGCTGCGCCTGTTGCGCCTGTTGCGCCTGTATCTGCCGCCACGCTTCCGGGCTGTAAAACTCCTGTACATAGGATTCGCAGGTGTCCGGGTTGAGCCGCTTGCAGTAGATCACACCGCTGCGCAGGTCAGGGCAATAGGTCGGTCTGCCGTACAGGTCAGACGGTATCGCCAAAAACTCCTCCCTGCTGGAAACAGGTCTGCCCAGTAGCCAACCACCGTCTTGTGCCGACTGCTGAACGGGCTGTTGCCCATTCATCGGCTGCGGACGCTGCGGTTGTGCCTGTTGCATCTGTGCGTTTGGCAGGGAAGTGGCAAGTCCTACCGTGCCCATACCGCCGTAAGGATTGACAGGCTGCTGCGGAACGTAAGGTGCTCCGGGTGTCGGATAATAGCTCATAATACATCCCTCCTTGTGCTCTTAGTGTACCGCATCAGCAAAAAGCGAAAGACAACGAAGGTATAACGAAGGACAAAAAAAGAAAAGCGCCCACGCGGAAAAATCCGCATGAGCGCTTAACTGTAAAGATGCACACATTGAAGTGCAATGCTAAAATATCACATCATCCAATATATGGCAATGCTTTTGACAAAACTAGTGCGAATAAAACAAAATCCACCAGCCTAAAGCTGATGGATTATAAGTGAGCGAGTAATCGCCCCGCCACCGAAGTGGCAAAATTGCGTCTCCCGCATGGTACGCACTATAAGTAGGCGAGCGGGAGACTGGTCGGCGCCTATCTGGCAACCGCTTTTTTCATTCCCAGATAAAGCACGGGGCTAGCTGGCAAATATCCACCCTAATGCGCTTCTTCGAGAGGCCGGGTGGATTTGTTAAGTATATTATACCACAATTCGTGCAAAAAGAAAAGCGGCAAGCTCTGGAATAGCCTGCCGCTTTGTTGCGTTTGTAGAATCAGCCTTAAACATGCGTCCTACATACACTCAGCTCGTAAAAATATTATATCACACATTTAACATTTTTTCAATGCCTTTCAGCCGGTAGCCTACCGCCGTCCGGCTGTAATGTGTCTGTGCTGCAATGTCCGGCAGCGGGAGCCGCTCAACGTACCGCAGTAAGGCTATCTTACGGTCTACCCTCCCAAGCGGTGCGTTTTTGATGGCGACGGTCATCTGCTGTCGGTCAAGTCCTTGCAGCGCAGCGGGCAGCACTACACGAGCCGCCGCCACAGGCAGCACCGAGCCAAAAAGGCTGCGGCAGCTGTCCGGCGTTGCGCACTCGAACGGTCACGGTACGGGGATGTCCCATTTTGCCGCCGTTGGCAAAATGGTCACACACTGCGGGCCACAAAATCGGGTACGCACGCTGATCATAATAATAGCGTGGCGTTTGCTCGTATGTAGTGCTTGCCATAATAATCTCCTTACTGCTTTTCCAGCGCCGCTCGGGCGCGGTCGAAGAAAAATTGAATCACAGTGCCGATGGTCTCGTCGGTAATGGCCCAGCTGATGAGCCTGCCGTATTTGCTGGCGCCGAGTGCCATGCGGAGCATCTTGACGACCCACGCCTTGCGCTCTGCGCCGCGTTTAGTCCCCTGAATCTCCTGCTCTGCCCGCTCGATGAGGTCCAGCACCAGCGGCTTTACCGCGGCGCCATAGCCCAGCCGGATGCAGCCCAGGGCGTAAAAGATAAAGCCGCCCAGCATCAGCACTGCCGCCACCGGGGCAGGGATAAGGTCAAAAAGCTTAGTTGCCAGTGCTTCCATGATTAGTCACTCCTTTTAACAGATAGTTGTCAATGTCGGTGCGGCTCTTCTGCATTCCCTCGCGGTTGTTGCCGGATAGCTGCGCGTCCAAAAGGTTGCGCACCCCGTTGAGGGTCAGACGGCTCACCTCGTCGATTTCTTCAAAGCGGCGCAGGTCTCGGGCAAGGGCCTGCGTGTGTTGGAGCTGGCCCTGCTCTAAGGTGCCGATGCGCTTGTCCATCTCATCCAGCCGCTTGTTCTGAACATTGTCCGGCTCCTGTGCCTTTTTGACGTACTTGTGGATGATGTCCAGCACCTTGTCGATGGTGATGGCCGCAGCGCACAGGCTGCCCAGGATGCCCAGCACCCACAGGAGAGCTTCTTTTTCGGTCATTTGCCCTCCCGAAGACGGGTCAGACCCTTCTTGCGGATGATTTCCGGGTAGTTGAGGGTGGTCACGTTGAGGTCAACGTCGCCGGAGATGCCCGGCACGCTGCCCTTGCTGGTGTGCTGGTGAGCGGTGTACTTAAAACTAACTTTCGGGGTCTTGCCGGTGTAATCAGCAAGCCATACGTCCCACCGCCCTGCAAGCCTTGCCATGTCCAGATGAGCATTGGCATAGCTGGTGTAGGTGTAGAGCTGGGCGTAGAACCCCATCTTCTCAATCTGTTCCAGATGATAGGCCGCCAGATTTGACAGGTCTCCATAGGGCATCCCGGCAAGACTCGGCGATTCCAGATCCACTGCCACCGGCATGGTCATCTCTTTCCCGACCAGGGCCTTCCGCAGCACGGCAAGCTCCCGGTCTGCCAGCTTCTCGCAGGAGGCGTTGGTGTAGTAGTACACGCCCACGTCCAGCCCTGCCGCTTTTGCGTTGGCATAATTGTCCTCGAAGGTGGGGTCGATGTAGGGCACACCGTTGCGGCTCCCTACGGCCCGCAGCATCACGCCTTTGTAGCCTGCCGCTTTTACCTGCGCCCAGCCCTCCATTTTGATTTTTCCTTGCCAACGGCTCACGTCGATGTAGCGGTAGGGTGGTGCGCCCTCCCAGCCGGTCGCGGTGTCCACAGTGGACACTTTTTTAGGAGCGGAAGCGTCCGGCTCCTCCGCCTTGTCTCCGGCAGCGTGGGAGAGAGCTGCCAGAAGCTTGGAAATAAACTCGAAAAATGCTTTCATCCTGCGCCGCCTTACTGCCCGAGGGCTTCTTTGATGGATTCCAGGTCGTCGGTGGTCAGGGCCGGGTAATCTGACGCGATTGCCTCAAAGGCTTCGCCGTTGTTCAGCCGGATGCGGAACGCCCGCACC
>ERZ834798.1061-NODE-1061-length-27052-cov-4.297440_pt1 | contig 27052 bp, 15 predicted proteins | sample MGYA00519689_ERZ834798 | MGnify/ENA primary metagenome ERZ834798 (study PRJEB31850, sample SAMEA3708761) | human gut metagenome | biome: human gut; feature: human-associated habitat; material: faeces | place: China | collected 2014 ...
GTCAGGAGCCTGTAATTGGGGCCAGTGTTTTAATTGAAGGAACCTCAAACGGTACAATAACCGATTTGGATGGTAACTTTATGCTTTCTAATGTTCCTTCCAAAGGAAGTTTAGTTGTGTCTTACATTGGTTATGCTACACAAACTCTTCCTATTAATGGGAGGACTAGTTTCAGTGTTGTATTGGCTGAGGATACCGAAACGTTGGATGAAGTTGTTGTAATAGGTTATGGCGTACAGAAAAAAGTGAATCTTACCGGATCTGTGTCTTCAGTGAAAGGAGATGCATTGGAACGTCGTCCGGTAGCTGATGCCACACAGAGTTTGCAAGGGATGGTTCCGGGGTTGTTGGTGAGCAACTCAAATACGGGCCGTCCGGGAGCTAGTGGTACATTGACTTTGCGCGGACAAGGCAATCTGGATAATAATGCGAATCCTTATATTTTGGTTGATGGAGTGGAAATGAGTCTCTCGGACGTGAATCCGAATGATATTGAAAGTATTTCTGTATTGAAAGATGCTGCTGCTTGTGCCATTTATGGTGCACGTGCGGCGTATGGTGTCATTTTGGTCACTACCAAGAAAGGTGAGGAAGGTAAAATGCGTGTAAATTACCAAGGAAACGTAGGTTGGAGTACGCCGACTGTATTGCCTGATATGGTTGATTCCTATGAATTTGCTCAGTATTGGAATGCCGGATGTATTAATGCAGGTTCTCCTCGTTTGTATAGTGAGGAAAAAATGGGTTTATTACAGCAATATATTAAAGATCCCAGTAGTGTGGATCCTTGGTTCGAGCTTCCTAAAAATTCTAATATGAACCCGGCATTCGAAAATTCAGAATTAGGAGTAGGAAATACTAATTATTTCGATTTGCATTATAAGGATTGGGCATTCAAGCAAAATCATAATCTTAGCTTGAGTGGGGGTGGCAAAAAAGCACAATATTATATTTCTGGTGGTTATTATTCGGAAGATGGTATTCTCCGTTATGCCGATATGGATTTCAGCCGTTATAATTTTGCCGCTAATATTTCTTCTCAGATTACCGATTGGATGAAGGTAAAAGTAAATACGAAGTTTATGCATTCCGATGAGGATACTCCTTTTGGTGACGGAGGGCTTAGTGAAGGCTTTTATCATTCATTAGCACGTTTCCGTCCTACAGTTGCTCCTATTGATCCGAATGGGCATTTTACAGAACTGACTATGATTCCTTATTTGCAGAGTGGTACGTATACAAATACTCAACGTGACCGTTTTAGTTTAACGGCAGGTTTAGATATCCAACCTGTGAAAAACTGGTTTATCTTTTTTGATTATACATATAAATTGATGGATTTGGAATATGAGGCATTGAACGTGAGCCCGTTAATTTATGGGGCTGACGGGGTGAGTACTTCGAAAGGTGTGCGTGATGAGTTGGGTGTATCACCCGATGGCAAGTTTACCCGTTATTATGCGCATACTCGCTACCAATCTATAAATTTATATTCGAATTATCTCTTTACTTTGGGAGACAAGCATAATTTTACCGTAATGGCAGGTTATCAGGAAGAAAATAATGACTATAGTTATATGAAGAACTCGATTACCGGACTTTATTCAACTTCAAATCCTAATGTAGGTATGGGAACCGGTGATAAGACGGTAGTCGATACTCGTAATGGTTGGGCAACCCGTGGCTTTTTCGGACGTGTGAATTATGATTATGACGGACGTTATCTTCTTGAATTGAATGGACGATATGATGGATCGTCACGTTTTGCCAAAGGTAATCGTTGGGGCTTCTTTCCATCTGCATCTTTAGGATGGAATATTACCCGGGAACAGTTTATGATGCCAATAGCCGATGTAGTTTCCAACTTGAAACTTCGTGCTTCTTACGGATTACTGGGTAATCAGGCGGGTGCGGCTCTTTATACTTTTGCCGCTACTATGGATTTGAATGATAAATTGGGAAATTATATATTCTCTGATGGACGCCACATCTTTACTAAGGCCCCTGCCGTAGTCAACCCGAATACGACTTGGGAAAAAGTGGAGAGTAAGAATATAGGTTTGGATTTCGGTTTCTTTGGTAATTCGTTGACCGGTTCTTTTGATGTTTTTCAACGTGATACGAAGGATATGTTAGGACCTACGGTGGATTTCCCGGATTTCTTTGGTGCAGACGCTCCTAAAACCAATAATGCCCGTATGCGTAACCGTGGTTGGGAATTGGTGCTGAGTTATCGTGGAAAAATTGGAAAGGATATTGACTATAGCATAGGCGGTTCTCTTTCGGATGCTACTGCTGAAGTAACTGAATATGAAGGGACTAGAACAAATCCTAAAGATAATTGGTATAAAGGAAAGAAAGCTGGTGAAATTTGGGGATATCGGGCGGACGGACTGATCCAGACTCAGGCAGAGGCGGATGAGTATAATAATACCTATGATTTGTCTTTTATAAGCGGTAAACCTTGGACGCCGGGAGATGTAAAATATCGTGACCTGAATGGGGATAAGAAAATCAATAATGGGCTTAATACCTTGGATGATATGGGTGATATGACAGTAATCGGTAATACCACTCCTCGTTATCAATATACCATTAACGGTTCAATTAGCTGGAAAGGTGTAACCGTAAGCGCTATGTTCCAAGGGGTCGCTAAGCGGGACTGGGATCCTGGTACGGGAGCTTATTTTTGGGGAAGCGGACCTTATGCGCAGGTGACGGTGTTTAAAGAGCATTTGGATTATTGGAGTGAGACAAATACAGGGGCTTATTATCCAAAACCTTATATTCATACAGCAGGAGGAGTGGTTCCTTTCCGTAATAAGACAATGACGCTTAGTGACCGTTATCTCCAGAGTGGTGCTTATTGTCGTCTGAAAAATCTGACAGTGAGTTATGATATCCCTGCCGTATGGACAAAAAAGGTAGGTTTACAGAAAGTGCAGGTGTTTTTCTCTGGTGAGAATTTGTTGACTTTTACCACTTTGAAAGGAATGTTTGACCCGGAAGCTATCTTTACCAAGAATGATTACACGGCTGAAGGTGGAAAGAACTATCCTATGAACAAGGTGATATCTTTTGGTCTAGTTGTTAACTTATAATTTGATGAATATTATGAAGAAAAGAAATATATTTTTGGGTCTGGTTTTGATGTTAGGTCTTACCGGTTGCTATGATTTGGATAAGATGCCTGAAGGGGTATTGTCTACGACGATTCCTTTTGCAAGTACGGGGGAAATGAGAAATTATCTGGATCAATTCTATCAGACAGGTAATTATAAATATGACTATGTCAGCTTTGGTGATGGAATGCGTGCGCAAGGTTTTGATGCCGGTGGTGGACAATATATTGCCGGGGCAGATACACATAGTGATAATATGGCTTCCAGTTCGGTTAGTACCCGTTTGGCAGGTGAAACGACATTGAGTAGTGCGGTCAAACTGCAAAATTATACAGCTATCCGTAATTTAAATTTTATGCTGTGTAATTTAGATAATTGTGTGGAAAAAGGATCTGCTGATTATAATCAGTATGTGGGTGAGGCTTATTATTTCCGCGCATGGTATTATTATCAGATGTTTATCAGCTATGGGCGCCTGACGTGGGTGAACACTCCGCTTGATCCTAATATGGAAGAAATGAAATTGCCTCGTGCTAACCGCACGATTATTGCCGACAGTATTTTGGCTGATCTGGATAAAGCGGTGATGTATCTCAATACTCAGAACAATAGTGCTACCATGCGGATTCATAAAGATGTGGCGCGTGCTTTGAAAAGTGAAGTGGCCTTGTTTGAAGGAACTTGGGAAAAATACCATAAAGCGAAAAATGATAAGTTTTTTGATTCTACGGTGACCGATGAAAAAATTCGCGATTATTTTAATCAGGCTGTTGCAGCTGCAAAAGAAGTGATGGATCGTGGCGTATGGGCCATTTATAATACTGGTAACAAATTGGATGATTATCGTCAGATGTTTCAGACTACAGATTTATCGGGTAATCCGGAAGTACTTTGGTATAAACAGTATGATGGAGATCAGATTGGTAATAATGTAAACCGTTACTTAAATCAAGGAGGAGGGAGTGTAGGTGTTACGGCTTCATTAGTGGATGATTATCTGACAATTGATGGTAAACCGTTTGTTGGTGATGAGCGGATTGAAGCGAAAAAGGTGTTCGGGAATGAATTGCAGCCGACTTTGCGTGATCCGCGTTTGTCACAGACTGTTTGCATGCCGGGGCAGCAATTACGTCCGGATGACAAGGCTCCTTATTATGTTGTACCGCCATTGATTGGTACTTCATCCTATAATCAGAATATGACTGGTTATTCTTTATTAAAACATGTGCAAATTGATTATACGGGCAGTCTGGATGCCGAGTTCAAGGGAGCCACACCGGCTATTCAGTTCCGTTATGCAGATATCCTGCTGAATTATGCAGAAGCTCTGGCTGAACTGGATGGTGTGGGGAATGCGCAGAAAATTATTGATGCCTTGCAACCTTTACGTGACCGTGTAGGTATGCCTCCGGTGGATTTTGACAGGGAGTATAATCAGGAAGCTGATTATGGTTTCCGCAATCTTGATAAGTATATTCAGGCTGTACGTCGTGAACGCCGGGTTGAAAAAGCCTGTGAAGGACGCCGTCAGGAAGATATCATGCGCTGGGCTGCTGCGGACGAATTAATAGTGGGCAAATGGCCGAAAGGTGCGCTCTTTGTGGGAAGTAATCTTGAGAACCATCCTGTATATGGTGATAAGTTAATTTATGATCAAGCTTCGGGAAATAATCTTTTCCTGACAGGCAAGCCCGGGGATCCGTTGCGCTATATTATACCTACGAATCCCGCAGGATATGAATCGGGTTGGAAATTTAATGTCAACCGTGACTATCTGTTACCCATTCAGACACGTATGTTAGGAGATTTGACCGGTGGTATGTGGGAACAAAATCCTGGATGGTAGGAATTATGTTAATAAAAAAAGATATGAGTAGAGTAACACCTGTGTTATTATATTCTTTGACGGGAGCAGTGGTGTTGTCATCGCTGTCTTCCTGCAAAGAAAAGAAATCTGAAGAGGTAAAAAAAACGATGAATGTAGTCTATATCATGTGTGACGACCATTCTTATCAGACGATCAGTGCCTATGACCAACGTTATATGCAGACGCCCAATATTGACCGGATAGCCAGTGAGGGTGTCCGTTTCACAAACAGCTTTGTAGCAAACTCTCTGAGTGGTCCCAGCCGTGCCTGCATGCTGACCGGTAAACATAGTCATGCCAATGGATTTACGGATAATACCACCACATTTGACGGTAACCAGCAGACTTTCCCGAAACTGCTTCAGGCTAATGGCTATCAGACTGCTATGATCGGTAAATGGCATCTGGTATCTGAACCTACAGGATTCGATTATTGGGACATCCTGATAGGACAAGGAGATTATTATAATCCGAAATTTATTAAAAATGGTGAACGGGTACAACGGGAAGGTTATGCTACCAATATTGTGACAGATTTAGCAATAAATTGGATGGACAGTATCCGGGACAAGAGTAAACCATTCTGTCTTTTTATTCATCATAAGGCTCCTCATCGTACCTGGATGCCCGATCTTTGTGATCTTGACTTGTATGATGATGTGATTTATCCGATGCCCGAAAACTTCTATGATAAATATGAAGGTAGAATTCCTGCATCCAAGCAGGAAATGAGTATTATAAAGGATATGGATTTGGTGTATGACCTGAAAATGGCGGATAAGGAGAATGAGATCCATACCACGACAGGACTGGAAGAAGCGGGCAGAAATATGTATAATGCTCTGAACCCGGAACAGAAGGCTGCTTGGGATAAGCACTATGATCCTATCATTGCCAGATTCAAAAAGGATAAACTGACGGGTAAAGCCTTGGCGGAATGGAAATATCAGCAATATATGCATGATTATATGCGAGTTATTCATTCTGTAGACCGTAATGTGGGGCGTGTCTTGAAATATCTGGAAGAAAATGGATTGATGGGGAATACGATGATTGTCTATACTTCCGATCAGGGCTTTTATATGGGAGAGCACGGGTGGTTCGATAAGCGTTTTATGTATGAGGAGTCTTTCCGGACACCGCTGATCATATATTATCCTCAGAAAAAAGAAAATAGTAAATGTAATGCTTTAGTTCAAAATATAGATTATGCTCCCACCATTTTGGATGCGGCCGGGATTGAGAAACCTCATTATATGGTTGGCAATTCATTGCTTCCTTTGTTGAGTGGAAAGATACCTGCAAAATGGCGCCGGGATATTTATTATCATTATTACGATTATCCTGCCCAACACAAAGTCCGTCGTCACGACGGGGTCCGTGATAGTCGTTACAAGCTGATCCATTTTTATGGTACAAAGAAAGATCCATTGGATTGCAATGAGTTGTATGACTTGAAGAAGGACCCGAATGAACTGAATAATCTTTATGATGATTTAAAGTATAAAAAAGTACAGCAACGCTTGCAAAAACGGCTGGATGAGTATAGAAGCGCATTAAAGGTGGACGAATACAATGATAAGTGAAAGCTTTATGTGTTTATTAATCGAAATTGTATAATTGCAAATAAAAAAACATGAACAAATTTATTTATTTAGTAATCTTTTCTTTCTTCTCAACAGGTATATATGCCCAAATGAAGGATCTCGTGCAGTATGTCAATACATTGCAAGGTACCGACTCTCATTTCGGCTTGAGTTATGGCAATACATACCCTACCACAGGTATGCCTTATGCCATGCATACATGGTCTGCACAAACAGGAAAGAACGGAGAAGGCTGGAAATATCAATATGCAGTCGATAATATCAGGGGATTCTGTCAATCTCATCAATGCAGCCCGTGGATGAGTGATTATGCTGTATATTCCTTTATGCCGATGGTAGGAGAATTGGTTGTGAATCAGAATAAACGGGCCACGAAGTTCAGTCATGACAATGAAATAGCCAAGCCCCATTATTACAAAGTAACGCTCAATAATGGCATTACTACCGAAATGGCTCCGACTACCCGCGGCGTGCATTTGCGTTTTTCCTATCCCTCTACCGGAGACGCTTATCTGGTGATTGACGGATATACGGATATGAGCGAAATTAAAATTGATCCGGTAAAAAGACAAATATCCGGTTGGGTGAATAACCAGCGTTTTGTAAACAACTCCAAGACATTCCGTAGCTACTTCATCGTGCAGTTCGATAAAGCATTTGAAGATTATGGCGTATGGGAAAATCAGAAAGATGAGGTGTTTTCCGGAAAATTGGAAGGAGAAGGCAAAGGTTACGGCGCTTATATCAAATTTAAAAAAGGCTCGAAAGTACAAGCGAAAGCTGCTTCTTCCTATATCAGTGCAGAACAAGCTGTGGTTACGCTTAACGACGAGTTGGGTAAGGATAAGAATTTGGAAGCCACTAAAATACGTGGACATAAAACGTGGAATGAATTATTGAATAGAATCCAGGTAGAAGGTGGAACAGACGAACAAATGAAAACTTTCTACTCCTGCCTGTTCCGTGCCAATCTCTTCTCACGCAAATTCTATGAGCGTAAAGCAAATGGAGAACCTTATTACTATAGTCCTTATGACGGTAAAGTGTACGATGGATATATGTATACGGATAATGGCTTCTGGGATACTTTCCGTTCTCAATTTCCATTGACTAATATCCTTCATCCTACGATGCAGGGACGTTATATGAATGCTTTGCTTGCCGCGCAAGAACAATGCGGGTGGTTACCGTCTTGGTCAGCACCGGGAGAAACTGGAGGGATGCTGGGCAATCATTCCATTTCGTTGCTAGCAGATGCGTGGGCAAAAGGGATTCGGACTTTTGATCCGGAGAAAGCCTTAAAAGCATACGCGCACGAAGCCATGAATAAAGGTCCTTGGGGAGGTGCCAACGGGCGTGGTTTCTGGAAAGAATATTTTGAACTGGGATATGTTCCTTATCCGGAATCAATGGGATCGAGTGCACAGACAATGGAATATGCATACGATGATTTCTGTGGCTACCAACTGGCTAAGATGACCGGAAACAAACATTATCAGGAAGTTTTTGCCCGTCAGATGTATAATTATAAAAACGTATTTGACCCGTCTATCGGTTTTATGAGGGGAAAAGGCGCTGATGGTAAATGGCAGGAACCGTTTGACCCGTTGGAGTGGGGCGGGCCTTTCTGTGAGGGCAATGCGTGGCATTATACTTGGTCGGTATTCCATGATGTGGAGGGACTTATAAATTTGTTCGGGAGCGATCAAAAGTTCACGACCAAAATAGATTCCGTATTTGCCCTTCCCCCCACTATCAAACCGGGCACTTACAGGGGAGTGATCCATGAAATGAAAGAAATGGAGATTGCAGGTATGGGACAGTATGCACATGGCAACCAGCCCATTCAGCACATGCCTTATTTATATAGCTATGCCGGACAGCCATGGAAAACCCAATATTGGGTCCGTCAGATTGTTGAGAGATTGTATAATTCCACAGAAAGAGGATATCCGGGAGATGAAGACCAGGGTGGTATGTCATCTTGGTATGTCTTGAGTTCACTGGGCATTTATGCCGTTTGTCCGGGTACGGATGAGTATGTAATTGGCAGTCCGTTATTTAAGAAAGCTACTATAACGATGGAAAACGGTAATAAATTCGTGATTGAAGCGAACAACAATAGTAAAGAGAATCTCTATATCCAGTCTGCTACCTTAAATGGACGTGTGTTGGATAAGAATTTTATCAGATACGTCGATATAGCAGACGGAGGAATTATCCGTTTTGAAATGGGAAGTCAACCGAATAAAGAACGATGTACGTCGAAGTATGCCGCTCCCTTCTCTTTATCGAAAGAATAAGAAACTAAAAAGATATAAGAAGAATACAGTATGAAAAATAAAATTTTAACAGGTTTTTTATTGGTTTTGATTGGAGGGTGGGGGAGTCTCTCGGCGCAGAACGTCGGGAGTAATTATGCCCGTCAGGTAAATACCCTGATAGGAACGAAGGGCGTGGGTTTGACTTCGGGATATCTTTATCCCGGAGCCACCTATCCATACGGAATGGTGCAGTTCACCCCCTCTTATTTTTCCAAACGTTCCGGATTCGTCATCAATCAGTTGAGTGGTGGCGGTTGCGAGCACATGGGTAACTTTCCCACTTTTCCGGTAAAAGGTAAACTGAAGATGTCTCCGGACAATATTCTCAATTACCGTATCAATATTTCTGAAGAAAAAGGACATGCCGGTTATTATGAAGCAAAGGTGCAGGAAGATATTCATGCAAAACTGACAGTAACTGAAAGGACCGGTATGGCGAGTTATGAATATCCGGCAGATCAGCAATATGGTACGGTAATTATCGGTGGAGGCATTTCCGCAACTCCGATAGAGCAGGCCGCCATCGTTATTACTGCACCGAATAAGTGTGAAGGATATGCAGAGGCGGTAATTTCTGTGGACTCCGTACACCGTATAAAGTCTATTTTGTGGCAGAGTTTGATACGGATGCGCTGGAGTCGGGAACATGGAAAAGAAATGAACTGAAACCGAATACTACTTTTGCTGAAGGAGAATACTCCGGAGTCTATTTTACTTTTGATGTAAATAAGAAGAAAAATATCCAATATAAGATTGGGGTTTCTTATGTATCAGTAGAAAATGCACGCGAGAATCTGAAAGCGGAGAATACCGGATGGGATTTCCTGCAGATTCAGAATCAGGCTGAATCCAAATGGAATCATTATTTGGGTAAGATCGAAGTAGAAGGAACTAATCCGGATCGTACCACTCAATTTTATACCCATCTGTATCGTTCATTCATTCACCCGAACGTATGCAGTGATGTGAATGGAGAATACATGGGGGCGGACTTCAGGGTACATAAATCCCGTTCCAAGCACTATACTTCTTTTAGCAACTGGGATACTTATCGTACACAGATTCAACTATTGTCAATCCTTGATCCTGAAGTAGCCTCTGATATTGTTATTTCTCACCAATTGTTTGCCGAAGAGGCTGGTGGTGCTTTCCCGCGTTGGGTGATGGCTAATATAGAGACCGGCGTGATGCAAGGAGATCCAACTCCCATCCTGATATCCAATGCCTATGCTTTTGGTGCCCGCAATTACGATCCGAAACCGATTTGGAAAATTATGAGAAAAGGAGCGGAAGAACCGGGCACAATGTCGCAGAATATCGAAGTGCGTCCAGGGCTAAAACAGTATTTGGATAAAGGATATTATAATGCTTCTATACAACTGGAATATACTTCTGCAGATTTTGCAATCGGACAGTTTGGTTTACATGCTGTAGGAGCAGAGTTTGCAAGCTGGCGCTATTTCCATTTTGCACGTTCATGGAAGAATCTGTATAACCCGGAAACCGGATGGTTGCAATCACGTAATCCGGATGGTTCGTGGAAACCACTGACTGAAGATTTCCGTGAATCGACCTATAAGAATTATTTCTGGATGGTGCCATACGACATTGCCGGACTGATAGAAATTATCGGAGGCAAAGCAGCGGCAGAAAAACGCCTGGATGAATTCTTTACTCGTCTGGATGCCGGCTATAATGATGCCTGGTTCGCTTCCGGCAATGAACCGAGCTTCCACATACCCTGGATATACAACTGGGTAGGAACTCCCTATAAAGCACAGGAGATTATTAACCGTGTATTGAATGAACAGTATTCAAGCAAAATTGATGGTCTGCCAGGTAATGATGATTTAGGAACGATGGGGGCTTGGTATGTATTCGCTTGTATTGGACTTTATCCCGAAATACCGGGAGTGGGAGGTTTTACAGTGAACACTCCGATATTCTCATCCGTGAAAGTTCATTTAAAGAAAGGGGATATGGTGATAAAAGGCGGTTCGGAAAAGAATATTTATATCAAGTCCATGAAGCTGAACGGTAAACCGTGTGACAGTACATGGCTCGATTGGGATCAACTGAATAATGGAGCTACGATAGAATACACTACCTCGTCCAAGCCTGACGTGAAGTGGGGAACTAAAGTGACGCCTCCCTCTTTCCCTTAAAGCAAATCAACGAGGTATATAAATTTATGATATAAGATAATTTTGTAAGAGCACTTATTTATAATATCAAACGTAAAAATGAAAAGAAAACTACAAAACATAGCTTATCTACTGATGGCTGCCGCATTAATCACTTCCTGTGGCGAGAAGAAGCAAACAGCAGAATTCCCGGATTGGGCGTGGGCAGATTTCCAGCGTCCGGAAGGAATTAATCCGATTATCTCTCCTGACACTACTACCTTTTTCTATTGTCCGATGCGACAGGACTCAATAGCATGGGAAGCGAGTGATACGTTTAATCCCGCTGCTACTGTTTATGATGGGAAAGTAGTAGTCCTCTACCGGGCTGAAGACAACTCGGCAACTGGTATCGGATCACGTACCTCCCGTTTGGGATATGCCTCTTCTGACGACGGACTACACTTCAAACGAATGTCCGTACCTGTATTTTATCCGGCAGACGATAGTCAGAAAGAACTGGAAAATCCCGGCGGTTGCGAAGACCCACGTGTTGCTGTAACAGAAGACGGGCTTTACGTAATGCATTACACACAATGGAACCGCAAACAGGCACGTTTGGCAGTGGCCACCTCGCGCGATCTTCAAACGTGGGAAAAACATGGACCGGCTTTCGCAAAAGCATACAACGGAAGATTCATAGATGAATTTTCCAAATCTGCCTCTATCGTAACCCAATTAATCGACGGCAAACAAGTGATTGCCAAGATTGACGGCAAATACTGGATGTACTGGGGAGAAAAGTTTGTGAATGTAGCCACTTCCACAGACTTGGTCAACTGGGAACCAATGTTGGATGAAAATGGAGAATTCCTGAAAGTGATAACTCCCCGCACAGGTAAGTTCGACAGTGCCCTGACCGAATGTGGTCCTCCTGCCGTCCTTACAGACAAAGGAATCCTGCTACTTTATAACGGCAAAAACAAGTCGGGCACAGAAGGAGATACTCTTTATACAGCCAACTCTTATTGCGCCGGACAAGCCCTATTTGACGTCAAAGATCCTACTAAGTTAATCGATCGCCTAGATAAACCTTTCTATATTCCCGAATCTGACTTCGAAAAGAGCGGACAATATCCAGCCGGAACGGTATTTATAGAAGGACTTGTATTTCACAATCAGAAATGGTTCTTATATTATGGATGTGCCGATTCACGCGTGGCAGTGGCCGTATATGATCCTCGCAAAAAATAAGGAAAACATTCATGAAGAAGATAACAATTTGTAAAAGATAGATTAAGACATGAAAAAACTTATTTTATTGATTGTGGCAGCCTGTATGACATGTACTGCTGCGTTTGCACAAACTGTGAAACCTTTTAAGGAGGGTGAGAGAGCAGTGTTTCTGGGAAATAGTATAACGGATGGTGGTCATTACCATTCATACATCTGGTTATATTATATGACCCGTTTTCCGGATATGCCTATCCGTGTTTTCAACGGTGGTATTGGTGGAGATACGGCCTATGATATGAACAAACGTCTGGATGGTGATATTTTTGCGATGAAACCTTCCGTGTTGATGGTTACTTTTGGTATGAATGATTCCGGATATTTTGAATATAACGGTGATAAGCCCAAAGAATTCGGTGAGCAGAAATATCAGGAAAGTATAAAGAATTACCAGCAGATGGAGAAACGTTTTAAAGATCTTCCTGATACCCGTATCGTGATGGTCGGAACTTCTCCGTATGATGAAACCGTACAACTCAAAGAGAATACACCGTTCAAGATAAAAAATGAAACCATCAAACGGCTTGTTGAATATCAGAAAGAATCGGCAGCTAAGAATAATTGGGAATTTACCGATTTAAATGCTCCTATGACAGCTATTAATCAGCAATATCAGCAGAAAGATCCTACCTTTACCCTTTGTGGCAGTGACCGTATTCATCCCGATAACGACGGGCACATGGTGATGGCCTATCTTTTCCTGAAAGCCCAGGGATTTGTAGGTAAAGAAGTAGCGGATATGGAGATTAATGCCAATAAAAAACAAGCCGTTAAGTCGGAAAATTGTACCGTTTCAAATATAAAGAAGAACGGAAAAGATTTGAGTTTTGACTATTTGGCAGAAGCTCTTCCTTATCCTTTAGATACTATTGCTCGTGGTTGGGGACAGAAAAAGAGCCAGGCAGAAGTGCTGAAAGTTGTTCCTTTTATGGAAGAGATGAACCGTGAAACGTTGAAAGTAACAGGACTGAAAGGCAATTATAAGTTGTTGATAGACGATGAAGAAATTGGAACCTGGAGTGGAGATGAACTGGCAAAGGGCATTAATCTTGCTGCTGAATCCAAAACTCCCCAATACCAACAAGCATTGACGGTGATGCACCTGAATGAATATCGTTGGGAAATTGAAAGAACATTCAGAGAATATGCGTGGTGTGAATTCGGCTTTTTCCAGCAAAAGGGATTGCTGTATGCTGACGACAGAAAAGCGATCGAGGTGATGGATGAAAACTTGGATAAAAACGTTTGGTTGAAGGGACGTCGTGATATGTATTCAAAGATGATGTTTGAAGCTGTCCGTGATGCTCGCCAACAGGAAATGGATGTTCTTATCAATAAGATTTATGAAATAAATAAGCCTGTTGTAAGAAAGATTTTACTTAGAAAGATATGATGTGATAACAACGTACAAATACGATAGAATACTCACCGTAATGAGAAAGAATTCTCACTGTAATGAGAACTTTTTCTCATTGCGATGAGTATTTTTTCTCATTACGGTGAGAATCGTTGAGAATATATGAATAGATAAGTACTCTTTGTAATAGCCTGATAATGTACTCCTTATTGTAGCTTTTGCATTAAAGAGACTACCTTTATTGAATTCTTAATTCTTTTTCCAGAAATCGGAAGTGAAAAGTAGTAATACTGTAAACAATTCCAAACGTCCCAAGAGCATTAAAAAAGAAAGCAGCCATTTGGCGGCATCAGGCAATTCACTCCATGAGAAGGCCGGACCGCATGTGCCGAGTCCCGGTCCCATATTACCCATACTTGAGATTACGGTTCCGATTGATTCCAGAAAACCGACTCCCAGCCCCATCATGATAAGTATGCTGATGATAGCGATGACTGCATATAAAAAAGTAAAGGCCAATACTGTAGACTGGATGGAAGGAGGAATAACCTGTTTGTTAACTCGCACCGGGAGCACGGCATTAGGGTGAAGAATATGTTTGAATTCGTTTTTCACAACCTGAAACAGGATAACCATACGAATACATTTTATACCTCCTGTTGTACTGCCGGCACAGGCTCCGATGATCATCACTATTACAAGGCATCCCCAAAGGATAGAAGGCCAAAGCATATAATCGGCTGTGGCAAATCCCGTAGAAGTTTGCAAGGAAATCACTTGGAAAAGTGATTTACGGAACGCTTCTTCTATCTCCATAGAAGAAGTCTGATGAAGCCAGACTGCAATAAATATAGTAAAGAAAGAAACACACCAGAAATAGAATTTTAGCTCTGCATCATGAATGAACTTCTTTATTTTTCCATTGAACATCAACAGTAATAGCGTGAAGTTGATGCCCGAAAGAAACATGAAAATAGAGATTACATAATCTATATAGGGTGAGTGATAATATTCGATACTTGCTTGTTTGGTAGAAAATCCGCCAGTGCTGGTTGTCGTGAAAGCATGGCATATACTGTCAAACACACTCATACCTCCAAATACTAATAAGACAATCAATGTCCCTGTCATTCCGGCATAAATACCCCAAATCCATTTGGCAGTGATACCAATACGGGGATGCACTTTGTCATGAGTAGGACCGCTGGCTTCTGCTGCAAACACCTGAATCCCGCCCACACCGAAAATCGGTAGAACGGCAATGGTGAAGAATACAATACCCAAACCGCCTATCCATTGTGTCATAGCCCGCCAAAAAAGTATTCCATGAGGCATTGACTCTATATTATTCAAGATGGTGGCACCCGTACTGCTGAACCCGGACATCGTTTCAAAAAATGCATCCGTAACACTTGGGATATACCCTCCTATATAATAAGGTAACATTCCGAAAAGGGAAAAGGTGACCCATGCTACACTGACTATGACATATCCATCACGACGATTCAGGGATTTCACTGCGTCTTTCCCGATGGCGAGCAACAGAATACCGATGCTAGTTGTAATAGCCGATGAAACCAGAAAACTCTGCAAGTCATTCTCCTTATAAAAAAGAGAAACACCTCCACAACATAATAGCATAACTGTTTCTATCAGAAGCAGAAAACCCAGAATCCGGAATATCATCCTCGAGTTAATCATATACAAGTATTTGTTAATACTTAGTTAAAGAACTTCTCAATCTTTTTAATCATCATGCTTAGGCAGAATACGACTACATGGTCGCCGGGGCGGATTTGCGTATCACCTGTCACCAGGATACCTTCTCCGTTACGGATCATTCCTCCGATGGTGGTGCCTTTGGGAAGTCCCAGGTCTTTAATCAGGTGTTTGGTTATTTTGGCCCCTTCCGGTACGGTGAATTCTGCAACGTCCGCATTGGCAAAAGTCAGGCATTTTACATTAGACACGTCGGCGTCCAGCATCATTTGGTAGATATGGCTGGCAGCAATCATTTTTTTATTGATAACCGTGCCGATGTCGAGACTTTCTGCCATACCGATATAGTCGATGTTCTCCACTTCTGCCACCGTCTTTTCCACTCCCATACGTTTGGCGGCGAGACAGGCCAGGATATTTGTTTCCGAGTTGCCGGTCAGGGCTACAAATGCTTCGGTATTCTTTAGCCCTTCTTCGATAAGCAGATCCATGTCACGACCGTCTCCGTTGATAATCATTGTTTTATCATCCAGTAGTTCTGTCAGACGGTTGCAACGGTTCAGGTCATTATCCACTATTTTCACCTGCATATAGTCCGGTACATATTGTGCGGTACGGACTGCGATACGGCTACCTCCCATAATCATTACATTGCGTACATCGGCATAGTCTTCTTTGCCGGCTATCTTACGTATATAAGGAATGTATTTGCGGGTAGTGGTGAAATAAACAATATCATGCAATTTAATAACATCGTCTCCGCGAGGGATAATCGTTTCCGTTCCGCGTTTGATGGCCACTACGTGGTAAGGAATGTTGGGACCGCCCAGCTGGTGCAGCGGTATATTCAGGATTTCAGCCTTTTCGCGCATCTTCGTACCAATCAGAACCAGCGAACCTCCGCAGAACTCCCACCATTGGCGTACCCAGCTCATGCGCATGGAAGATACGATTTCTTTAGCAGCCAGCATTTCCGGGTAAATCAGCGAATCTACTCCCAGCTTCTGGAAGAACTCTTTATTTTTGGGCAGAAGATATTCATAGTTGTCGATACGTGCCACTGTCTTTTTGGCTCCCAGGTTGGTGGCCAGCATACAGGCAGTCATGTTGCGGCTTTCGTCCGGTGTGACTGCGATGAACAGGTCGGCTTCTTTGACGCCCACTTCTTTCAATCCGGAGATGGAAGAAGGAGAAGCGGCAACAGTCAGCAAGTCAAAGTTGGCGCTAAGAGCACTTAGTTTCTCTTCGTCATCATCCATCAAGATAATATCTTGCTTTTCGCGCGATAACAGTTTGGCCAAATGGGTGCCTACGTTGCCGGCACCGGCAATAATAATCTTCATGTCAATTGATAAATTCTTTTATTTTAGTCAGAATCCCTTCTTCATCCATGCCGCACAGTTGGTACAGTTCGGCAACTGCCCCATGTTCTACAAATATATTAGGGATACCGATACGCTTTACGGTCGGTTTGTATTCGTTGTCTGCCATAAATTCGAGGACAGCGCTACCCATACCGCCTTTGATAATTCCGTCTTCGATGGTCAGGATACGTTGGAATTTACGTCCTGCCTCATGCAACAACTCTTCATCCAGTGGTTTCAGAAATCGTAAATCGTAATGGGCGATGGACAGACCTAAATCTGCTTCTGCCCGGGTGATGGCACGGGCGGCTACGTTTCCTATCGGTCCGATAGTAATCACTGCAAGGTCGCTACCCTCTTTCAGTTTCCGTCCTTTTCCTACCGGGATCTCTTCTAGCGGACACTTCCAGTCCACCAGTACGCCGCGTCCACGGGGGTAGCGGATCACGAACGGTCCCTTGTCCGGCAATTGTGCCGTATACATCAGGCGACGTAATTCGTGTTCGTCCATGGGGGAACTGATAGTCAGATTAGGGATCGGGCGTAAACATGCCATGTCAAAAGCTCCGTGGTGAGTAGGACCGTCTTCGCCAACCAGTCCGGCGCGGTCGAGACACAAAACAACTGGGAGATTCTGAATCGCTACGTCGTGGATGATATTATCATGCGCCCGTTGCATAAAAGAAGAATAGATATTGCAGAATGGTTGTAGTCCGTCTTTAGCCATTCCTCCGGAGAAGGTAACCGCATGTCCTTCGGCAATACCGACATCGAAAGCGCGTTTCGGCATTTTCTCCATTAGTATATTCATCGAACAGCCGCTGGGCATGGCGGGAGTGACACCGACAATCTTCGGGTTGGCTTCGGCAAGTTCCACCAGTGTATTTCCGAATACGTCCTGGAAAAGCGGGGGCATTCCTTCGGTGTTGGCAATGAAACGTTCGCCGGTGACGGGATCGAATTTGCCGGGAGCATGCCATTCGGTAGCGTGTTTCTCTGCCGGACCGAATCCTTTTCCTTTGATAGTGTGCAGGTGCAGGATTTTAGGTCCTTGCATATCTTTGATATCACGTAATACTCTTGCCAGGTTCTTTACGTCGTGTCCGTCTATCGGACCGAAGTAACGGATATTCATCCCTTCAAAAATATTCTGTTGCTGTGCCGCCATTGATTTCAGGCTATTTCCGAAACGGATGAGTGCTTTGCGGCGTTCTTCGTTTAAAATGCCAAGCTTGAACAGCATGCGCGAGAGCTTGAAACGTAGCTGATTATAGCGGTTAGAAGTCGTTAAGTTGAAAAGATACTGCTTCATGCCTCCTACGCTGCGGTCGATTGCCATATCATTGTCATTCAGGATAATGAGCAGGTTGTTCGACGTGGCAGATGCGTTGTTCAGTCCTTCAAAAGCCAGTCCGCCACTCATTGATCCGTCGCCGATAATGGCTACTACATGGCGTTTGGCGTCTCCTTTCCGGGCGGCTGCGACAGCCATACCGAGAGCGGCAGAAATAGAATTGGAAGCGTGTCCGCACGTGAAAGTATCATATTCGCTTTCTTCCGGAGATGGGAAAGGGCGGATTCCTCCGAGTTTCCTGTTTGTAGAAAATGCTTCACGGCGTCCTGTAAGAATTTTGTGGCCGTATGCCTGATGTCCCACGTCCCATACAATACGGTCGTATGGTGTATTGTAGACGTAGTGCAGAGCTACGGTTAGTTCCACGGTTCCCAGGCTGGCGGCGAAGTGTCCGGGGTTGCAGCAGAGTTCTTTAATAATGTCTTGCCTTAGTTCACCGCATACTTCCGGCAGTTGCTCTACGGTTAGTTTACGTAGGTCTTCGGGGTAATTGATGGAGTTTAACAAGTTATATGTTGGTTCACTATTCATGATTCTAGGAAATTTAGTGCAAAAATACGAAAAGAAAGTATATTCGACCTCCTTTTTTTTATAAAATCTTATCCGGTATAAAGACGTATCTGTTTTTCTATGCTTCCTAAGATTATTGAATCGTGAGGAAAAAGAGGGCGGAAATAGTTTTTTGATTACTTTTGCACATGAAACGTAATGAAATGATGGAAAATCGTATGAACTTTCAAACATCTGTAGAATTACCTGCCGGGATGCCGTCGGTCAGTCATGCAGATCATATTCTTCTGATGGGGTCCTGTTTTGCGGAAAATATCGGGCGACAATTAATGGATGCCGGATTTCAACTGGACCTGAATCCTTTTGGTATTCTTTATAATCCTTTATCCGTCTCATCTGCTTTGAGGGAGATTATAAGGAATAAGGCATACAACAAACAAGATCTGTTTACCTACAAAGATTTGTGGCATAGCCCGATGCATCATGGCTCTTTTTCTGCTTTTACGCCCGAAGAGACATTGAATACCATAAATTCACGTCTTCACCATGCTTATAAAAAACTGCCGGAATTGAACTGGCTGATGGTGACAATGGGAACTGCTTACGTTTATAAACAAAAGGAGAGTGGACAAGTGGTAGCTAATTGTCATCAATTGCCGGAGAGTCATTTTTTGCGTTACCGGCTGTCTGTTGAAGAAATTGTAGAAGATTATACAGCACTCATCACCGAAATGGCCGCCCGGAATCCGGAACTAAAATGGCTGTTTACAGTCAGCCCGATCCGTCATATACGCGACGGGATGCATGCCAACCAGTTAAGCAAATCGACTCTGCTGCTCGCCATCGACCGATTGCAACAACTGTTCCCGGAACGAGTGTTCTATTTCCCCTCTTATGAAATCATATTGGACGAATTACGTGATTATCGCTTCTATGCCGACGACATGTTGCATCCGTCTCCTTTAGCGATTCGTTATCTGTGGGAACGCTTCTCCGAAACCTTCTTTTCTTCTGAAACAAAGCAGGTTATCGTAGCTGTGCAAGACATCCGCCGGGACTTGGCGCACAAGCCCTTTCATCCCGAGTCAGAGGCGTATCAACGCTTTTTAGGACAAATAGTGTTAAAAATAGAACGACTTATCGGAAAATACCCGTACTTAGATTTTCAAAAAGAAACAGAACTATGTCATATGCGATTGAATCCATAGCCAAAAGTATCGGTGCCCGCCGTGTGGGCAAACATAAAGCGACTATTGATTGGCTGCTAACAGACAGCCGCTCTTTGAGTTTTCCGGAAGAAACTCTTTTTTTTGCTTTAACTACCAAACGAAATAGCGGAGCCCGTTATATCCCTGATTTATATGACCGGGGCGTACGTAATTTTGTAATTACGGAAGAAGACTTTAAAGAAGTTGAGAATGGAGAGTTGAGAGTTGAGAGTTCTATGCAGCATGATGGTGCGCAGCCCACTCTCAATTCTCAACTCTCAACTCTCAACTTCCTCATCGTTCCCAATCCTCTGAAAGCTTTGCAGAAGCTTGCCGAAACACATCGTGATAAATTTAAGATCCCTGTGATCGGTATCACTGGCAGTAATGGAAAAACCATTGTGAAGGAGTGGTTGCACCAGTTGCTTAGCCCGGATCGTTGCATCGTTCGTTCTCCACGCAGTTATAATTCGCAGATCGGAGTCCCACTTTCTGTGTGGCAACTTTCTGAAGAAGCCGAACTGGGTATTTTCGAAGCCGGCATTTCCGAGATGGGGGAGATGGGAGCTTTGAAACGAATGATTAAGCCTACTATTGGTATTCTGACCAATATCGGTGGTGCCCATCAGGAAAACTTCTTCTCCTTGCAGGAGAAATGCATGGAAAAGCTAACGCTTTTCAAAGACTGTGATGTCGTGATTTACAACGGTGATAACGAGTTAATCAGCAATTGTGTCGCAAAATCAATGCTGACGGCACGTGAGATTGCCTGGAGCCGTACCGACATTGAACGCCCGTTGTATATCAGCCGTGTGACCAAGAAAGAAGATCATACCGTTATATCCTATCGTTATCTGGAGATGGATAATACTTTCTGTATTCCTTTCATCGATGACGCTTCCATTGAAAATACACTGAATTGTCTGGCAGCTTGTCTTTACCTGATGACACCTGCCGACCAGATAACCGAGCGGATGGCCCGTCTCGAACCGATTGCCATGCGTCTGGAGGTGAAAGAAGGAAAGAATAACTGTGTACTGATTAATGATAGCTATAATTCAGACCTGGCATCATTGGATATTGCTCTCGATTTCCTTGTACGCCGCTCGGAAAAGAAAGGCTTGAAACGGACGCTTATCCTGTCGGATATACTGGAAACCGGACAAAGTACCGCTACGCTTTATCGGCGTGTGGCACAATTGGTACAGAGTAAAGGTATTAATAAACTGATTGGAGTAGGGCAGGAGATATCTTCTTGTTCCGCCCGTTTTGATGATGATCTCGAACGCTATTTCTTTCCTAACACAGAAGCACTCCTTGCATCCAATATACTCAAATCGCTTCATTCGGAAGTGATTCTGGTGAAAGGTTCCCGCGTGTTCAACTTTGATCTGGTATCCGAAGCCCTCGAATTGAAGGTGCATGAAACCATTCTTGAAGTAAATCTCGGGGCGATGGTAGCCAACTTGAACCATTACCGTTCTATGCTTCGCCATCCGGAAACAAAGATGATCTGTATGGTGAAAGCATCAGCTTACGGAGCCGGTTCGTATGAAATTGCCAAGAGTTTACAGGAACACCATGTCGATTATCTGGCTGTAGCCGTTGCTGACGAAGGTTCCGAACTCCGCAAGGCAGGCATTACCGCCTCTATTATCATTATGGACCCGGAACTTACCGCATTCAAAACCATGTTTGATTATAAACTGGAACCGGAAGTCTATAATTTCCATTTGCTCGACGCACTCATCAAAGCTGCGGAGAAAGAAGGAATCACCAACTTCCCCATTCATGTGAAACTTGATACAGGTATGCACCGTTTGGGTTTTGCGGTGGAGGATATTCCATTGCTCATCCGTCGACTGAAGAATCAGAGTGCGGTGATTCCCCGTTCGGTATTCTCTCATTTTGTAGGAAGTGATTCGTCACAGTTCGACGCTTTCACCCGCGGACAGATTGAATTGTTTGAGAAAGGTTCGCAAGAATTACAGGCCGCCTTCTCTCATAAGATTCTCCGTCATATCTGTAATACGGCAGGAATCGAGCGTTTCCCCGAAGCACAGTACGATATGGTACGCTTGGGAATCGGACTTTATGGAGTCAGCCCGATAGACAATTCGATAATACATAATGTAAGTACGCTCAAGACCACCATCCTTCAGATCCGGGATGTTCCTCAAGAAGATACGGTAGGATATAGCCGGATGGGGCATTTGGTACGCCCTTCACGCATTGCAGCTATTCCTATCGGTTATGCGGATGGACTGAACCGCCACTTGGGACGCGGCAACGCCTATTGCCTGGTGAACGGAAAGAAAGCTCCTTATGTGGGGAATATCTGTATGGACGTTTGCATGATTGATGTGACGGATATTGATTGTCGGGAAGGCGATCAAGCTATCATCTTCGGTGATGATCTGCCGATTACGGTGTTGTCCGATAAGCTGGAAACGATCCCTTATGAAGTGTTGACAAGTATATCGACACGGGTGAAACGGGTATATTATCAGGACTAATTTTAATGAAGAATGATGAATGAAGAATGGCTACGCGATTATGATGAATCACTCACATCGCGAATTTTTCATTCTTCATTCTTCATTCTTCATTAAAATAATTATCTTTGCATCAACTATTAAAAACCTCTTATATCAAATAAACTTATGACAAACTTATTATTGTTAGGCTTTTTGCCCAGTGGTTCCGAATGGATTATTATCGCTTTGGTTATCCTTCTTCTTTTTGGTGGAAAGAAAATTCCTGAACTGATGCGCGGATTAGGCAAAGGCGTAAAGAGCTTCAAAGACGGTGTGAACGAAGCGAAAGATGAAATAAACAAGGCTAAAGACGAGTTGGACAAACCAGTAGATCCTTCTAAGAACTAAAAGAGCACAACATACGGATGGCAGAAATGACCTTTTGGGATCATTTGGACGAATTGCGTAAGGTACTTTTTCGGGTAGTTGGAGTTTGGTTTGTATTGGCAATAGGCTATTTTATTGCTATGCCCTACCTCTTCGACCATGTGATACTTGCGCCTTGCCACAATGATTTCATATTCTACGATTTATTACGGCATATTGGTAAAACATTTGATTTGACCGATGACTTCTTCACGCAACAATTTTATGTGAAGCTGGTCAATATCAACTTGGCTGCTCCTTTCTTTATTCACATGTCGACAGCATTCTGGATGTCGGTGGTGACGGCTATGCCTTATATCTTTTTTGAAATATGGCGTTTCATCAATCCCGCCCTTTATCCGAATGAGAGAAAGGGCGTGCGTAAAGCATTGACTATCGGAACACTGATGTTCTTCATCGGTGTACTGTTGGGCTACTTTATGGTTTATCCGTTGACTCTCCGTTTCCTTTCTACTTATCAGTTGAGTTCGGAAGTGGAGAATATCCTGTCGCTCAATTCTTATATCGACAATTTTATGATGCTGATTCTCTGCATGGGATTGGCTTTTGAACTTCCATTGGTTACATGGTTGCTTTCTTTAATGGGAGTGGTCAACAAGTCCTTCCTGCGGAAATACCGCCGTCATGCGGTTGTCATCATAGTGATAGCTGCTGCTATTATTACTCCGACGGGAGACCCGTTCACCTTGAGTGTTGTTGCTATTCCGCTTTATCTGTTGTACGAGATGAGTATTTTGATGATAAAGGACAAGAAGAAAACAGAAGAGGAAGTTGAAGATGAAGCTGGAGATGAAGTTGCCCTGTCCGAAGAGTGAAGCGATAGAATCTTATGAAATCCTTTTAGCAGTTTGCCGGGCGGAAGATACCCATCTTGCCGTAGGATATAAGCAAATGCGCGACTTGCTGGAGCGTATTTGTCGCGCGCAAATGCAAAACGAAAGCTTACAGATGACCGACCTTTCCGCACGAATCAGTTTCGTGGCGGCTAAGGTCGGTCTCTCTGTTGCAGAGCAGAACCGGCTGCATACTTTCCGGCTCACTTCGAATGCTATCCTGAACCGCCAGCAGGAGCCCAACCGGGAACAACTCTTGCGCGATGCGAAAACATTAGCTTTCTTTATTCGTAAACTCCTGGAAGAGGATATTCCCTTGGAATTATACCGCCTACTTCCGCGTGCGGATGCCACCTACCTGGTTGCGCCTCCTGCCCGCGAACGGGTGCAGCGAATGCGTGTCTGCTTCCAGTATGCCGACGAGCAATATTTGTATGTGACTCCCTTGGACGAAGTCTCGGAGAAACCATATTTAGTTCGTTATAATATTCCTCAAATCAATGAAGAGTTTGCAGAAACGTGCAAACTGCTTTGGCGTCATGCCCAGGTCAATTTATTGGATGTTGCAGTGGATGAGGCGGGAATCCTGACTCCTTCTTTCATTGTACTCGAACCGGATTATTTACTTGACATCAGTTCTTTGGCAGAATGTTTCCGTGATTACGGGCATCATCCGGCCAATTATTTTCTTTCCCGTCTTCAACCGATCGAAAATGCCCGGCCTCTGTTGCTGGGAAATATAGCCAATCTTTTCCTGGACGAATGGATTCATGCGAAGAGTGAAGACATAGATTATCGTACCTGTATGCAGAAAGCCTTCCGGCGTTATCCTATTGAGCTGGCTGCCTGTTCCGATTTGCGCGACAAAGAGAAAGAGCGCCAATTCTTTGAGGACTGCAAACTGCACTTCGATCATATTCGTGAAACGGTCAATGATACCTTTCATGCAGCCGGTTATGAACTGGACAAGACGGATGCCGTGCTCGAACCGTCTTATATCTGTGAAGCACTCGGACTTCAGGGACGTCTCGACTATATGCAGCGGGACATGTCTTCTTTCATAGAAATGAAATCCGGCAAGGCGGATGAATACGCTATCCGGGGCAAGGTAGAGCCGAAGGAAAATAATAAAGTACAGATGTTACTTTATCAAGCAGTCTTGCAATATTCGATGGGAATGGATCACCGGAAAGTGAAAGCCTATTTGCTTTATACCCGTTATCCGCTTCTTTATCCTTCCCGTCCTTCGTGGGCGATGGTACGTCGGGTGATTGATTTGCGTAACCGCATTGTGGCCGATGAATATGGCGTCCAATTACGCAACAGTCTGGAATATACGGCACAAAAACTGGAAGAAATCAATGCCTCCACCTTGAATGAAAGAGGATTGAAAGGACGTTTTTGGGAAACATACCTGCGTCCCTCTATTGATAACTTTCAATCGAAACTGAAAGCTCTTTCTCCATTGGAAAAGAATTACTTCTATGCGGTGTACAACTTTATTACAAAGGAACTTTATACCTCAAAATCCGGTGATGTGGATTATGAAGGACGTACCGGGGCAGCTTCTTTATGGCTTTCTACATTAGCGGAGAAATGCGAGGCTGGAGAAATCATCTATGATTTGAGAATAAAGGAGAATCATGCTGCCGATGAACATAAAGCCGGACTTACTTTTTCTTTCTTTAAAAAGGAAAAGGCTGGGAAAACTTTGTTGAATGAGTCTGCCGTAAATGACATTACCAGAGATAAAGCTATTGGAAATGATATTACTGGAAATGAAGTCTTTGCAAGTAAGACTGTCAGAAGTGAAGCTCTTGAAACAGAGACTTCTCTTCCTAATTTCCGTCAAGGCGACGCCATTATCCTTTATGAACGTAACCGCGATACAGATAACGTTACCAATAAAATGGTTTTCAAGGGCAATATCGAGTACCTGACAGAAAACGAAATAAGTATCCGCTTACGTGCTACCCAGCAGAATCCATCCGTACTTCCTGCCGAAAGCCTTTATGCGATAGAACATGATACAATGGATACAACATTCCGCTCGATGTATCAGGGGTTATATATTTATCTTTCTGCAAGGAAGGAGCGGCGTGACTTATTGTTGTCACAGCGTCCTCCTCGGTTTGATGAATCATTGGATTCCATGATTTCCCGTTCGGAAGACGATTTTACGCGAATCGCCTTGAAAGCAAAAGCTGCACAGGATTATTTCCTTCTTATCGGGCCTCCGGGAACAGGCAAAACTTCATGTGCCCTGAAGAAAATGGTAGAGACTTTTCATGCAGATAAAGATGCGCAGATTCTTTTGCTTTCATACACCAACCGGGCTGTCGATGAGATATGCAAGTCGCTGGCTTCCATTGCTCCGGCTGTTGATTTTATACGTGTGGGAAGTGAATTATCATGTGATGAAGCCTACCGCGGGCATCTGATTGAAAATGAATTATCCTCTTGTAACCGTCGTTCGGAAGTGTACGAACGCATCCGGAATTGTCGGATTATTGTGGGAACGGTAGCGGCTATTTCCGGCAAACCGGAACTGTTTCGTTTGAAGCATTTCGATGTAGCCATTATTGATGAGGCTACCCAAATATTGGAACCGCAGTTGTTAGGCATCCTCTGTGCACGTGGAGAAGACGGAAAAGATGCAATAGATAAGTTTGTCTTGATCGGAGATCATAAACAACTGCCTGCTGTGGTACAGCAAAATACGGAGCAATCGGCCATTTATGATGAATCTTTACTGTCTATCGGGTTGACCAATCTGAAAGATTCCTTGTTTGAACGCCTCTACCGGAACTGTACCGCAACGGTTCAACGCTCCTACGATATGCTGTGCCGTCAAGGGCGAATGCATCCGGAAGTTGCTTTGTTTGCTAATCGTGCCTTTTATGGAGGGCGTCTGATCCCTGTCGGCTTGCCTCACCAAATAGAATCATCCGATACTATCTGTCGTTTGGCTTTTTATCCCTCTGTGCCGGAGAGGGTCGGAGCGTCTGCAAAGATCAACTATTCGGAAGCACGTATTGTTGCCGACTTAGCTGTTCGCATTTATGAAGATCATCAGGCAGATTTTGACGAATCCCGTACTTTAGGAATCATTACCCCTTACCGGAGTCAGATAGCATTGATAAAAAAAGAAATAGAATCATTAGGTATTCCAGCTCTGAACCGAATTCTAGTTGACACAGTAGAACGGTTCCAGGGAAGCGAGCGTGATGTAATAATCTATTCCTTCTGTGTCAACTACCCTTACCAACTAAAATTTCTATCCAATCTGACGGAAGAAGAGGGTGTTTTGATCGACCGGAAACTGAATGTTGCCTTGACTCGTGCAAGAAAACAGATGTTCATTACAGGAGTTTCCGAACTACTCGAACGCAATCCACTCTATAAAAGTTTATTAAAATTAATAGAAAGCTTCTGAAAAATTGCATC